>Ga0247840_10003793_pt1 | contig 24988 bp, 26 predicted proteins | sample LaCruzMarch2015__FD_192404 | JGI IMG/M metagenome (GOLD analysis project Ga0247840, IMG submission 192404) | Freshwater microbial communities from meromictic Lake La Cruz, Castile-La Mancha, Spain - LaCruzMarch2015_17m | ecosystem: Environmental > Aquatic > Freshwater > Lake | place: Spain...
CGAATAAGCAATCATCTTCGCTACTGTATTCTATACTTCCATTATAGCCTTTGTATTCAAGTGTATTCATATTGGTAGTTGTTTATTAAATTAAACCATTTTCGATTAAATATTGGGTTAGTTGCCTCAGAACATAGCTTTTTATAAAACGATCTGGATGTGGTTTATGGATTGTGTACGAAAGTTTCTTTTGAATGTGCAATAGTCGAAACGAGAAATGACAAAACTGTTCTTAATGACTTATACATGAAAAAATATTTGAAGCTACAGCGTAGCGTAATCTTTGTAGAATTAATAGAACCTCAAAACCACATAGGTGCGGATGATACATCCCGAGCATCGGGGGCACCGAGATATTTTTAATATGCAAATCTGGAGATTTGCTTCTACCGCGACATAGGCAAAGAGCATATACCAAGCCAAACAACCTACGGTCAACTGGGTTGAGTTTTTTATCAATCTATTTCTTATTCAAAGTCTAACGATTTTGTATGCTCCAGCAATTTATCAAAATCCGACTTGTACGCAATATCTTGTATAGTTCTATATTTTTCAAACTCGCTTTCGGCAAATGCTTTTGCAACTTCGTGCGATACTTTTCCAATTCCATCACCAATTGTTTCTTCGTTGAACTTCAAAAACACATCCAGTTTCACTTTCCAATCTTCCATCGACATTGGAATAAATTTACGCGCTTGTCGATTTGCATAATCGAGATACATTGTTACAATTTCGTTTAGTTCAGAAAGTTCCAGTTTCGATAAATAATTTTTAGCAATACTAACATCAGTTTTAATAATTTTACCATGAGGTGCATTTTTCCAACTAGTCAAGCCCATATTTTCACGCTGAGCATCTGCTCGTTTTACAATTAGTTCAGCAGCCGTATTCTGATGTATAGCAAAATGAAGTTTGTTTTGAACAGCAGCAAAAAACTCTTTTGTGGTTGCACTGTTAATATCATAATCTACGGCAGTAGCATAAATGTCAGTTATTTTTTGATAAAATTTTCGTTCACTTGCCCTTATTTCCTGAATCTCGGCAATAAGCTCATCGAAATATTGTTTCGAAAATACTTGGTCGTTAATCAAACGGTTTTTATCTAACACATACCCCTTTTTTGCAAAATTACTAAGTACGTTTGTTGCCCATTTTCGAAATTCGATTGACCGTTGCGAATCAGCTTTGTAACCAACCGAAATAATTGCTTCTAAATTGTAAAATTTTACATTGTAGTTTTTACCATCTTCGGCAGTTTGTCGGAAATTCCGACAAACTGAATTTTCGTCGAGTTCGCCTGAAGCAAATATCTTCTTTATGTGCTCAACAATGGTGGTTCTGCTTTTCTGAAACAATTCAGCAATTGCTTCTGCCCGTAACCATACATTTTCGTCGGCAACTTGTACCGCAATACCATCTTCACCATTTTGTCGTGTGAAAATTAAAAAATCAACGGTACTATTTCTAATTTTTAGTTGTTTGTAAGATTTCATCAATTATAATTTTTGCTATTTCAATTAAGAACCAATTTACAAATAATAAATTTACACTCCGCTTTTAATAATATGCCAGCCAGAGGCTGGCTTTTAGCAGGACGTAGGCAGAGCCAACGCCCAGACCAATGCGAGATTATAGGCTACTGGCAACGGAGGGTAGGAGACCTATAATATTTGTAGAAAATTCGTACCACCATGTATTTTCAAGGGTCGGAGACCCGCAATATCAATAATTACCAACCGTTTTCACATTCATCGTTTCCATACTGCGGGTCGCTGACCCTTTGGGGGCTGGCGGTGAACTCCGCAGCTACAAATAGCATCGGGTCGCTGACCCTAAATGCCAATTCCTCTATCCAAATTTGAAAGCCATTGTTCAAATGCTGCATTGCGATGAGGCCAGGTTCTCGCAGAGCTTGTTCCGATATTATCGGAAACGTAGGCAGAGCCAACGCCCAGCCCAATGCGAGATTACACGCTACGAGCAGCAGTTTTTTTTCCTTTCTTGAAACATTAGATAAACACATATTGGTTATACAGCGTTTGAAAATTGGCAATAACTTTACTAATATCCAAATATCGTAACTTCTTCTGGTTCAATTACTTGTTGCATTTGGTCGATTTTCTCCTCGTTGACAATTGAATTATTTGTGAAAACATCTTTAATAGTTTGATAATTTAACCATTCAATATTCCATATTCCAAAGTGTTTATCAGTTACACTTTGACAAAGTTTCTCAGAATAATACGTGCGGTTATCAGTTTTTAGAGTCAATCTTTGCAACCAAACTTGTAAATGTCCAACATTGGGTATTTTATCAAATCTTTTCTCAATCGAATTTAAAATTCCTTGTTTTGTTTCTGCATTAACTTCAATTGATAAAATCTTACTCAAAATTGCCGTTATTACAGGATACGTTTTGGGATTTTTATAAGCAATATCAACTAAAATGCTAACTAATACTTTTGAATTTTCTTCCTTAAACAATTTCAAAGGATAGACTTTGTCTTCGTAAAATTTTGTCAATGCAGTTAATAAACTACCTGAGTTTGGATGTTTCTCTGCTAAAGAATGAATGAGGAACAAATGTTTCTGCAAAGTTTTTTCATCTTGTTTCGATTCATTCCAATATAGCTTGTCTGGCTTAATAACATCTCTAACAATATTGTCAGAAATAAATGTTTTTTGAGAATTGAGTTTGAAATTTAATTCAATTAGCGTTTCAGAAAGCAATTTTGCAATTTTTACTAATGTTTCTTGATTAGAAGCAAAAATTCTATAATCATCCCTGTATCTTAAAATCGAATAATCAGCAATTTTAAACATATCATCCTTGCTATTATATTCATCAATTTTATCAGTAATTTTTGCATCAGCATAACCTAAGATTATTTCAGCAATAAAATCCATCAAAACACTTCCTTGCGGGATTCCATTAGTTTGTGAATATTGCATGCATTGAATTGTCTCGTCAATTTCTTTTCCCAAAAATCTTTTTTTGGGATAACTTGGTGATAAAAAATCATCTTTAATTATCTTTCTACCATGCAATGCCCATGGTATTGAATGTGTGTAAATGGAACTATAACAATCAGTTATGTCAGTATTCATAAAACAGTTAAAGTCCAAAGAAAGCTCTAAAGACTGTTGCTCAATTTGTTGCCACCAATTAATAATAGTTCCAGCTTTATCTGATTTTTCATTTGTATTAGAAATTATAGGAATACTATAACATCTAATTTTTTCATTTTTGGTAAAATATTTAAAGCGTTCTACAATACAATTCCAATTTTCTTCCTTTGTGATTTTATTTACAAGATAAACATATATTGCAGGATTGATTAACTGTAAAGGACGCCAAGCGAATTTACCATCTTTGTTAGTTAGAAATTTATAATTGGCATTATCTACTTTTTTAGCATTTCCTAAAGCAATACTGTTTAAATTCCGATTTTCAGATAAAGCATCCAAAAGTGGTTGAAAATCAAAGTATTTTGGTAAATCAATACTGCAATAACTTTCTTGTTTTAGAAAATACTGTCTTGCTTCTATATGTGTAAATTCAATTATCTTTTTCAAAATTGTTTTTCGTTTTAATATTAGTGCTAAAAAATAAGTTTCGAAACAGTTTAAACTTAACTCAAATCAATCCCAAAATCAAATTCGTCTACTGCTTCCCCAAAATAATTATTGGCTGCAAAATCATTTTTGGTTTGTTCAGTAATCTCGTTGACTATTAATTCTTCTGGAATTTCGTCTAAAAAATAGAGAGTTAATTTTGGTGTTTGAACTTCATCCTTTGATGTTGAAAAATTGGTATCAGATGTTTGGTTATAAAAATCCAAGTTATTCGGCATTGTTAATTGATTGTAGTTCTGTGATTTGTGAATAATGCGTGTAATATAGAGTTCATCTTTAGCACGTGTTAATGCAACGTACAAAACTCTTCTTTCTTCTTCAACTGCATCTATGCCTTCTTCAATTGTTCTACTACTTGGGTATGCACCTACCGAAACATTTACGACATAACATATTTTAGATTCAAGTCCTTTTGCGGAATGAATTGTCGAAATTATAACCCTATCCTTTATGTCCGAACTATTATTATAAGCCTCGCTTAACTGTGGGTCTAAAATATACTCAGAAATAAACTCACCAATTGAATTGTGTTTTTGGGCAAGTTTCATGAAAATCTCAAAATCAGGTTTTCTTTTTTGTTCCCATTCTCCTTTGTAATTGGCTGCCAAGCAGGCTTCCATTTTCATTAATGCCAAACGAATTGCATCCGAAGGCTTATTATTTAGATGTTTAATTTCAATTAAAGTCTGAACTAAATTTGGGTCTTTTAGTTTTTTATTTTGTAGTAGCGCGATACATTCGTCGATAGATTTTAAATCTAACAATTCGTTAATCAATTTGGTTGCAGTTACATCGCCAATTTTATCCCAAAGTTGCAAATACCGCATCCATGCTATTTCGTCGTAAATATTAGCAATAATTCGAAGTGCCGACGCCAAATCTCTAATATGAGCCGACGCCATTAGACCAACTCCTCCGAACACCACATAAGGTATTTTCTTTTCTAAAAAGAAATGTTCGATAGCTCTACCTGCATGAGCTGAGCGAACTAAAACCAAGTGTTCATTGTACGATAAGCCATCTTTAGTGAAATTTTCCAAAATGTCATCCGATACCCATTCAGCTTCACGCCATTCGTTTTCAAAATTCATAACAACCGGCAATTCACCTGCTCCCCTCATGGCTCTCAATTGTTTGTTGTAATTGAGAGGTGATTGTTTTAATAGCCAATTAGTTAAATCTAAAATTTCCTGAGTTGAACGATAATTATCTTCTAATTTGTAAGTCTCAGAATCTGGCACTCTTTCGGTAAATTTATGTACGTTCGAAAAATCGGCACCTCTGAAAGCATAAATGGATTGCGCATCGTCGCCAACACAAAAAAGACAACATTTTTCTTGAAAAGAGCTAAGTAACTCCCATTGTAGTGGGTTTGTGTCCTGCATTTCGTCCACCAAAATATGGTCATATTGTGCTGTTATAAAATCACGAGCTGCTTTGTTGTTTTTTAAACCAAGCGCAACAACATTTAAAATATCATCGTAGTCGAGGTATTTTCTTTCTCTTTTTTTTGTTTCGTAGGATGTGTAAACCGAAGCCAAATAGGGCTTAATCAGTTCAATTTCTTTATTTGCATTTTCGTCGGTTGCATTGTTTAAACATTTAAAACGAACAGTTTCTGAGATGTTTTTACGAGTGTTTCGAGCAAACGAATATAAATCGAGTAAAGTTCTTGCATTTAGACGGGTTTCTTCAATAACCTTTGGATTTCGACCACAAATAAGTTTAAAGATTCCAAGTTGGTCTTCCCTGTCTATAACAGTATAATCACTAACTTTAAAAACGTCCGGGTTGGTTTTAATAATATTCATACACCAAGCATGAAAAGTAGAGCCATTTAATTTTCGAGCATCTTTGCTTTCACCAAACATTGCATTTACACGTTCTACAATTTCACTTGCCGATTTTCGTGTAAAAGAAAGTATCTGAATTCGATTACTTTTAACTCCATTTGCAATTAAATAAGCTGCACGACTTATAATCGTGTGTGTTTTACCTGTTCCAGCACCAGCTAAAACTAGCAAATGTTTTCCATTGTATTCTACTGCTTTCCGTTGACTTTCGTTTAATTTATTAACAAACATATAATATTTTCAGTTTTAATATCGGATTTGTCTTTTGATTACTGATTCGTTACATTTTTCTCCACAAAGATAATTATTTATTCCAAGCTGAAAATAAGCATATCGCAGTTTAAATATTTTATTGAGTGCTTTTTTTTGGTGCTTTTATTTATTCAACCCTATTCGAGGTTGTGTGCCAGCGTTTGTAGTTTTATCATCCTTGCACTTTGTACAAGGTTAAGGAGATTTAACCACATTCGGGGTTTTAAATAGCTATTATTGGTGTATTTTCCCAAACTACCTCCACCGCCGTTTCGTCATTCCGGATTACTTCGCACATTTCAAATCCAAGTTTTTTGGCTTGTTTACCAGTGAGAGTTTTCAAAGCACATTCCGATAGGTTTGATTTGTTATTTAATTCGGCTTTAAAAACTTTTAGGTTTGTGGACATACCATCGTCGCAGGTACTAAATTCATCATCTTTGTGCCAAGTACCACAATTTTTAGTAATTGTATTGTTGGTGTTGAGTTCCTGAAAAACCTTGTTAAATGCTTTGAATCCTATTCCTTTGCCTTGGAAATTTGGGTCAATACGCACCACCGAAATAAAAGTGCTTTCGTTTGCAATATATCCTTCAATATATCCTACGTGTAAATTACTATCGCTTTCAAAGATATTGTATTTTATTGAATTGAGTGAATCTGAGTTATTGTAGGTAACTGTCTGAATTTCATTGCTTTTCGATTTTAAACCCACAAAATAAATATCCATATTGTTTTCTTTTTATACATTCAATAGGCTCTAAAGGACAAAATGTCCTTTAGAATGTCCTTTAGGCATTTTAAACAAAACATCGTGTTTATTCTTTGATTTTTTTTGCTGATTCATTGAGACTTAAAAATCGATCGAAATCGCTTTCGAACAATCGGTCTTGCACTATTCTATACTTTTCCCATTCGGTTTCGGCGTGTTGCCGTGCCACTTCGTTGGATATTTTACCTGCATTGGTAAGTAGCTCGTGTTCGGTAGCCATCAAAATTCTGTCGAGGTGCTTCGCCCAATCATTCATGGTCATCGGAACATTTCTATTTGCTTGATTTTCTGCAAAATCGAGATAACCCGATACGATTAATTCTAATGAATGTAATTCGTCGTTTTCGAGGTAGTTTTTTGCTATCACTACATCCGATTTTTTTATTTTTCCTCTGGGTGCAGCCTCCCAGGTTTGTAGTCCCATATTTTCGATTTCGGCATTTGCACGTTTGTAAATTATTTCGGCTGCCGTATGTCCATGTATTGCCCAATGGAGTTTATTCTGAACTTTTTTAAAGAAGTCAATTGTAGTTTTTGAACTTGTATCATAATCCAAAGCCGTGGAGTATATGTCAGTGATTTTTTGGTAGAACCTTCGCTCCGAAAGGCGTATTTCTCGTATTACCTCAAGTTGTTTCTGAAAGTAATCTTTTGTAAGAATAGTGCCAAAATTTTTTAAGCGATCCACATCCATAGTCCAGCCCTGTATGGTGTATTCTTTTACAATGCCATTTGCCCATTTCCGAAACTGAACGGCTCGCTGATTATTTATTTTGAAGCCAACGGCTATAATTGCTTGTAGATTATAGTGTTTTGTGTTGTATTGTTTACCATCGTTGGCAGTTATTAAGTAATTCTTAATAACTGAATCTTCAATTAATTCATTATCATCAAAAAGTGTTTTAAGATGTTGATTGATAGCAGATACAGAAACGTCATATAATTCGGCCAGCATTTTTTGTGTAAGCCAAACATTTTCATTCTCATAACGCATTTCTATACTTTCGGTGTTATCACCCGTAGCAGCTACAAAGGTTAAGTATTCGGCTGCCGAACTCCTAATTGTAATTTCTGTATGTTGTTTTTTATGTTTCACGGTATATATTTTTTTTAGAATTCTTGTCTAAGTAATTGGAAAAATAAGTAACACCAAAATACTTTTTGTAAACGCAAAGTTGCAAAGTACTTAAGCCGCAACGTAAATTAAATCTTAGCGCCTTTCTGTCTTAGCGTACTTGGCGTTCAAAATAAGACATTATATTTTGTCAATTACTTATAACTATATTTGCAAATTATTTCAATAATTTTACAACTCCTCCAACAACTTACTTGCCCTTTCTCCATAAAACTCACTGTCCATCAACTCATTCAGGTATTTTATGGCTTCGCGTTTGTTGTGCAGTTTTAATTCGGTAAGTACCATATACCAACGTACATCTTCGTAATAGGTGAAGTTGTCAGTAATTTGGCAGAGTTTTAGTAGAATTTCTTTTGCTTGCTTTGGCTGCTTGTTATCGAGATATTTTATGGCTTGTAAGAAATCAGTTTCATTGAGGTCGATGCCACGCATATCGTCACCACGCATCACACTAATTTGGGGTTCTGAGTAATTTTCTGTGTAAAGATTATCCATACGACTATTTACATAAGCCTGATTCACAAAAAATACACCTGCAAATATGGCTGCTGCAGACCAGGAAACAATCATTATCATACGGAAAGGATTTTTACTTGCTGCAATTTTGAAAGTTTCAGAGTCCTTTTGTTTTATTATTCTTTCAAAATCACGCCGATATTGCAATTCATCAATAATAAGGCGTTGAATTTCAAGTTTCTCTTTCAAGTCGGAATTGTTCGATAATTGTTTTTCAAAAATGGCTTTTTCTGCCATTGTCATTTTATTGAGCAAATAATTATCTATTTGATCTTGTATTTCGTTTGTTAACATGTTCAATTTGCATTTAATTTGATTAAATCAATATCGTTTTCTTTTAGAATAGAAGCCAAGCCTTCGGAAATTTCTTTTTTACATTTATAACTTCTTGTTACTATGGCTCTAAGCGAGCTGAAATTAGGTAGTAGATCTAAGATTTTGGCATAGTCAAAACCATCTAAATAAAATTTTTCTAATATAGTTTTGCAGGGTTCTTTTAGCATATCAATATATTCATCTACAATTATCCTCATTCGAATATATTTATCTTCTCCTTCAGTTCCTGTTGGCTCTGGTATTGCTGGATCAATTTCAATTTTCGGATTTTTTTCTATTTCATCATACAATTTGTATCGCATTACTTTACTAACATAATCTATTAATCGACTCGAAAGTAACCTAAGTCTACCAGATTTAATATTGGCATAACAAATATACATAGCTTTTGAAAATGCATCTTCAATGTTTATGACATCAACTTTGGGGTATTTACCACGATAAATTGGGATTAGCTTTTCGCATTCGTAATACAATTTATTAAACTCACGTTCATTTCCTTCGTATATTTTTTGTAGTCGAATTTGGTCACTTTCAACTGTTTTATCAAATTTTATTTTCTCCATATAGTTCTTTCATTTTTCTTTTACAATAAAGCTTTTGGTTGCAATATTAATTTTGTTGGAATCAAAAATGCTAATTGCCCTTTCGTTGCTGTATATTTCATTCAGCCAATCTTCAAATTCATTCGTCTCAGCACGCTTTGGTTGTGGTTTTTTGTTTTCAATTGCCGTTAAATCCAATTGCTTTTCGGAAGCAATCAGCACCAGGGTTTCCATGCCCAATGCGGAGTCTTCGCCAATCCTAAATACATCTTTCGGGAAAATCTTCGATTCACCTGCTTGTAATATGTAATCGTATTTTTTGTTTGCGTCGGTAGCTAATGCTATCACGTTATCGGGCATTACATCTACTAATTGAAAGAACATAGCCCGTGTATCGTTGTTGGTTACTCGTATCACAAAGCGATCGCCATATTTGAATTCGATATTACCGTTTCTGGTTTTACTTTTAATATCCTGATGCTTTCCTGAATTATCAACCGGTATTAACTGAAAATCAACTTTCGCAGAAGCTGATTTAGCATTTCTTAAAACACGAGCTCTCATTTCATCCGGATTTTCACCTTCCGATGTTCTGTATCGGTATTTTGTAACAAATGCCCACGAATTAAGGATTTGTTTTCTATTTATGTTTTTGTCAATGGTCAAAGCGCATTCAAATACTGTAGCACTATCCACTTTCGCAATAGTAATTGGGTTGGCTTTCGTTCGATTATAAGTATCAGCGGGATAAAAAGCTATTTCGGCACCAGCGAAGATGCCATTCAACGTTCCGGCATTTAAAACAATTCGACCATCTGCATTTGCTTTATTTACAGTGAAGTATTTTGGTATATTTACAGTCTTACCACCGAAAAATGTACGATTAGGATTCCCTTCAATTTGTGGTGTTTGGTAGTGTCTTCTTCCCATTAAGGGAAGCATTTCATTGCGAAGCGATTCGAAAAATGCAATGTATGATATTCCGGTAGTATTCTTAGTCAATACCTTACTTAATGAGTATGAAAGTGAGCCATATCCTTTGCCATTTTCTTGATATTCTTTATTTTGTTGTTCGGCAGAACAAGCACTTATAATAAGGATAGGCGAAATCTGATTCGTACCACTTCGGGTTGTTGGTTGGTCTTCGGAATACAAAGTTTCAGTTAGCGTATTTGTAATGTCTTTCACTTTTTCGAAACCCGGAATCACAAATATTTCATTTGTACCTCTATAAACAGCGTTTGGATCTGAATCATCCGAACTTCGGGTGGCAGTTCCTGTATGGCATGCATCTAAAAAAACGAGCACATCGCCTTTTGGACCTACTTTCGAACGCAAATTTCCCAAAAGAACATTCAACTCATCGTCGATTAAATGGGTTTTCAAATTGCCACTACCGTTTAAATTTGTTTTACCGGCATCATAAGGCACTAAAGCTTCGTCTAATCCATCCAATTCATCACCATTGGTATCGGTAACTTGTTGTCCGTGACCCGAAAAGTGAAATACTACTATATCACCTTCTTGCGATTTTCGAATCAAGTTGTTGAATGCAGTTATAATGCCTTCTTTTGTGGCTTGTTGGTTAGCAATAACAGTAATATTTGAAGATATAAAACCTTGTTTGAGTAGTGAGGATTTTACAAGTAATACATCATTGTCAGAACTTAATGGGCGCCAGCCACTCTGAACAGGGTATTTGCCAATAGCAACAATTAATGCGATTTTTTCAGCATTTATAGAAGAATAATTGGTGACTAAAACAAACAAAAGAAGCAATTTGAGGTTTATAGCTGTTTTTTTCATATTCCTTAGAAGTTTAATTTGCAAATATAGTCTGAAAATCTGAGAATTTAAAAATTTATCTGGTTACTTTTTTAAAAGGATACAGATATAGTTATGTAGAAAACAAGGAACGGTTCAAATTTTATCCAGTTACAAAATTATATTTTTATTTTTTCTCAATTTCTTGGTTACTTTTTTCAAACTCTACAGATATACATTTAGAAAACAAATTTTCAATAATACAAAAAACAATTTAAAAAATTATCATCATGAAAAAGTTAGTAGTAGCAATCGCAATCGTTTTAAGCATGTTTGGAACTATCAATGGTCAAAATTACCGCCAAAGTTCTTATTCTTCACCAAGTTATTCGAATTACAACACCACAGTTCGTACGTCACCAAGTTCGTATTCAACCACCCAAAGTTATTCTTCGCCAAGCAAAAGCACAACAGTTTACACCAACAGAAGTAGTTATGGAAATGGCAATTACTCGTCGAGCACAAGTGTTTACAGTAATGGTTCACCACGCTCAACATCGTACACTACAAGTACAAATTCCGGTGCTTATACCACTACTTCTACTTCAAGATATAATAGTAGCGGAAGTTACACTGGTACAACCATTAAAACAAGAAAAAATTCGAATTGGTAATAACACATACACACACTCGCAGCTTCAAGGTTGCGGGTGTTTTAAAAATAGTATTTTCTCGTTAGTTTACAATTTCAGATACCTGAACTTTTCTAAAAGCATCATTCTCAAGGTTCATAATTTAAAAAATTAGAACAACGAGAATGATGCTTTAATTTGTTTATTATACGCCGGTTTCCCGTGCTATTTGTTGCTTTACTTGTGTTATTCCGAGGAATCGTTTGAGTGAGAGGGAGAATCCGCGCATGGTTGTAAACTTGGTTATGGAAATGGTAAAAACTTGAAAATAATTGTAGGAAAATAACGAGCTGCAAAGTTAAAAATCTTTTTGAGAAAAGGGTGATATTGCGAAGCGTTTTTTTATTCAACTCCATTCGGGGTTGTGTGTTTAAGATGAGGTTACAAACAAAGCTTGTTTTATTTCAGGTTTTTCAACGAAGCATTCTGCATCAAAACCTTTAGCTGTTGAATGGCCGTTTTGTTGAGTTGTAGCAGTCGGTTGCTTTGTGGCAATTCTTGTACAATTAGTACCGCATTTAGACTCTCGAGATTGGTAAGTACCACCAATTGTTCGATAGTCGCATAATCGCGCATATTTCCTTCAAGATTGGGGTTTTGTTGTCGCCAAGTAGCAGCTGTTTTTCCAAACAATGCCATGTTTAGCATATCAGCTTCGGTAGCGTAAACAAAAGACGCTTCTTTATTTGTTAGTTCATTCGGTATCAGGTTTTCCTTAATAGCATCGGTATGTATGTGATAATTTACCTTTGCTAATGTTCGCTGTAAATTCCAGTTGAGTTTCAAGCGATTATTTTCATCTTCTTTTAATCGTTGAAACTCACGAATAAGATAGTATTTAAATTCGGCCGACAACCAACTTCCAAATTCAAATGCAATATCTTTGTGGGCAAAAATACCACCGCCATAACGACCTGATTTTGAAAAAATTCCTATTGCATTAGTAATTTCTACCCAACGTTTTGGCGTTAAAAACAATCTGCCCTCTCCATTTCTAACCGTATGGAATCCCATACGGTTAAAATTCGGATTATTTACTTGCTCCCAAACTGCCAAAAAATCAACCGTATAATGAGTACTCATCCAGTTCGAAACAACGATTCGAGCTTCCAAGCTATCTTTATAGCCAGCCATATCTGTCAATGAGATATAATCCTCATTGTTGTGTTGAGTAACAGTGATTTCGGTGTTCGAAACCATTATTTTTGAAATTGATTTTGCCATATTTTTTTTATTTTTTTCAATTACTATCCTTAATCACCGCACTACCAATCTTCCGTTCCAACCCACTCTTCGTGGTTGGCACGCCAGTTTCCCGGGCTATTTGTTGCTTTATTTGTGTTATTCCGAGGAATCGTTTGAGTGAGAAGGAGAATCCGCGCATGGTGTAAACTTGGTTATGAGAATGGTAAAAATTTGCAAATAATTGTAAGAAAATAAGGAGCTGCAAAGTTAAAAATCTTTTTGAGAAAAGGGTTGTTGTAGATTGAGTTTTTTTCAGATAAATTGACTGTTTTTCATCTGTAAAGTGTTGCCTTCTGTCGCATTAGTTCAACTTCGTTTTTAGTTACAATTAATTCGTACGAGGGGCTTTCTCGTTTACCTAAAATAATAATTTCGCAGATATAGCTGTATTCGCCTGCTTTGAAGGTGTAGCTGTGATTTCCTCCGCTACCGTCGAAACTGATTTCGCCATTTTGCAGGATTAATGCTGGCTTTTCTGACTGGGTTTGGGTGCGTTTCCATGATGCGTATCGGTATTTGTTGTTCCCTATTTCGTCAATGCGGATGCGGTAAGTGTTGGTTTGGAGGGTGCAAATAGGTTTTATAAAATTGCGCAACGAAGGATGCAGGTCGCTTTTTTGTGCCAAAATCAGCTTTTCTTTTTTTGCTTTTTCCAATTCCGATTGATAGTTTATTGCTGTGATTTTCCCATCGGAATTGAGCCACACATCGCCTGATAGTAGCATAATACCGCGCCATCCCACTGTCGACCAGTCGGTTTTCAGGTCGGATTGTGCTATGCTTTTCATTAGTTTGGTGTCGAATACTTCATCGAATCTTGTAATTAGCTCTTTTTTGTTGCGTATGGCTGGAATGGGTTTCTCTCTGATTAGAGGATATGCCACCATATCGCAAATTTGGCTTTTGTTATTGGTTTTTACATATTGAATGAAGGTTCGAACATTAAGTTGGTCTTTTTCAGACAACTCTTGACTTTTTAAAGTTGCGAAATGAATCAAAATGAGTATGACGGTGATTATTTGTTTCATGATTATTTTTCTTCAATTTTTTAATTATCAACGAATAAAAATCAACCCATCTTGCATAAACATATTGTTGAATGGACTTTTTACAAGCATGTGCTTAGTTGAAAATTCCTGACAATAATAACTCATTTTAAACATGTCTTTAATTATCAATGCTTTTGCCGAAACGGTAGATTTTTTAGTGCCAAAATAGTTGCATATATCATCTGGGGTAGCATAAGGCTCAAAAGCTTTGTCGAAAAGGAAATTAATGGAACCCAATGCGCTAATTACGGCAGCAGCCCATATTTCTACTTTTCCTGTTTGGAAAGGCACTTCTCTTTTTCGTCCCATTTTCAGAATCAGCTTTTCGCAAAGTTGAGCATAATCGTCGTCCAACTTTTGTTCACAGAATCCAGCTGTTAACTCCAATAATTTCTTTTCAATTTGTTTAATTTCTTCTTTGGTCATACTATAATTTTTTATTTTTGATTATTCAGCATACTAACTATCAAATTCTTAATCACATCAACTTCTTCTGTCTTGCTGGTTACTATAAAAAGTGTGAGTGCTGATAATGCTTCGTTGCTTATAATTGGGGTTTTGTCAGCGCCGTAAAGCGCATTGTTTTTCTCCATAAAAAGCAGAAAACAGGCTGCTTGTTGCTCAATGGCACGGTTGAGTATTCTAATTCCTGTTTTAAGGTGCTCAACTTCCTGCTGCTTTTGTGCCAATCGCTTTTCGTTAATGGCGTAGCCTTGCACCAAATAATCTTTCAAACGTTGGGTAGCCCATTGGCGAAATTTTGTAGCCTGTAATGAATTTACCCTATAACCAACTGATAGAATCATATCCAGATTATATAAATTCATAATTCTTCTTTTCCCATCAGAAGCAAGTTGTTCCATTTTGGAACAGGTTGACTGGTCATGCAATTCGCCTACTTTGTATATGTTGCCAATATGTTTAACTATTGCGGGTCGGTTTACTCCAAATATCGTTGCAATTGTATGTGCATCAAGCCAAACAGTATCGTTTTCCAACTTTACAGTTACTTCTGCGCCATTGGGTGTTTTATAAATCTCTATTTGATTATCCATATTGTGCCGTTTTAAAACCTTTTGTATTTTTTATTACCTTACAACTCCTCCAACAACTTACTCGCCTTCTCGCCATAAAACTCACTATCCATAAGCTCATTCAGGTATTTAATGGCTTCGCGTTTGTTGTGCAGTTTAAGTTCGGTGAGTGCCATATACCAGCGTACATCTTCGTAATAAGTGTAAGTATTGGGTTGTTTGTACAGTTTTTGTAAAGCTTTGAGGGCTTGCTCGGGTTGTTCCTGAATTAATTCAACAGCATTTATAAATTCGGTTTGTTCGCGGTTGTCTTCACCACTACGCATTATATCGGGTTCAGGGCTGGCGTAATTTTGTGAATAAAGAGTATCCATTCGACTATTTGCATAAGCTTGATTCACAAAGAATACACCTATAAAAATGGCTGCTGCCGACCAGGCAATAATCATAACTTTTCGAAATTGTATATGATTTGGTTTATGCTTGCTGATTTTAGTTTCTTCAATTATTTCAGCAATAAACGCACGTTGCTTAATTTCGGTTACCAATAAGCGTTGCAATTCCACTGTTTCTTTTAGTTGGCTATCGGCTGCCATTTCGACTTCAAAATCCTTGCATTCTGCTTCATTCATTCGGTTCAGCAGGTAATTGTCTATTTTGGTTTGTATATCCTGGTTATTCATTTTATTTACTTGTTATAAGTTTCAAAAGTATTTTTCCTTTTTCAGTAATGGTATACATTTGTTTGGGACTCGATTTTTTATCGGGATAAAGCATTTCTATCCAGCCATATTCAATAAGGGGATCGAGGTATTTTTTTCGATTTGTGGAATGATTACTTAATTCCAAAGAATGAAGAATTTCATCTCTTTTTTGTGGCTTGAGTGTAAGCATCAAAATTTCTGAAACCCTATTGTGTATGGTTGAATCTAATATGGCTTTTACTTGGTTAGTAGCTTGGTTACTAACTTGGTTACTAACTTGGTTAGTCAAATTCTTATTGTCGTTTATTTCGCTGTTTATTAGGCTTTTATCTTGGTTACTAACTTGGTCACTATCTTGGTCACTAACTTGGTCACTAACTTGGTCACTAACTTGGTCACTATCTTGGTCAGTGGTATTAGAAAAATCACTTATGTTGTTGTTATTTAGGCCTATAACCTGGTCACTAACCTGGTCGCTAACTTGGTCACAATAGCTAAGTATATCGTTAAAACTGTTGAACTTCTGACCAATTTTAGGAAGAACTCCGCCAGATTTTACAATAGCACCGCCATTATCGATATTTAATAATTCTTCTTCGCCAATTTCGTTTTGTAAATCCTCAAAAAACGGATTTACAAAAAGCGTAGTAAGAAAGTGAGTGCATTGCTCGTTGGTTTCAAAAATGGGTTCGGGCGAATTATTATTTGCCATGGCTTTGTAAATAGCCGGAAAGCCAGTTCCTCGTCCTTCGGTAAGATGAATTTCCTTTAAAAAGTCGCCAATGCGTCGGTTGCGATAATCGCGTGCCAAAGCGAATGTAAGGATAACGCTGTCCTTTTTGCCCTTGCGTACTTAAAGCGGTATATGGTCTATTGTCGCCTGCCGGACACCATAGAACCAGTATTTGTTTAGCCTGTAACAAATAGGGTTGCATAATGGGATAGTAATTGGGTAATATTTGATTGCCTAAAAGCAGTACTTCGCCTTGAATTTTATCCAATTGTTCTTGATGTAATCGGGCCGGTGGAAGGATAGGCAGACCATTATTTTCATCGATACCAATAATGATGTAACCACCTCCCCAATTGTTGAGATCGTTGGCAAAAGCGCATAATGTATGAGCAACTTCTTCGGGATTCCATCCTTTTTTAAATTCTAAACGTTCCCATTCTATTGATTTTCCGTGAATAAGGTCGGTAATATTTATTGGTAATGACATAGACTTTTGTTTCTGTTTTCGGTTATATTTTCGGATCTCATTTTTTTTATAAATTTAAATTCACCCTGCCCAACCTTCTCTATCCAAATTTCTATAATTAATAGCTTCGGCAATATGATTTGAGAGGATATTTTCGGAACTTTCGAGGTCGGCTATGGTGCGAGCAACTTTAATAATACGGTCGTAGGCACGTGCCGAAAGGTTGAGACGCTGCATGGCATTTTTGAGCAGTTCGGAGCTCGCCTTGTCTATTTGCGAATAGGCGCGCATTTGCTTCGATGACATTTGGGCGTTGCAATACACGCCATCAATATCTTTGAATCGTTCTTCTTGAATCTGACGAGCTTTAATAACGCGTTCGCGCACTTTTTCGCTTGGTTCAGCATCTTTCAATTCCGATAGTTTTTCGAACGGCACGGGCACAATTTCGATATGAATATCGATGCGGTCGAGTAGGGGACCCGAAATGCGACTGAGGTACTTTTGCACCACGCCGGCTCCGCAAACACACTCGCGGTCGGGGTGATTGTAATACCCACACGGACAAGGATTCATGGAAGCCACCAACATAAAACTAGCGGGATATTCGATGGCCGATTTGGCACGCGAAATACAAATTTTACGGTCTTCGAGTGGCTGGCGCATTACTTCGAGCACCGTGCGTTTAAATTCGGGCAGTTCGTCTAAAAAAAGTACGCCGTTGTGAGCCAATGAAATTTCGCCCGGCTGCGGAAAAGTGCCTCCACCAACCAGCGCTACGTCCGAAATTGTATGATGCGGACTGCGAAAAGGTCGTTGCGAAATAAGCGAGGTGTTGCTGCCAATATTGCCAGCCACGGAATGAATTTTAGTTGTTTCCAAAGCTTCTTGCAAGGTGAGCGGAGGCAAAATAGTTGGAATTCGTTTGGCTAACATTGACTTTCCGGCTCCGGGAGGTCCCACCATAATGATATTGTGGCCACCAGCCGCAGCTACTTCCATAGCACGCTTTACACTTTCTTGTCCTTTAACATCCGAAAAATCAATTTCCGAAAGATTTACTTGATTAAAAAACTCTTCGCGGGTGTTTACAATGGTTGGTTCGAGGGTTGCACTTCCATTAAAGAAATCAATTACTTCCGAAATGTTTTCGACGCCATAAACGTCTAAATTATTAACAACAGCCGCTTCACGGGCATTTTGTTTGGGTAGAATAAAGCCTTTATAACCTTCCTCGCGCGCTTTTATGGCAATAGGCAGCACGCCTTTTATGGGTTGCAGGCTGCCATCGAGCGAAAGTTCGCCCATGATTACATATTTTTCGAGCTCTTCGGATTTTATTTTTTCGTCGCCAGCCAACATGCCAATTGCCAATGCCACATCGTAAGCCGAACCTTCTTTGCGAATGTCAGCCGGAGCCATGTTGATAACAATTTGTTTGCGAGGAAGATGGTGCCCATTATATTCGAGTGCCGAAGCTATCCGTTCGTGACTTTCTTTTACGGCGTTATCGGGCAAGCCCACCAAAAAATACTTAATTCCTTTACTTACATTCACTTCTATTGTTACAATAGTAGCATTAATTCCTTGAACGGCAGCACCGAAAGTTTTAACTAACATATTTATTTCTCTTAAATATTAAGGTAATAGCGCCTATCATTTTCGCTGATAATGCACTTTTTGGCAAAATTATTAAATTATTTGGAATATACAAATTGTAAGAAAAAACAATTCGGAATTTTATTGCTTTTGTAAAAAAAAACTTTCTTATCAGAAACAATATTTCAATAAAAATGAAATTTAAAGAGAAATATTTTTTCGTTTAAGCTTATCGAAATTAGTTTTGGATAGCTACTCATTTACATATAAAAAAAGCCAATTGCTTCCAATTGACTTTTCTTTAGCTTAAATTGAAAATTCTATTCTTTTGTTTCAGTCTTTTTAGCTTCATCAACATGAGTTTCCACCTCTTTTGGACCTTTGAGGTAAGTTGGTAAATTCAATCCGGCCATATTAAACAAATCGTTCAACGGTGGTACGGTTTTCATCATGCCCGACACAAAATTAGCTGTGGTGCTGTTACCACTTTCAGTATTATTTCCCGAATCCCAAACCGTAATTTTATCGATTTTGATATTTTTGACAGCTTCCACCTGTGTTTTAACCAATTCAGGAAGTTTTTCGATAAGCAACAACTGGAACGCTTTGGTTGGGTCGCCACCGGCAGCTCCCACCACTTCTTTGTAACCTTCGGCTTGTTTGGTAAGTATTTCGTACAAACCTTTTGCTTCGGCTTCCATCTTTGCAAAAATAGCATCAGCTTCCCCTTTTGCTTGTTCGCGTGTTTGTTCTGCAATTGCCTGTGCTTCAATAATTGCGCGTTGTTTGGCAATTTCGGCAGGAACTACAATGTTGGCATTTTGGGTAGAACGTTCGCGTTCGGCACGGGCATTTTCGGCTGCTTGCTCTGCGTGATACGATTCTTCGAGCGCTTTTGCCTGTTGTACTTTTTCCGAAGCCATTGCAATTTTCAATGCTTCTGCTTCTTTTTCGCGACGTAAGGCATCCGATTGTGCAATAGAAATTTTGGCTTCATTTTCGCCTTTGATAGCCAACGCATTGGCTTCCGAAGTTTTGATACGTGTATCTCTTTCGGCTTCGGCTTTACCAATCGACTCATCTTTCATAGCCGAGGCAATGCTTACTTCGCGGTCTTTTTGGGTAATGGCAATTTTCACATCACGGTCGCGGTGTGTTTCGGCTATTTGGGTGTCTTTTTCACGGTCGGCCATTGCCTTACCCGTTTCACCAATTTTTTCCTGCTCGGCAACACTAATTTTTGCTTCGTTAATAGCCTTAGCAGCAGCTTCTTTTCCTAATGCCTCGATATAACCTGATTCGTCTTTAATGTCGGTAACGTTTACGTTTATTAGTTTTAAACCGATTTTTTTTAACTCACTATCCACGTTTTTCGAAATATTATCCAAAAACTTATCGCGGTCGGAGTTAATTTCTTCGATAGTCATGGTGGCAATAACCAGACGCAACTGACCGAAAAGAATATCTTTGGCCAAATCCTGAATGTTTTCCGAATTCAATCCCAACAAACGTTCAGCAGCTGTGTTCATATTTTCGGGTTCGGTAGAAATAGCGATTGTAAATCGACAAGGTACATCCACACGAATGTTCTGACGGCTCAATGCATTGGTCAGATTGGCTTCGATAGAGAGTGGTTTCAAATCCAGAAATGCATAATCCTGAATGACAGGCCATATAAAAGCACCGCCGCCGTGAATACATTTGGCAGAGGTACCACCAGTTCTTCCATAAACAACTAAGATTTTGTCGGATGGACAACGTTTGTAACGTGAAACCAAGGCCGAGATAGTTACAAAAAGAACTACTGCGGCAATAATGATAATGTAAATGGGTGATAACATGTTTCTTTTATTAAATTATTTAAATTATTTCGACTACTAAATTGTTTTCATTTTCAATTTTTGCAACACGAACTATTGCGCCCGAGTTAATTTTTTCGCCATCGGTAATGGCATCCAATTCGTGAACCGAGCCATTTACACTTACTAAAATTTTTCCTTTTCCGGTACGATTTGCAGGGATTGTAAGATATACTTCGGCGTTCTTGTTGAGCGTATTAGTCAACTTAAACGTATCGTTTTCCGACAATTTCATCAGCTGTTTAATAACTATAAAAAACATATAGACAAAAGCGCTTCCAATAAGCAGCGAAACAATAATTAAAAGTATAGGACTTTTAATCAAGGCGTAAAACGAAATGCCCGACCAACCAAAACCCAGCAGAAAGTTGATAAGATTTCGAAACGAAAAAAGCTGAAAAGGTGCGTCGGCACCATCAAAATCGCCATCAAAATCGGCTGACGTACCATCCGAAGCATCGGCTCCAACAAAGGTCATGATAGTTTGAATAATGAAAATTACGCTTGCTGGTATGGTAATATACCAAAACGTTCGGAGAAGGGGTTCTAATTCGGTGAAAAATTCCATGCGAAAACAGTTTTTGGGTTAAACATTTATTTTAGAAATATCGAATACAAAGATTGCAAATAAATTTGAATTATTCAGCAAGTTAAAGATATTTTTTTGTCGAAATCGCAAATCTCCTGAATGCATTTTTCTATGGGGTTAAAATGATATTTTAATTCGTTTATGATTTTAGCATTCGAATAATAGGCTCTGTTTGAAGCCGAACGTGCCATGCTGCGGTCGAGTTTGGGAGCGAAGCTGAATATTTTTGCAAGTGTTTCCGAGATGCTTGCTATGGTAAGTAAGGCTTTTTTGTTAATGCAAATGCTTGGTCTGTTTTTGCCATAACCATCAGCCATCCAGCTTAATATATCTTTGTTAGAACAGTTTTCGGCAACTAAAATATATCGTTCGGCAACAATAGTACCGTTTGTAAGTTCTATCATAATTTTCACCACATCCTGTACATCCACATATCCGCTTCCGCCCAATGTGTAAAATGGCAAACCTTTGCGAACCCGCGCAAACAGTTCGGAGCTGCCTCTGTCGGTTCCCGAAAAGCCTAAAATTACCCCCGGGTTTACAATCACAGCATTTAGTCCGGCGCGGATGCCTTTCCAAACCTCTTGTTCCGAATAATATTTGCTGCGCGAATAAGCTGCGCGGTTTTCAATTTTTTGGATTTCCGTAGTTTCATTTATCAACTCTTCTCCCTCGGCATGTCCGCAAGCGGCAATGGAACTTACAAAGCAAAAGCGTTTTACATTATTTTTGAGCGATGCATTTACAATATTTGCAGTCCCGTTTACATTGGTTGCAATTAATTCGTTGCCAGCATTACCAAGCGACACCACAGCAGCACAATGGTAAACCGTTTCGATACCCGAAAGTGCATCTGATAGCGATTTTTTGTCGCAAACATCGGCAATGCGCCATTGTATTCGTCGCAAAAAAGCATCGGCATGCGGTGTGTAAAAACCGAAAATTTTACGTAGCGGCTCTAAGTTGCTCGAAGGGCGTTTAATGGCCGTAACAGTAATGTTTTGTTGTAGTAAATGCCAAAGTAAATGTCCGCCAACCAATCCGGTTGCGCCCGTAACTAAAATCATTTTTTGGGTTTTTAAATTTCGATGGTCAAAAATACGGAAAGAAACTGTATTTTTGCATTTTTAAAACAAAGAATTTTCAAATTCATGCACTATATTTGTGTTTATTGTGCCTCGAGCACTCAGATTAATCCCATTTATTTCGAAGAGGCCGCTAAATTGGGAAAATTGATAGCCGAAAATAACTTACAATTGGTATATGGAGGCGGTTCGGTTGGCTTAATGGGACGGATAGCCGATACAGTGCTTGAGAATGGAGGCAAAGTTACGGGTGTTATTCCACAATTTATGTGCGAGCAGGAATGGGACCACAACGGGCTAACCGAACTTATTGTTACCGAAACCATGCACGAACGAAAGGAGAAAATGGCCTTTATGTCAGATGCGGCCGTGGCTTTGCCGGGTGGCTGTGGTACTTTCGAGGAATTGTTAGAAGTTATTACCTGGAAGCAGTTGGGGATTTTTACAAAACCCATTATTATTGTCAATATTAATGGCTATTACGACCCACTGATTGCCATGCTGCACAAAGCAATTGACGAAAAGTTTATGCGCGAATTGCATCGGGATATTTGGACTGTTGTAAACTCGGCCGATGAAATAATTCCTGCTATAATGAATGCACCAGCTTGGGATAAAAGTGTACGTAAATTTGCTGCTATTTAGTTTGTTAAGTTCATATAGTTATAAAGTTCGTAATCCGCGATAGCTATCGGGATTATAAAGTTATAAAGTTAGTAAAGTTTTTAAAGTTAAATAATGCCCGAAAAAGATAGTTTACAAACGTTGAGCGATTCGGCTCAATTGGCAATTGACTCGCTACAACACCTTGATTCGGTGGTGCTTGCCGACTCTATTGCTCGTGCCGATTCAATTGCTTTTCACACTTTCAAAGGTTTTGATGGTGTGGTAGCTACTGGTGTGCCTTCGGATCAGAATTGGGTGTTTTTGGTGTTGTTATTTATGTTTGGTGTAATTATAATTTCGTTTTTAAGAGCAATCTCTTCACCAGTTGAAATTATTCGCTCTTTTTTTAATTCGAAAGAACGAAACAGCATTTTTAATAAAACATCGATTGATAATTTCGAACAAAGAGTCTATTTCTTTGTGTTTTCAATCACTTCCATTTCTCTTTTTAGTTATCTGATTTTTTACGAAAAAGGCGAGGTTTTTAGTTTTCTTACCTATTTGTATTTTTTAATTGCAACATTTTTATTCTTTTTGCTAAAATATATTTCAGCAAAATTTATTGGCTATCTTTTTTTAGATCTTGGCACTATGAAAATAGTAACTGATAGTTATTTAAATGTTGTTTCGTTGGTAGCATTATTGTTTTATCCGCTTATATTATTACACTTATATACATCAGGTATTTCGGTGGCTTTAACTGCAAATGTAGCCCTGATAATCTTTGCTTTAGGGTTGATTTTATTTGCCTCAAAACTTGTTCAGATTTTTTTGCACAATATTGTGGCTTCTTTGTATTTATTGTTGTATCTTTGCACCCTCGAAATTTTACCAGTAATCGGTATGATTCAGGCATTTCGATATTTAGCAAAATATGTTTAATTATTTTAGTTTACGGCATTGAAAATAAAGAAGATACTGGTTTCGCAACCACAGCCAACCTCCGAGAAATCGCCCTATTACGACCTGAGTGAAAAGTATGGTTTCAAAATCGATTTTCGCCAAATGCTCAAAGTAGAGCCAATCTTAGCAAGAGAATTTCGTACGCAACGCATTTCAATTTTAGATTATTCGGCCGTAATATTTAATGCCCGTCATGGTATCGACCATTTTTTTCGTTTGTGCGACGAAATGCGAATTACCATACCCGAAACAATGAAGTATTTTTGTGTAACTGAAACAGTTGCCGTATATCTTCAGCATTATATTCATTATCGCAAACGGAAAGTTTTTTACGGTACTACCGGTAAAATGGCCGATCTGGTAACTGTAATGAACAAGCATACTTCTGAAAAATACCTGCTCATAACTTCCGATGTTCAAAATGAAGAAACATTGTCGGCGTTGGAAAAATCGAAAGTCGCTTATGACAAGGCAGTTATGTATCGAACTGTAACAAACGACTTTACGCCGGATGAGCAGTTTGATTACGATATGCTTTTATTTTTTAGTCCTATAGGTGTAGCAGCGCTCAAAAAAAGCTTTCCCGATTTTGTACAAGGCGAGATAAAAATTGGATGTTTTGGAGCTACTACCGCTCAGGCAGTAAAAGATTTAGGGCTAAAATTAGATTTAATTGCTCCAACGCCCGAAGCTCCTTCGATGACTAAAGCGCTCGAAAATTACATGAAAGAATATGTAAAGAATTTCAAAAAGTAAGCTTTTAAAATATATTTTTAGTGCAACCCAAAAGTATCGAACATTTTCAGTACTTTTGGGATTGTTTTTTTTATAATATGTATAAATAATCCATATTCAAATACATATAACATTTGACTTTCGACATTTGACATTTTATATGACATCAACATTTTCATTTCCTAAAAAAGAACATTTATGCGGCGAAATTCGTATTGGAAAATTATATGCCGAAGGAAAGGCATTTATAGTTTATCCTTTGCGTGTGGTGTATAAGGTTACATTAGGAGCTGAAGATATTCCGGTAAAAGTTTTGGTAAGTGTGCCAAAAAAGCGTTTTAAACATGCTGTTGACCGCAACCGAATAAAACGATTAATGCGTGAAACATATAGGCTAAACAAACTTATAATAAATGAGTTAGCTACTAAAAATGAAATTGCAATACAGATTGCCTTTAATTATGTAGCCGACACCGAAATGGATTTTGAAAGTTTGAATCGTAAAATGCAAAAGGCATTGATGCAAATTGTTGATAAAATCTAATGGTTATTTTTTTAATAATTGAAAATTGGTAATTGATAATTGAAAAGATTTATTCGTCATATTGTGTTGCTTCCGGTTTATTTATACCGTTATAGTATTTCACCATTGCTTCATTCGAGTTGTAGGTATTCGCCTACCTGCTCGCAATATACGGTGGAGGCCGTGCTAAAACATGGTATTTTTAAAGGTGGATTATTGGCTATAAAACGTATCGGGAGCTGTCATCCGTGGGGTGGGAGTGGGTACGATCCGGTGCCTTAAAAAAAGTAGAAA
>Ga0247840_10003795_pt1 | contig 24984 bp, 23 predicted proteins | sample LaCruzMarch2015__FD_192404 | JGI IMG/M metagenome (GOLD analysis project Ga0247840, IMG submission 192404) | Freshwater microbial communities from meromictic Lake La Cruz, Castile-La Mancha, Spain - LaCruzMarch2015_17m | ecosystem: Environmental > Aquatic > Freshwater > Lake | place: Spain...
TTCGGTCCATATCCAGATCGGCCCAAGTTTCCCAATAGCTTTGTTATAGCATTCCAATCAATTAGATGATCAATCTTCAGCAATTGACTATCCTTCACACGACAATTAGCTTCACACAATAAAAAATTCATCCTCAAAACCAATCATTCCACATAAAAGACTTCTCTTATATCACCCTTCTAGCAATCCTTCAATTACGCAGAGGTCTTTCAGCTATTAGCGGACTATAGTATTCTTCCGCCTGTGTAAGTTGAATTCTGTTGTTGTCCTGCATACGTTTCCCTCCATACTAAATGTTGTTATTCAAATTCTTCTCTCGGCGTGCTATCCGTTATTTTTCTTGGGATACTCACTATCCTTAATCATAACCCCGGGAGCTTCATTCTGTCAACCGCAGGTTATGTAGTGGTGGTAACCGCACCCCGGCATGCCGCCAAGTCCAAGATCTCCTCGAGCCTTTTATCGTCTTCCTCGGTCCAATGATTCTTCCCATTCTCCTGAAAGTTATGGCTACAGAAATGTTGTTTAAATGCGTTGATAGAGGATTGTGTTTGTTTGTCGAGAACGCCAGTGATTTCTGTTCCGTAGCCATACGAGCGGAGTCTTTTTTGTAAATGCAAAAGCTCTCTTGAATTTAGTGGTATGGGGTGGTGAAATCCGTTTATTTGGGGATATATTCCGATTTCTGCGTCCCAAAGTTTATTCCATGGGAAATGTTTGTTGGGGTCAATTTTCCGGCCGATGGCAACATCAGCATGCCCCACTATATTTCTGTGTTCTATCGTTGGATATATGGCTATCAGGTTCTTGCAAAGCTCTATCAGAGAATCGATTTGTGGATTGGTGAATGGTTCCACGCCCGTATTAACCAATTCAATACCAATGGATTGGCTATTTATATCTGTGTTGCCACGCCAAGAGCTCTTGCCAGCATGCCATGCTCTATGATTGGTGTTGACCATTTGCACTGTTTCGCCATCTAAATTTATGACGTAATGAGCGCTGACCTTGCTGGCTGTTTGTTGAAATAACTCAATGGTTTTTGCATATGATATCACTGTGTGGTGGATCACTATAGTCGTGATGATCGCGGGCTTGGGTCTTGCGTTAAAATTGGGCGATAAGATAAAGTCCTTTGTTATGTTCTTCATTGTTTCTACCCTATGCTTTCTTTTTGTGCGCGATTAAACTGTCTCCGTAGGTTATGGGTGGTAACCCAACTTTTCCACGTTTTTCGTTAATAGTCATGAAATTGTTGTTCTCCAGCATGTTCCAAAGGGTTTCAACGCTTTTTGCAAGTGCGCTTACGCAGCTTGTGTCATAGCTTAGCGTTAAGTTATCCGCAAAATATGGTGGGAGCCATCGGTTAAAGTGCTCAATGGTGTCTTTAACGAGCGGGAGGACGGTTCCCTCCCAGAGCGCGATGCGTGCCTCAACTAGGTTACTATATGTGTTGTCTCCCGGGATGCCCAATAATTGCGGAGGAACGCCTAAAGCTAGGGCTATTTCGCGTGCAGCGCTGTTTTTGGATTCTATATAATCCATATCCTTTGGCGAAAGACTCATTTCTTGCCATTCCAGGCCACCTTCGAGCAATAGTGGACGTCCAGCGTTGTCTGCTCCGGAGAAAGCAGATTCGATGGATTCACGGAGATTTTGCCTCTCAACTGCCCCCAAGACCGTGGGCTTGCCCTCACTATTTTTGACCACAAGCGCTCCACTAGGGCGGGCCCCATTTTGCAGCAGCGCCTGATTCCACGCGCTTGCTTGATTATGCTGATCTATGCTATATGCCGCAGCTTCGATTGAAGAGAGTCCGTAATGTTCATTTAGTGGATGGAAATTCTTAATGTGAAGAAGTGGGCATTTGTCCGTTGTTTGATTGACCATATAGTCTATGTAGTGAGAATCAACGTGATAGCGATATCCTGTTGGTATAAAATTTTGTCCAGCTAAAACCTGTACCCGATCCGGCCTAAGGCAATATAGTTCTGAGGGGTTAGTTTCGCTATCAAGCCCAATTGAGAGAATGTAGGCATTGCCGCTTAATTGCTTATATATGTAGAGGCACTCCATAAAATCTTTTGTGCTCTGCATCGGGTTTGGATGTTGTAACAAGGACAGCAATGGATGTACGTTTAACGGATGTAAATCATCACCCATTTGCCGAAACAGTTTAAATGGAATGCTTGCAGCGGCACTGGCGATCATGTTAATAGCTCTATGAGCGATGACATTTTTTGTATATGCTGATTTTGCAAATTCTTCATACGTTCTCTCCATCCAAACCGGCTGCCCTGGGGAGCTAAAGTAAGCGTGGCTTGCCCGATCCATTCTTTCTTTGAGCTTTGTTGGGGCGTTTGGTGATTGTGACTTTATTGCCTCTTTGATTTTTTTTAACATAGAAGTTTTTCCATAAAAATTAATATTAGATCTTTTGACGCTAGTATGGACGTATAAAAAGCGGAAGTGACAGAAGTTTATAATTGGGGTGGTGTTTTACTTATTTGAGGAAAAAACATGGAAAATAGATGGGTTTTAACGAATTCCTAGCCCCTAATTAGCTCTTGACACATAGTATGGCGTAAGCCTATTTAATAGTGTGGAATGGCGCGTTTTCAAGAGATTTTACAATGAATTGGGAAGAGAGTGGATTGGGATCAAGCGCATCGGAACACTTAAGGCATAAATTGGGGGCTATCTTAGGGGCGATTTTTGACGGAAGCGCCTATGAAGATAAGGCTTTTCTGGACATTCCAGCCGAGTCTCACAAAATATTGTTCGAGGAACAGATTGCTTCAAAACGGGAATTAGATGAATTTCAACGGGTTGTCGCCAAGATCAGGCAATTTAAGCATCTTGTTATTATAGGGATGGGCGGAGCTATTCTAAATCCAAAGGCGATTTTAGATTTTGCCCAATACTCTGTTTCGAACTCAATAGACGTTCATTATAATTGTCATCTCGATATTTGGATTTTAGACCGCTTGCGAGATCAGCTTGATCTCGATAAAACTGCCTTTCTGGTGATCAGCAAATCCGGAGATACAATTGAAACTTTGGCCATTCTTCATTATTGGCAAGAGACTCTCAAAATTCGTAATATTTCGACAAAAGGGAAAGTTACCTTTATTGTTGGTAATATGGATAGTCCTATAGGGCATATTACAAGTAAGATCGAGTTAGCTGAAATTATTCGACATAGTCCATCGGTGGGCGGAAGATTTTCCGGGTTTACCGCGACCGGTATACTCCCCGGGATGGTAGTTGGAGCTGATGTACTTGGCTTTCTAGCTGGGGGAAAGAATGTGCTGTCTGAATTAAAAGATTTGCGAACCTTAAGCTCTGGGGCGATTTCCGCCATAAGGTTAGCAGCACTTTATCATACTGGGTATAGTGCATACGTTTATATTTCATATCTAAAAGGATTGGAGTCGTGTTTAAATTGGATTGTACAGATCATATCTGAAAGTTTAGGCAAAGAGGGTATGGAGATTTCTATCTCAGCTGGTATTGGTCCTCAAGAGCATCACAGTCAGATGCAGGCTTTCTTAAGCTGTAAGAACAAAAGGGTTTACAGCTTCATTAACCCATTCTGGAATCGGGGGTTTGAGGAGGAGGGGATGAACAAAGTATTACACAAGGCGCAGTCTCTTGTGTATCGGCGCTTACGAGAGAAACAAAATGCAATCAGAACTATTGTTGTGGAAGAGTTAACTTTATTGTTTTTGGGTAGATTCATGATGCATACAATCGTTGAAACAATCCTTCTTGGCCTACTGTTAGATATAAATCCGTACAATCAACCTGTTGTGAATGCAATTAAACAAGAGTTGTTGAATACAAAATGTTGTCAGTAATTGAACGGATAAGCTCTGGGGAGATAAAGGTTGTCACAAATCGATATCAGGATGTAGTTGAGGATGCTGTCTATGTGGCCATAAAGGGCTCCAATTACGACGGTAATGATTTCGTCGATTTGGCGATACAAAATGGAGCTAAGGTTATTATTTCTTCCAAGCGAGGATTAGGGTGTGCGGCTGAAGTTGTATATTCGGACAATCCTAGAATGGACCTGTCGATTTTAGCCAAAGCGAGATATCCAGGGCAGCCTGGAAGTGTTGTTGGCATAACTGGAACAAATGGGAAGACGTCGGTTGCTTCGTTTTACGGACAAATGCTCCAGTTTCTGGGTTATAGTGCCGCGTCCATAGGGACTTTAGGTATAGCGATATTTAAGCCTCCTGCGTATAAAGAAGCTCGATCAGATTATTTTCTTGAATCATGTGACATAAGTCAAAATACAACGCCGGATCCGTTGATGCTCCATAGAGCTCTGGCTGGGTTGCATGCTGCGAATGTAGAGCATGTTGCGGTCGAGGTTACTAGCATAGGATTGGCGCAACACAGGGTGGATTCGGTCCATTTTAAAGCTGCTGCATTCACCAATTTTACCCAAGATCATCTAGATTATCATGGTGATATGGGGGCCTATTTTAGGGCAAAGGAGTTGCTATTTAGCAAGCTTCTAAAGGAGGATGGTGTTGCGGTATTATGTGCTGACATGCCGGAGTATGGGTATTTAAAAGGGGTGTGTTCCTCGAAGGGGATAAGGGTTATTGACTATGGTCTTGCCGCAAAAGACCTTATCATCTCCGAAAATTTTACTGGAGGCACTATGTTTGGAAGGGTCTACGAAATTCGGATGCAGAAGATACAACTATATAACATGTTATGTAGTGTTGGGCTACTTATAGCAAGCGGTGTTGAGAGAGATATTGGTGAAATACTCCAAGTTATTCCTCTAATTACTCCCCCGATCGGTCGATTAGAATATGTTACTTCTTATAACGGCGGAAAAATATACGTAGATTACGCCCATACACCAGAAGCGCTCAGGGCGGTTCTTGAGTCTTTTCGTGCATCATTGAAAGGGGGCGAATGTAGTAAAGGTAGTCGCATAATACTTGTGTTTGGATGTGGTGGCGAGAGGGATCCTGGCAAGCGCCACTTAATGGGCGAAATTGCGACTCAGCTTGCAGATATTACGATCGTTACCGATGACAACCCTAGATCTGAGAATAGAGCTGCTATACGCAAGCAAATCCTTCAAGGATGCAACTTGCAGAAGGTGCGTGAAATAGAAGATCGTAGTATGGCCATTAAAACGGCAATCTCCATGTTGCAAGAGTTTGATATTTTGATAATAGCTGGAAAGGGTCATGAGCGATATCAGATTGTTGGTAAAGCAACAATGCCCTTTAGTGATAAGGAGCAAGTCATATTGGCGATTTCTTGATAGGAGTGATTTTTTTTTAATATTATCTTGAAAAATTTGAGGAAGCAAGAGTACCATTGTTATATGAGGTTAATATAAACATTAAATTTGAGGTCTAATTATATGAAGTCCGAAATCACTAATGAGACACCGGCTACAGAGGTTGAAGAAGAAGATGATGATATTGGTGGTGGAGTTACCGCAGAATCTTTGGAAAAAGTTCTCGATATAATGGAAGCCCTATCAAAGGAGATCAAGTCAATGCAAGATCAAAATAAAATGGTGCTTGATGAAGTGAGAGCTTTGAATGAGAGGCTTAGTGGGCTCGAGAAGGAGTCAAAAGATGGGGTGGCGGATGCCAGTACGGATAAGTAACGTCTTGTAACGAGGGGCGTGGAATGAGTCAGTTATAGTGGGATAAGAGTTAGAGGGAACAAGTTTAAGGAGGGAAAATCATATGCAGGAGCAGCAAGGGGTAGGGCAGATAGAGGCAGACAAGATCGAGGAGCTTCGTACACTGATTTTGGCGGCGTCTCCTCAAGACCAGATTGGGCTAATTTCCTCGCTCTTAAGGATGATTGAGGAGCAGGAGGACAAGCAAAATCAGTCACAGATGCAAGATTCGGCGCTAGATAAGAACAAAGACCCTATTGCCGCGTTCCGAGATGAATTACGTTGGCGATTGATAAGTATCAAATCACAAAAGCTTGAGAAGGATTTGTCAGGGCCGATTGATCTTCAAGGCCAGGATTACGATAGCGTGCAGCGAATGATTAACATTGTCGAGAAATATCATGAGACAAAGGTATGCATAAGTGAGATAGAGCCTCTTATGAAGAGTAACCATCCTCTGGAGGGGGGATTAGAAGGGGGAATTTGGGATTTGTGTGATGCATTGGAAGACTCACGAAAGGCACTGAAAGAGCTTGGGAAGAGTATAACAGGCAAAGCTTTAGCTCCAGGAAATTACATAGATTGCGATTATAGGATAGTTGCAAATCGGCTTGATGAAGGGTTGCTCCCAGATTTTAAGGAGATCTGTGGAGGTGAGGAGGCATATGGACATTTAATAGACAAGAGTCAGTTGCTGGATCTAGTACAACAAAATGTGGAGCCAGAAGAGTTTGATTCGGATGTTAAACAGAAATGGGATAATATAATATCCTCGAAGCTAACTGAGAAAAATAATGCCAGATTCCTTTATCAGTCTATTGTTATGACAAAAGCAATAATGGAGGCTCTAGTGACAATATCAGATGGATATGGTACGGCAGATTATTCCCAGGAAGTTTATTATAGCCGGCAATTCGAAGATGCACTAGAGCAAGTAAAAAACTCTATAAATGCGCAATTTAGCACTAACACACCCGAAGACCGGGGACAATTTTTGAAAGATGTCATCAGCGGGAAAAAAGTTGTTGATGGTTTTGATTTGACGGGCATTCCTGTAGAGAATCTCAAGATTTTTGGGCGAGGGATATGTGGATTAAATGATTGGGAGGTAGAGAAATTATTGGATAAAGCGGCGGCGAACAAGGCTGAACAGATAGCTCAAAAAAAGAATGACGATGAGGCATCGAGAAAAAGGCAGGAAGATGCTTTAAAAGAACAAACACGAAAAGATACAAAACCGTTGACCAAACAGAAGAGTCTTATAAAGAAGAAATTGCTTGAGTTAGTGGGGTATTGTAACGAGCAGGATGGAATCAATGATGAAATTCAAAAGTTGTATGAAGCACAACTTACAACAAATCGGAAATTACATATACAGATTAAGGGGGCTGAGGACCTTGTGAGCGCTGAAATTCGACAAGATATTGGTCGTGGAGTGGGGGATCTTTCAACACAAAAGTCGTTAATTACACGGATACAGGATATAAAGAAAGATTTGGCCGAGACTATCATAACTGACGAAGGACTGGCTCACAAACGATCCATATTAGCACAAGGGGAATTGAGCAAAAATCAGGATCTTATTAAGTTGGTTGAGCGCTCACTGGACAATAGCATTGATGAAGTGAGATTTAGGGAGATCCAGCAGTTGTTAGATAAAGGAATTGCGGCTGGAAAAGCTGAGGTGAAGGCATTAAAAACTAAGTTAGACACACTAAAGATAAAAAATGGGTACGCTAATAAATTTGAAGAATGGAATGGCCAATATAAGAGATATCAAAAGCTGCAACTAAAGGAAGAAGAGCTGCGACTAAAGAAAGAAGAGCGGCAACGAGAGAAAGAAGGGCAGCAACGAAAGGAAGAAGAGCTGCGACTAAAGAAAGAAGAGCAGCAAAAGATTCGAGGTATGGAATCTTTGTGGCATCATTCTTCACAAAATGAAGGAGCGGGGAAACGGGAGAGTCTTGCAAACATTATGACGGACTTTGTGGAATGGGGCTCGGAACAGAAGAATCAAGGTGAGGAGTCGTCTAAGGTCCCCCAGATCGAACCCTGGTCATTCCAGAATAGGAAGGAGCCCCCTTATCAAGTGGGCCAAATACCAGGCAATATTGGGGGGAAATCTGATCCGTTATCGCAAAAGGTCCTGGAGACAGTACAGATCAAAGACTCTGGGGGAACGGAGGCTCTAATGAAGAATATAGTTAAGAGTGAGAATGGGGAGGGGCAGTCTGTGGTCGTTGTAAAAAACCCGGTGGCGTTACAGAAAGAAGGTGTGGATGGTGAGGGAAAGTCCGCATCAAACAGTGGTGGGGGAGGGCGCAGAAGGAAAACTAGGGTGGACGAAGATTATTCGGGGCTTATTAAGCTTCTCGAAACATTGCTTATAGCGCGGCAGGGGTTATTAGATGCGCTGGTTGCTCTTGCAATGAAGCGTAAATCGCTCAATGAGGTTGAGAGTGGGGCGGAGGTTACAAAAGACAAAAAAATGCTAAGAGAGAACAGTTATAAAATTAAGAAGCGCGCAATTAAGAAGTGCGCAATTAAAGGAGGACACTCGTTCTAGCGATGGAGAAGAAGGGAGGTATTACTAACAATTATAGTGTGAGGTGTTAATATGAAGCCGAAGACCAATCTGGAGCAGAAGATCAGTCGAATAACCGATGTAATCAACAAGGACTCGAGCACTGTTCACAATATCGCTCAGAGCTTAGATCAGAGTAATTCTAATAATACGGAAATATCTAAGTTGGTATCGACGATAGAGAAGTGGTTAGATTCGCAGCAGGCGGAGAAGGCGGAGAAGCAGCAGAAAGAGGTGGAGGAGAAGGTGGAGAAGCAGCAGAAAGAGGAGGCGGAAGCGGAGGCCAAGAAGAAGAAAGAGGCGACGGAAGCGGAGGCCAAGAAGCAGAAAGAGGCGGCGGAAGCGGAGGCCAAGAAGAAAGAGGAGGAGGACAAGGTGGCCAAGCAGAAGGTGGAGGAGGAGGCCAAGAAGAAAGAGGAGGACAAGGAGTCTTTCAAAGATCCTACTGGATTCGCGAGTCATAAGGATGAGCTAAATGGGGAGATGGTAACACCTGAGTCGGAAAACGAGGCGTTCAAAACCCCCACGTGGTTACAGCGCTTCCGCCTGAAGATGTCGGGCGTTAATGTATCGGAGATGCAGGCGAAATTGGCGTTTAAGGAGGCATTTAAGGCCTGCGAGAGAAAGAGTAATAATGAAACCGAGAAAGATGTAAAAGACAGAGTGGAAGCTGAGATAAAGAAGCTTCAAGATAAATTAAAGGATCAAAATGTTTCGATCCACCTAGAGAATGGAGAGACTCTACTTGGTATGAAGGAGAAGTTATGTCAGGCGCATAAGGTCTTTAATAGTTCTCTGATTGACAAGGAAAGAAAGAGTCTTGGTAAAAGTATAGTGCGAGACAAGGCTTGGGCGAAGGCTGGTGTTGGGATTATGGTCGGATCTTTCCTGGTCGTCCCGCCCATTGGGCCCATTGTTGCGGGTAGCGCTATACTTATGACCGCCGCTGCTAAGAAGATCTGGAACTGGTGGAAGAAAAAAGATATTGAACGGAAGGAGGCGCAATCCACAGCTGGAATAGCGGATACCAAGAGCGATATTTATAAAGTACAAATATCGAAGATTCAAAAGGGGATCGATAAGAAGGTAGACGAGCTTAATGCAGCTAAAGAGAAATTAGAGAAACGCAAAGACGCCCTGAAGAAGGAATACCAGGCCAGAAGTGAGCTGGTGGCAGCCATAAATAAGCGAGAGCAAGTCTACAAGGAGTATAAACAAGCCTTTAAGAAGGCTCAGTCCGAAGCCGAAAAGAAAAAGCAAAACGGTCTGTTGTCCGAAGCCATAAAGAAGGTGGATACAGCCAAAACTAAGCTGCATGCCGTGAACAATAAGTTTAATCTAGACGAGACCGAAGCGGACCAAGCGAAGGCCAGAGTGAGACTAGAGACGGCCCAAAGGGAGCTAGAAGAGGCGGTCAAAAAGAGCAATGAGACCAAACAGGCCGAAAAGATCCTAGAGGACGCCAAAAAGAACCTAGGGGACGCCGAAAAGAACCTAGAGGACGCCAAGACGGTAACTGATCTGGTTTGCACGAAGTGGGAAAATTATAAAGACAACTGGGATGCGATGATTAGTGCGCGGAAGGATGTTATATCGAAGAGCACTGGGTATTCTGATGCAGTAATGGTAGCTAAACAGTCGGGCGCAAAGGAATTTGAAACTTACGATCAGAGTGACGAGTTTATTGAGAAGCAGAAGGAGAGTGAGCAACATCAACAAGTCCTAGATGAGGAGCAAAAGATACAGAAGTGTCAAAATGCGATACAGGGCAAAGCGCAGGAGCTTTCGTTATACACGCAGGCAGATACGGCTTGGACAGAGTATGGGAAGGCAGATGATGTTCTTGCTAAGGATAAGAAGGATTTGAGAGGGTTGCGTCTTGATTGCCCCGAGATGATTGAGGCGCTGAGGCTGAAGAATAAGACGCAGAGTGACCAGCTGAAGCCGGAGGAGCAAAAAGCACTAATCGTGCCGATAGAAGGGAAGGATCTGGGGCAGGACCAGGCGCTGAATGTGGTGCAGAAGGACCTCAAGAAGATAGTAGGTCAGAAGAAGATTGCCCTGGCGAATAAGCAGCAGCAGCAGCAGGAACAGGTTCCTACGCAGCAGTCGAAGCAGAGGAGACAGAGCTTTAGTTGAGAATGATTTGCAGGATGCTGTCTAGGGAAACGTCGCCATCCAGTAAAACGGCTTTTTTGGAATTGAGCAGTGTGTAGTGTGGGATTTTGTTAGCGTATTTTATGTGTAAGCTTTTAAACACATATTGGACGTCATCAAAGTTATCGATATGATAGATGACAACGTTTTCTGGCATGGCGGCGACGAACTCAGCGATTTGTTCGTCGTATTTGTCTATTGAGAGCAGGACTATGTTGGTTTGGGCCTGTATTTCTGGCGCTATGTTGAGGATGGGTGATATTGCGCGCTTACAGAACGGGCACCATGAGGTGAATAAAAACAGCAGTTGATATTCTTTGTCGTCATTGTGGACAGAAAGGATGAAGTCATCGGCGGCGATTTTTTTTAATGTTGCCGCATGAGTTGATTCTATATGGAGTGTTGTTAGTGAGATGAGGAATGCAAACGCGCATATGATAATGGACGGAGCGGCATTTTTTAGAGAATGGAATTTTTGACGGATCTTATTGGGGATGTGGTTATTGATTGCTGGGTGGTTTTTGTGACTGCGGGATTCAAGAGCGGTCCGAAGATTCTGCATACATTGCCTACGATATGTCGCGTTAAATTTCGTTTTTTTAAGCATAATTTTTTGTATTAAGACCTCTTTTTATTTGCGCTTATTTCTCAGCATATTCTGCGGCTTTACCATTTTCCATCAATTTTTGTTTGTCATAGTAAAGTTTTTTTCGTATTGAGGTCGAATATTCGTGATTAGGTCCTTCAATAATTGCATCTACGGGGCATGCTTCTTGGCAAAACCCGCAATATATGCATTTTGTTAGGTCTATATTATACGATATTGCAATACGATTACCACTTTGATCGTGGCCAGATTGAATGCTGATTGCTTTAGCTGGGCAGACGGCTTCGCATAATTTACATCCAACGCACCTGTCTTTTCCGTCCTTGAAGATTTGGAGGCTGTGTTCACCTCTGAAGCGCTTGCTATATTTTCCTTTGTTTTTTGGGTAATTTATTGTGACTTTTTTTTTGAAGAGATAGGAAAACACAATCGCAATGCTTCGTGCGGTGGTTAGGATGTTTGTTAGTACACGCCTTAGTGCATGACATAACTCCTGAGTATAGGCACTATATTTTCGCCGAAACAGCATTACATCAAAACGAGAAGAATAAAATCTGGCAATCTATGCTTTATAAAAAACAAAAGCATGCTATCTTGGGAGGAAGAAGTCAATGATACTTTAGTCCAATGAATATCAAATTAGCAATTATAGGTTCTGGGCCCGCTGGATATACTGCGGCAATATACGCAGCTCGTGCTGGTCTTGAGCCACACCTCATTTGCGGCATCCAAAAAGGTGGGCAACTCACGATTACAAAGGAGGTCGAGAATTATCCGGGATTTGCAGATCCAATAGAGGGGCCATGGCTTATGGAGCAGATGGAATTACAGGCTAAACGTCTGGATGTGAGGATTATAGAAGATCAAGTGATCCATGTTGATTTGAGCCGTAAGCCTTTCGTGTTGACTTTAGAGCGTACTACTCCATCCGTATATATGGCGGATAGCGTGATTATATGCACTGGGGCGGAGGCAAAATGGTTGGGGTTGGAGAGTGAGAAGAAGTTTCTTGGATATGGGGTATCTGGATGCGCAACGTGTGACGGATTTTTTTATAACAATAAGGTCGTTATGGTTGTTGGGGGGGGCAATACTGCAGTTTCAGAAGCCCTGTATCTCACCAAGCATGCGTCTAAGGTTATATTGATGCATAGGCGTGATAAATTGAGGGCTGAGCATGCATTGCAACAGAAACTCTTCGCCCACCCGAAAATAAGCGTTATTTGGGATTCTGCGGTAGAGGAGATTGTTGGGGAAGATAATCCAAAAAACGTTACTGGTGTGAGGGTGAAGAATTTCAAAGATAATCAGAGCTCTCTGATCAAGATAGATGGTCTTTTTGTTGCGATAGGCCATAAACCTAATACAGCAATATTCAAAGGCCAATTGGATTTAGATGAAGAGGGATATATCATTACGGAAAAAGGCAGCACGAGGACGGGAGTTAAGGGTGTTTTTGCGGCAGGGGATGTTCAAGATAAGATCTTTAAACAAGCTATAACGGCCGCCGGGACTGGATGTATGGCAGCGCAAGAGGCGGACGAATATCTCGAGACGTTAAAAGCTGAGTAACGACTAAAGGTGACTTGTGAGGCTTCCTATAAGGGAGCTGATTCCATTGGACATAGCCACCATCGATGCTCCAAGGCTATTTATGAAGTCCATAAAGAAACCTGGGCGGAAGTGTTCTACCGTGAGAAATATTATAGAGGCGAGAATAAGTCGGATCATTTCTATATACCGTATTGTTAATTGTCTGTACAAAAAGCTTGACAAGCGCGATTTTTTGCTTTTACCATCATCAGTTCAGGGATCGTATATACACACGTATTAGTACCTAATGTATAATTGTAGGGCAAAAAAAGCTATAGGACAAGGGCAGGCTGGAAAGAACTTTTTTCTTATATGCGCCATTAGTTTGATCTTGGCAATTATCCCGTTCCAAGAATCTGCTGGCGTTATGGATGTGAGTGTTGCTAAGCGCGAGTCTATTGCAGATTTACCCCAGTACTCTGGACTTGTCATAAATGCGCGGACAGGGGAGGTGTTGTATAGCAAAAATGCTACTCATAGCCGCTACCCAGCCTCCTTAACCAAGATGATGTCGTTATATCTGATATTCGACGCGCTTAGAAATGGGGATCTGACTTTGCAGCAAAAAATGAAGGTATCAAAGTTAGCGAGCGAGCAACTCCCAAGTAAGTTGGGATTAAAAGCCAGGAGCTTCATTAATGTTCAAAATGGAATAGATGCACTAATAGTTAAATCTGCAAACGATGTGGCTTATGTCTTCGCTGAGGTCATCGCTGGGAGTGCGCAAAATTTTACAGCGATGATGACCGCAAAAGCAAGAAAGCTTGGCATGACCCATACACGCTTCAGGAATCCCAGTGGGTGGTATGACCCGAATCAAACCACTACTGCATACGATATGGCTAAGTTAGCTATGGCGCTACGCGCACATCATGGCAAGTATTATCACCTATTCAAAAAGACATCTTTCGTTTTCCGGGGCAAGGTTATAAAGGGGCACAATAAAGTACTCCAAATGTATAGAGGGGCGGATGGTATAAAAACTGGCTTCGTTGGGGAATCTGGGTTCAATTTGGTTACGTCAACTAATAGACCAGAAGGCCAGTTGGTTGCCGTTGTTATGGGGGCCCCTAGCCTCGATTCAAGGGATAGGCATATGCTGAAGTTGTTGGAATATGGATATAGAAAAATGAAAAATAGTGGGCATGCGCCTGTGTCGGAAGCCGCCGAGTATAAGGTCAATCGACGGAAAACTAATATGCTCTTTGCCAAAAAGGTGAGTGTGTTTAGTGCCTTAGAAGGTGGGGGGTCGGCAAAATATAGAGCCTCTAATGGTTGACACAATATTGCATTTTGGATTTTACATGAATCAATGGGGTGATATGGGTATGGCGCGGTACTGGTTCTGTTCAAATAACGCGGCTAAAGTCATTCGTTAAAAGAATGTTCTTGCGGATTTTAAAGTACATTTTCTTTGTAGGGAGCGTAACCTCTTTTGTTTTGATCGCTCAAGATGCTTATCGTGATACGGTAGGCGTACAGTCTATTGATCAGTTGCCACTGATACAAAAAGAGGTGTGCATAATAGATGTGCCGCCAGAATTAGCGGGGGGGACGGTATTCCCGAATCAGGAAAATATCATCTATCAAAACTTACAGCCCCAACAAGAACCCGAAGGGGGGAAATGAACTTTGATATAACGGAGTATTCGGCGTACCATAAAGGGATGTTCGATTATTATTTGGTCACAAGGACTTTGCTCAAATTTGGGCTCCATGACAGGGTGGTAATCATAAAGGCCTCTGCGTAATTGAAGGATTGCTAGAAGGGTGATATAAGAGAAGTCTTTTATGTGGAATGAATGATTGGTTTTGAGGATGAGTTTTTTTATTGTGTGAAGCTAATTGTCGTGTGAAGGATAGTCAATTGCTGAAGATTGATCATCTAATTGATTGGAATGCGATAACAAAGCTATTGGGAAACTTGGGCCGATCTGGATATGGACCGAACGGCTATAGCCCAAGACAACTGCTGAAGGGGCTGATGTTGCAGAGTTGGCATAACTTGAGTGGGCCTGGTCTAGAAGAGGCTATAAGGCTGCGTTTGGACTTCATGATATTTACTGGATTTGAGGAGAACGTTCCAGATGAGACAACATTTTGCAAGTTTCGTAACAAATTGATAGAGCTGGATTTATGGGCACAAGTGCTGGATTTGGTGAATGAAGGATTGGTGCGGCAAGGAATGGAGATCAAGGCTGCATCTGGCGCGATAATCGACGCAACGATCATAGAATCTGCGGCCAGACCAAGGAAAGAAATTGATGGAATTGCGATTGATCGGCGTGAGGACGAGAGTATTGAGGTTGTTTGCGGTGATCCTCATTATCGTGCGATCCGGACGCTAGATGGCTAAAGAAGGGCAACCGGAGCTATTTTGGTTATAAGGCATTTCAAAACAAATAATGATTTTCTAGGACAGAACAAACACGTTAACTGCCTTAGACGTAAAAATATACAACAAATCATCTTAAAACGTCATTATTCAGAAGTCTTTTATATCGAATAAAGTGACATAACTCCTTGATTTTTCTCCCAATAATTATTATTATGAATCAGGAAGTTTTGGATTGGAACAAACGGATGAATGGAAATAAGAATTTAATAATGAAGCCTAAGGTTCTTATTGTCGAAGATGACAAAGCATTGGTGGATATAGTGACCTATAACTTGCGGAAAGAAGGATTTCAGGTTTTCCAATCTTTTGTTGGTGAGGGGGCGCTGTCTTTGGTGAAAACACTAAATATAGATATTGTCCTCTTGGATTGGGCGTTGCCCGGGATTTCTGGTCTAGAAGTTTGTAATGATCTGAGGAGCAATCCTGAAACCGCTAACGTTCCAATTATTATGATATCGAACAAAAATCAGGATTTGGACAAAGTGAGCGGGTTAGAGCGGGGGGCGGACGATTACATGTCTAAACCGCTTTCTGCTCCCGAACTAATTGCCAGAATTAGGGCCGTGCTTAAGAGGCTCCGTCCGATATTCTTTGCTAAGACGATCACATATCGGGATGTTGTGATGGATCTAACGGGGTATACGGTGACGAGACAAAGTGGATCGGATAAGGCGTGGGTAGTTCAGCTTTCTCCTACGGAATTTAATATTCTTAGGGCTCTAATAGAGAGTCCTAATAGGGTTTTATCTAGAGAGGCGTTAATAGCAAAAATTTGGGGACATGATTCGGAAACTGAGTTGCGGACTGTGGATGTCCATATGACGAGGTTAAGGAAAGTGCTTTTAGCGGCAAGTCCTGATGGGTTCGACATAATATGCACAGTGCGTTCCGCCGGATATAAATTGGCGATATGAAGATCCCAAGCTTCTTTATAGGGGCTTTGGTTTTTGTCAATCTGATGCCCGGAGTATCGGAATCCATACAAACTCCGGATCAATTTGATGAGGTGAATGCTCGGTTGGGATCAGAGGTTGAGCTTGGGGATGAGGTTAATCAAGGTGATATACAGGAGATCAGGGATTTTTTGAGCGCTCTTAAAGCCAAAGATGGAATTTTGGGTCTGTCTTGGCTGCGTGTAATATCCTCGAAGGAATGGCTTTTGTATGCATTTCGAGACGCTATTAGTAGGAAGATCTCGTACGATTCTCCAAATATAGTTCAGTGGTATGAGTTGAAGAGGGGCGTGCTAGGAAAGGGTGGTCGTCCATATACTTCTGTTGCGAAGGTATTTCGAGATAAGCTCTTTTATACCCATGGATTGCTTCAAATGGGATTGGTGTCAAACCGGGATATTCCGAATGTTTATACTAAGCTGCGGGATTATTGGATTGAGACCCCTCTTCTTGCTAAGGAAGATGATTTCTTTATACGGCAATATCGAATGAACTTAGATGATATTAGGGCGAAGTTTGAATTCTATCTTTCTAATAGAGAATTCGAAAATGCTAAGTGCTTACTAAGATATCTTCCCGCTAATGTGAAACGACTCAAGGAGCGTGAAATATTTCTGTATCAGAATCCAAAACATATTCCTTCGTTCGTGGGGCGTGAAAAAGATGTCGGCCTCCCCATTAAGTTACGGTATATACGGAACCTATTAAAAGCAGATCAAAACGTGGAAGCGCTTCACGCGATCTCTACTCTATCTGATGTGCGTAGAAATTTTCGCCAATATTGGTCAGTTTGCGCAATTGCGGCCAGACAAGCTTTGTTAATTCACAGGTACCAAGGGGCCTATAAGGTCGTCTCAAAATATCTTGCGGACTATTATGCGGCAAAAGACAAATACGATGGAACGGATTTAAATATTACTGCTGTAGAGGCAGAGTGGTTAGCGGGATTTCTTGCTCTTGAATTCTTGCGTAATTCACAAATGGCTATTCCGCACTTAATCAAGATGCACGATGCGGGCCGATATCCCGGCACAAAAGCCCAAGCTTTGTATTGGATGGCGATTGCATACAAAAAAGCCAAGGAATTTGGAAAACAAGAGGAATCTTTAAGGGCGCTTTCAGCTTATCCAGGGACATTTTATTATTATATAGCGCAGACAGATGGGCAACATGCTTCAAATAAGGGAAAAGATCACTCTCGTGAGAAAGGGGGGTATTCGTATTCTCGGCTATTCAAAGATTTGGGGACTAAGGTCGTAGATGAGAATGTAAAGCGCGCGACTGACGCCGCATTATTTCTTTATCATAACGGAGGAAAAGAATACTCCGAAAATCTATTAGATTATATAGCGTTGTATGATTTAAAAACAGAAGAAGTGCAGAAGATTATAGACCATTTGTTTATGAAAAGCGCCGTTCCACTTGGTATCTTGCTATCGAAGAAAGCGGCTAATGGGGGATATGGCTTTATTGACACAAAAATTCCTCCAGATTTTATAGATCTAGGGGGTGTGAAGCCGCGGGTATTAGATCTGGCGATTATCCGTCAAGAAAGCTCTTTTGATCAAAATATTGTTAGTGCCGCGGGTGCCATTGGTTTGATGCAGATTATGCCGGCGACTGCTAAGGCTGTCAGCGCTAAGCACGCAGGTGATTTGCAGATACCAAGCCCCATCTCTCTCCAGGATCCTCGAGTCAACACAAGCTTAGGTATGGCTTATTGCAAAGATCTCGCTTTGGAGTTTAAAAGCAATGTTCTTGCGCTTGCTGCCTACAATGCGGGAAAAAGGAATGCTTATCGATTTATTAAAAAACATGGCGACCCCACATCAATGACGCAAACGCATGATATTGCTAGGTGGATAGAGTTGGTCGATTTTTCCGAGACTAGGCTCTATATCAAGAAGGTGTTGGAAAATTTATGGTCATATCAACTGCTCATCGATAACAAATATGATATAAGGGCTTTAAAGAAGGTTGAAATAAGTGGCGAAAAGGGGTAGGTTTACGGAGTTAGGGTATATTGTTGCACTTAGTAAAGAGAGATGATTTTAGTCTGTCCCAATTGTAATAGCAAATTCCGCATTGCGTTATCTGAGTTAGGTGATGCCGGTCGGGTTGTGAGGTGCTCTGTTTGTGGGCATGAGTGGCTGGCCGAAAGAAACGCCGCTAATGCTATAATGGAGACAACGGATTATTTTGACAAGAATGGTGGCGCCCAACTCGTTGGAGAAAGTGCGGATGAGGAGATAAATCGAAAGAAGTGGTCATACTTCAAGGCGATTTTTGCGGTCATAACGGTTTTTGGATTTTTATTAATTGGCAAAGAAGTGCTATTTAAGTCTCGGCTTCTCATGAACAGCTGTCTATCTGTTACAAAGGTGTTGGTAAATGGGAGTGGAAAAAATCTCGACGGGAAGCCTTCCTCTGTAATTTCTGTGTATATCAAAAATGCATGTGGTAGATTTGAGATACTCCATGATGCCAAAATCATTGGGCGCAATCAGGGTATGCGGGAGGTTTTAAAGCTCCATAGCGATCATAGCAAAATTCTTTATACTGAGGGCATTGATAATATCTTGAACTTCTATTCGGGATCCGTGGATTCTCTAAAAGAGCTGGATGTCTATGTAGATGACAAGCCCATCGTTTTGCATTACGCTAATATACAGGAGCCTCAATAACTTCGTGTGAAGGACGGTTTAGCGTTAACCTCATGCTATCATCTTTTCCGTTACCAAGGATCAAGGGAAAATATCGCAAGAATGCCCCGATAGGAAGGCGATCATGGCTTGGTGTTGGAGGGTCGGCAGAGGTTCTGTTTGTGCCGCAAGATATAGCGGACCTAAAAGAATTCCTGATCCAAAAATCTCAAGATTTGCCTCTCTTTGTTTTAGGAAAGGGCTCTAATCTTTTGATTCGAGATGGCGGTATTTCAGGGGTTACGATAATGCTTGGGAAGAATTTTGGAGAATTGCGGGTTGACGGAGAGAAGGGGCAGATCATAGCTGGAGCTGGAGCTTCAAATCTCGAGATATCAACGTTTGCATTAAAATCTTGTTTGGGTGGGATGGAATTCTTGTCGACCATTCCTGGAGGATTAGGAGGCGCCCTTAGCATGAATGCTGGGTGTTATGGGGCTGATATTGCGAATATTCTGGTGTATGCTACGAGTATGAATCTGAATAATGGGGAAATCCGGACATTTGCCGCTACAGAAATCGGATATGGGTATAGGTCAAGGCGGCTCAGTAGTGATTGGTTTTTTTTAGAGGCAGTCTTACAAGGGATTCCTGTGGCACAAAAGTTAATTAAGGGCGTTATTGGTGAAATGTGTCAACAAAGAGATAAAAGTCAACCCAGGGGAGTGCGTACTTGTGGATCGCTGTTTACTAACACGAGTGGATATAAAGCGTGGGAGTTGATAGATCGTGCAGGATGTCGAGGATTGGTAATAGGCGGGGCGCAGATGTCACCGCTACATTGTAATTTTTTGGTAAATAACGGGAATGCGATCGCAAAAGATGCCGAAGATCTGATTGAGGTTGTAAGACAACGGGTGTATGATAGGTTCGGCATCCATCTAAAAACGGAAGTGGTGATTGTTGGGAATCCTGAATCAAACTTCGAAGACTGATACTTATGCTATATCGAGGTTGATGGGAACGGGCGATTGTGTTAAGATGGGCTCCGATTTTACGACGTCAGGATTCTACAAGTGCGAGATAACGAATTACTACTTGAAGTTTTTTCAGAAGAAATTCCGGCCAAGATGCAGCGATCTGCGGGTCGGGCCTTGGGGGAGGCCATTTTGCGGGAATTAACGGCCTTAACGGGGAAAGAGGCTTCTATTCAAGAATTTTCGACACCTAGGAGAATAGCTCTTATGGTCACTAATCTTGATGCTTCGGATATTCAGATGTTTGAGGAAATCCGTGGGCCACGCCTTCAAGCTGGTGAAGGAGCGCTAAACGGCTTTTTAAAAAAATACAATATTACTATAGATCAAATTTTTTCGAACGAAGATTTCTATTTTTACAATAGACCCCTTCCTTCGCTAGAGGAGAGGATTCGAGGGATAATTGAGGCGGCAATATTCCATTTTAGATGGCCAAAATCTATGATATGGGGGAGCTCTAAGATTAGGTGGGTGCGTCCAATCCACTCGATTTTATGCCTTTTTAATGACGCAGTTTTACCAATACAGATTGGTGCATTTGTGGGTTCGGATAAATCTTACGGGCACCGCTTTCATCATCCCTCATGTATTCGGATTTTCAAGATTGGTGAATATCCTGATTTACTCAAAGCTCACTTCGTTATTATCTCGCCAGAAGAACGGAAAGAGAGAATATTGAAGGATGTAAACAAGATTTTGACTGAAAAGAATCTTAGTTTGGTTCAAGATGATGAATTACTTCAGGAAATTGTGGGGTTGGTCGAGTATCCGGTTGTCTTCTTGGGTCAGATAGACGAAGTTTTTATGTCATTGCCAAAGGAGGTTTTAATAACTACGTTAAAGTTTCACCAAAAGTATTTGCTTGTAGAGGATTTTAATGGCAATTTAGCTCCGAATTTTGTCATTGTATCGAACATTTCTCCGGCTGATGGTGGAGCAGAGATTATCAAGGGAAATGAGAGGGTTTTGAGGGCGCGACTAAAGGATGCTGCTTTTTTCATAGAATGCGATCTCAGAATGTCTCTGGCTGAACGAGTTTTTGGTCTGAAGAAATTGATGTTCCATACCCACCTAGGGACAATATATGACAAGGTGTTGCGAGTGCAGGAGTTAGCCTCTAAACTAGCTCATGTATTGGGTGTCGATAGCGATTTAGCCAAAAGAGCTGCTTTTTTGATGAAGGCCGATCTAATAACTGAGATGGTCGCGGAATTCCCTGAATTACAGGGTACGATGGGCTATTATTATGCTTTGCGTGATAATGAAGATATAGCTGTTGCAGAGGCTATTCGAGATCATTACAAGCCTCAAGGACCGCATGATGATATTCCAAAGACTATGTTCGCCGCAATTTTAGCAGTAGCTGATAAATTGGATACCTTGCAACAGATGTTTTCTGCGGGTATAAAGCCAACGGGATCTAAAGACCCGTACGCCCTGCGTCGCGCGGCAATTGGTATATTGCGGATTATGCGTTCATACAACTTTGATCTCGATTTTGGCGCCATGAGTATCTCTTCAGAAGTCGAATCTTTTATCTTAAGTAAGTTGGAAGATCAAAAATCGTAGTAAATAAACTGTGGATTTGTTAATATCGATCTGATTTTTTTATCTGGTTTTTCTATGTGTTTTTTCCATAAATTAGCAAGGTTCGCTACTTTTATAGTCCTTGTTTTGGTATACGCTGTAGGTTCGTTGGATTTACATGCTGAGCAAGTCTCAAATGTAAAGACTACGGATGTTTCATCTCCTCAGTCGGAAAGCGGCTTCTTAACTACTGCCGAATACGCGATATTGGTGGATTATGATACCAAGCAAGTGCTCTTTGAAAAGAATGCGGATGTTTCAATGACTCCATCTTCCATGAGTAAAATTATGACTATGTATGTTGTGTTTGAGGCTCTAAAGGCGGGACGAATCTCATTAACGGATAAATTTTTAGTTAGTAAGAAGGCATGGTTGACAGAGGGGTCTAAAATGTTCGTAAAGGTTGGAGAGTCGGCCTTGGTGGAAGATTTGATACACGGGGTTATCACGCAATCTGGTAATGACGCTTGTATTGTGTTGGCCGAGAATATGTTTGGTAGCGAAGAAGCGATGGCTGTTTATATGAATGAGGTGGCACGAAGATTGGAATTGACGAATACGCATTTTTCTAATGTTACTGGATTACCAGAAGAAAATCATAAATCTACTGCTAGAGATCTCGCAATGCTCACAGCGGCTCTTATCAAAGATTTTCCAGAATATTACCATTATCATCAAGAAAAAGAATTTAGTTATAATAACATAGTTCAGACCAATAGAAATGAGCTAATTGGTGTTGGTAATATTGATGGAGTGAAAACTGGGCATACAGAAGAGGCTGGGTTTGGTATTGTGGTTAGTGCGAAACGTAACAACATGCGTTTAATTGGGGTGCTGAATGGGTGCAAAAAGAATTTTCAGCGGAAAGAGGCGGCAGCAAACTTGATGAATTACGGATTTAATAATTTTGAACAAAAAAGTCTCTATGATATAGGGCAAAAGGTAGCGACTGTGAACGTGATTTATGGCAATGTTCCTGAGGTAGGGGTTGCTCCTAACGCCAAAATCATTTTTATAAGACCAAAGTGGAAAAAGGAGCAAAATTTCAAGGTCGTGGCGACGTATATGGATAGCGTTACGGCTTCAATAAAGGCTGGTCAGAAAATGGGTGATATTAGGGTATTAAAGGATGATGCAGAAGTAATCCTGACTGCTGACTTGGTGGCTATGAAGAAGATAGACCGGGCCAACTTTTTGCAGCATCTCATACAAAATATATATCTATTATTCAGGTAATCTATAAACATAGGTGGTGGTGAGTGGTGTGCAGGAGTAAACAGTCCGTGAGTTTAATATGTATTTGATTGATGAGGCTAAGATCTACTTAAAAGCCGGCAAAGGGGGCGATGGGGTTGTTAGTTTCCGTAGAGAGAAGTTCATAGAATTTGGTGGGCCGAATGGTGGCAATGGCGGCAAAGGTGGGGACGTTATAATACGTGGGGTAAGCAACCTCAATACGCTTGTGGACTTTCGATATAAACAACACTTTTTTGCTAAAGATGGGCGGCACGGAGAGGGGTCGGATCGTACCGGTTCATCAGGAGAAGACATGTATATCGATGTACCAATTGGTACGGGGATTTACTCAGAAGATGGAGGTACATGGATTGCCGATATTATGAATGCAAATGCAGAAATAGTTCTGGCAAAGGGTGGTAGCGGTGGGCTTGGTAACGCAACTTTTAAAAGCTCAACTAACAGAGCCCCAAGAAAAGCTACCAAAGGTATTTTGGGGGATGAATTAGTTATATGGCTCAAGCTAAAGCTGTTATCAAATGTGGGGCTGATAGGGTTACCTAATGCAGGAAAATCAACGTTTTTGTCAAGTGTCAGCGCCTCTAAGACCAAAATTGCTGCATATCCATTTACAACGCTCAAGCCTCATCTAGGTACCGTTTTTTTTGCTGACCATAAATTTGTAATGGCTGATATTCCTGGGCTAATAGAAGGAGCGAATGAGGGGCATGGTCTCGGGGATAAATTTTTGAAACACATTGAGCGATGCCAAATTTTATTACATCTTATCGATGGGGGGTTAGATGATCCTGTGGGGGCTTATCAAGTCATCAGAAATGAATTGGGGAAGTATAAGGGTGAAGTTCTAGAAAAATTCGAGTTGGTTGCGTTGAGTAAAAGTGATGTTATTGAAGAAAAAGAATTGCGGATGAAAAAAAAGATGCTAGAAAGACATCTCGGTAAGGGGGTGTTTGTATGCTCTGGGGTCACCAAACATGGGATATCGGCTGTTTTAGATATTATTGTGAACGTGTTGCGGAAATTTGACGTGGAATGTATAGAATGATCAAAAGAATGAGTTGCGTGAAGATAAAGGGATTTGGGGTCTTTTTAAGCCTATTTTTGCTATTTGGGTTGTCTGCCAATGAGTCGCGTGCAGAACAGGGGCTTGATGAAGCTGGATTTTTGAATTCCGTAATCGATGTTGTTAAGGCGAATTACGTAGAGGAGATAGATGGTGTAAAACTTGTTGAGGGGGCTTTATCCGGCGTCATGAGATCTCTAGACCCTCATTCAGACTATCTTGATCCACAGAGCTACAAGTACTTAAGTAGCATTACGCAAGGTGAGATTAGTGGTATAGGGGTTGAGATAATGGAGGCGTTTAAAGAGGGGGGGATGAAAATAATAGCTCCTCCGTATGAAGGTAGTCCAGCATTTAGGGCCAAGCTTATGGTTAACGACATCATTACTATGATAGATGGCGAAAGTGTTCTCGATATGGAGAATACAATGGAGAAATTGCCCGGACCTGCTGGTAGCAAGGTTAAATTACGGATATTGAGGGGGCACGACCTACTTGATGTTAACCTTGTAAGGGAGGTAATCAAGATTATTCCAGTTAAGGCGAAATTGGTGGCGAGTGATACGATTGGTTACATCAAGATTAATGTATTCAATGGCAAAACTGCTGTTCAAGTGAAATCTGAGTTTCAGCGATTAATAGGGCTTAATCCTCATTTAGAAGGCCTGATATTGGATTTAAGATGGAATAGTGGTGGTTTATGGGATCAAGCCATATCGGTAGCGGATTTGTTTTTACCGGGTGGGGTAATAGTATCGACAAAAAGCCGCAATCCGAAGTTCAATCTGACCTATAAGTCGAATGGGAATGATATATCCAGGGGCATTCCGATTATAGTCATTATCAACGGGGTGAGCGCCTCCGCTTCGGAGATAGTTGCTGGAGCTATGCAAGATAACAAGAGGGCTATAATCCTTGGAACAAAATCCTACGGTAAAGGGTCGGTGCAGCAGATTATGCCACTCTCCAATGGCGGCGCAATCAAACTGACAACGGCCCTCTACTATACTCCGGGCAATCATTGTATTCAAGCAATTGGGATTACTCCAGATATAATAGTCAAAGATGCCGTATTATATAATATGGGTGATATACCGAATGAAGCTATGTTAAAAAAGCATATAAAAAATCAGCAAGATGCGGGGATCCATGGAAATGCCTCCAATAATGAATTACAAGGGATAAAGGTGGGGGATGATTTATCGAATGATGCGGAGCGGGATGTAAAAGTCACTATCGAGGAAACAAAAAACGCTACTGGGAATGAAGATAGGGATTTCCAGCTTCTTAGGGCCATTGACGTGATTAAGGCTATGTATTTATACCAAAAGACCAGTGAGAGTAAGCCTCAGTGACGTTGGTTTAGTTGCGGGGGCTTGCCAAGATACGAAGGCGAGAGTAGGGATTTCGTGCAAGGTGGGGCGATGTGAATGTT
>Ga0247840_10003796_pt1 | contig 24984 bp, 28 predicted proteins | sample LaCruzMarch2015__FD_192404 | JGI IMG/M metagenome (GOLD analysis project Ga0247840, IMG submission 192404) | Freshwater microbial communities from meromictic Lake La Cruz, Castile-La Mancha, Spain - LaCruzMarch2015_17m | ecosystem: Environmental > Aquatic > Freshwater > Lake | place: Spain...
TACACTGTCACCGGGACCGTCGTCGGCATTCCGGCGGCGGGAGTCGCTTCGAGGAGGCCGTCATGCGCAGAGTCCCGCGTCTCGCACTCGCCATCGCCATCGCCGTCGCCTGCACGGCCTTCGCCGGGCAGGCGGTCGCCGCGCCCGGCGTCTTCGTCTGGAAGGAGACGCCGAACCCCACCGCCGGCAACGACGCCCTGCACCTGTGCGCCGGCGGACCCGCCGGCGCTGTCTATGCCGCCGGCACGCAAGGTGACTACCCCGACGCCGACCTCTGGGTGGTCAAGTACGAAGCCGGCGGCGCGCAGGCGTGGTCGCGGACATGGGCAGGGCCTGACGGCGGCTACGACGAGGCCCGCGGCATGGTCATCGACGCCGCCGGCAACGTGTACGTGTGCGGTCGGACCGGGCCCGCCTCGGGCTTGGGCGACTCGCTGCTGCTCAAGTACGACGCCGTCGGGGCGCTTGCGTGGGCGACCGTCTACGAGGCCGGCGAGTCCAGCGACGAGGCCGAGGCGATCGGCCTCGACGCCGCCGGCGACATCTACCTGGCCGGGTGGAGCGACGCGTCCGCCGCGGCGACCGACGTCTACACCGCGAAGTTCAGGGCGAGCGACGGAGTGCGCCAGTGGACCTCGTGGTACAGCAGCGCCGGGTCCGGCAGACCCCGCGGCATCGCCGTGACGGGGGCCGGTGACTCCTACGTCGCCGGCATGTCCCGGACCGCCGCCGGCGTCATGGACGCGCTTCTGGTCAAGACCTCCGCCTCGGGCGACCAGGCCTGGGCGAAGCTCTGGGACGGCCCGCAAGGCAGGCTCGACGAGTGGGCGGCCGTGGAGCTCGCCCCTGGGGGCGGCGTGGTGGTCGCCGGGACGACGGGATCGTCCCGCGCCGGCGACTTCGCCGCCGCCCGCTACTCGAGCGCCGGCGCGCAGACGTGGCTGCGCACCTGGAGCTCCGCCGGCAGATGGTACGACGAGGTGCGCGACCTCGCCGTCGCCGGCGACGGGAGCGCCTGGGTGGCCGGCGCCACCGACCGCATGGAGGGCGACGAGCGGGGGGCCCTCGTGAAGTGGAGCGCCGCCGGCCGGCAGATGTTCGTGCGCCCGCTCGGCACGCGCCGGATCGCCGCCGAGCTCTCGGCCGTCACCCTCGACGGGGACGGCAACGCCTACGTCGCGGGCTCGGTGCAGGCGACGGGGGCGGGCGGCGGCTGGGACCTGCTCGCCGCCAGGTACTCGCGGGGAGGCGGCCGCCTGTGGTTCTCGTCGGCCGGCTTCGGCGCCGACTCGCAGGACGGACACGACGCGATCGCCCTCGGCGGCGCCGGCTTCGTGTACGCCTGCGGCACCGCCGGCTGGGAGGGCGCCGACTCCCGCGGCGTGGTGGTCAAGATCCGGCGCTGACCGGCCAGGCGTACGCGGCCACCATGGGCGCTCAGCGACCGGCCGGTTTCCTCTGCGCGTTGATGGTCTTCCGCTGTAGGGCGGGATGGAGCGCGAGGCGCGCGGCTTCCGCGATGTCGTCGGGGAACAGGAGCTCGAGCCGGAGATCTCCTCGGTCGACCGCGGCGAAGAAGGCCGCCTCATCCGCGCTGAGGTGGACGAGTGGCGCGACCGCCTCCCATGCGGCCGCGGCGAGCTTGCCGGCGTCGAGGCGCTCAACGCTGGACAACATGGGGGTCAACTGCTGTGCGACGATCCTGTCGGTGAGCGAAGCGCTGAGGCGTCCCTCCCCGTAGCGGGGCAGCGGGAGATCGAGAGTCGCGGCCATCGCCAGAAAGAATCGCCTGAACCGGGGCTTGCGAACGGTCCCGCAGACGGCGGGCGCCAGATGCGCAACGTCCCAGGCGTCGCGCGGTGAACCTCGATCGAGCAGGGCCAGCAGCTTCCCGACGAGCAACTCGCTCAGACCGACCGCATGCACGCGGCGCCGACGCCTTCGCCGCGCCGCCGCCACCCTCCGACGCGCCGCCGGCGGAAGTCATGTGCCGATTGCCTCCACGTGACCATCCCCGTCGCTCAGGCGCCGGTGAGCCGCGAATGGGGCGCCCGGCGGGTGCACGCCCGTCCGCAGGCTCGCTCGCCGGGGGGAAGATAAGGATTCGCCGGCATTCCCTATCTTCCCTCACAATACCACCCCGCCGCGGCGGCTCCCACGGCTGCGCCGGCCGCGGCGGCTCCGGCGGCCCGGCGGCATGTCGCGAATCGGTAAGACAGGGAATGGCCCTTTCCTTATCTTACCGACCCTACACTACCCCGCCGGGGGGCGCGTGCGGCGGGCGCGGCGGCGGCCGGGGCGCCATGTCCGCCTTCTCGCGGCCGTCGATCCGGAGGCTGAACGCGCAACCGGACGGAAGGGGATGGTCATGCGCCTCCAAATCGTTGGAAGTACTTCTGACGGGGCCTGTTGGAAGTACCGTTGGAAGTACCGTTGCTTGAAAGACCCTCGCGCGACGCCTCGCCGGGCGGCCGTCGCTCTTCCACGAGCGGCGAGGGACCGAGGTTGACGCGCTGCGTCGAGTGCCGGTCGCTCGGGGATACCCCACTCCGCGATGATTCTGTCGCGGGACGCGGCGCCGAGGCCGAAGCGTGCGCCGGGCGCTGCGCCGTAGCTGGCGCGAGAGCTCAGCCGCAGGGCTGCGCGTCGCCGATCTCCGCGGCGGTCATGCCGCTGATCGCCCACTGCGGCTTGTTCTGCACGGTCGCGAACAACATGCGCGTGATCTCGGCGTCCTCTCGATAGTCTGCGCTGCGCTGCTCGTATCGAAGTAGTCCCTGCCGAAGCGCGCGCCCTGCTTGAGCCGCTCGTCGTCGAGCACGAAGCCCTCGACGATAAGCTCCTTCAGCGCCTGCGTGGCCCAGACGCGGAACCGCGTGGCCTGGCCGGAGACGCTTGACAACCCTGCCGCCCGGGCTGCAGGGTTGCCGCAAGACACTCCCAGGAGAAGCATCCCGCGGCGCGGTAGGCGGAGAGCCACTGGGTGGGCCGCTGCCGCTACCGGGGTCCTGCGGGGAGAGCGACGGGCGGACGCTGCTTGCGGGACGTTCTTCGCGCCTTGCGCAGACGGCGGCCTGGAGAGTCGAAGGGCGACGGTCGGAGGGCATCGTGAAGAGGCTTGCGTTCCTGCTCTGCTGTTCCCTGCTCCTGGCGGTCGCCATTCTCTGCGGATGCGCGAGCGCCCCCACCAGTGACACTCCCAGTACCGGCGCATCGGCACAGGCGATCCTCGGCGGCTCGTCGGCCGAGTCTGTCGGCCGGCCGACTGCGGTGGTCGCCGGCAAGAAGCTCATCCAGGTCTATGCCCATCGCGGGGCGCGGAGCTTTGCTCCGGAGAACACCATCCCCGGGTATGTGACAGGCTTGGCGATCGGCACGCACTGGGTGGATATGGACATCGTGATGGACAAGGACGGCGAGGTCGTCGTCTCGCACGACATCTGGCTCAATCCCGATATCACCCGGGGTCCGGACGGCAAGTTCCTTGCGCCCAGCAAGTCCGCCATGACAGAAGGCGTCCCGCCCGGCGAACTGACCGCCCACCTGCAACCGTACATGGTCAGGAACCTGACGTACGCGCAGCTGCAACGCTACGACGTCGGGCGCCTCAATCCCGCCAGCCCCTACGCGAAGTACTTCCCCGAGCAGTATGGGATGGACGGCGTGCGCATGCCCCTCCTGAAGGATGTCATCCGGTATGTCACCAGCGTGACCAAGGGCGCAGTGGGGTTCCAGATCGAATTCAAGACAGACCCGATGCACGACAGCTGGACGTATACGCCAAAGCAGTTCGCGGCAGCGCTCGACAACGTGCTGGAAGAAGGGGGCATCACCCGCAATTGCGAGATCCAGTCGTTTGACTGGCGGTGTCTGTATGAGCTGCAGAAGCTGGATGAGGATGTTGCTACCGCATACCTGACCGAATGGGACAATGAACCCGGTACGGAGTACAGCTTCTTCAGTGATGACGCGTCCATCGCCGGATCGTGGACGGGCGGCGAGCTGGTGAAGGACTACAACGACTCCATTCCTCAAATGGTCAAGGCGCTGGGTGGCAGGCGCTGGGAGCCGGAAGACGTCGAGCTGACGAAGAAAGCCCTCGATGAAGCCCACAGCCTGGGGTTGAAAGTAGTGGTGTGGACCTGGCCGGAGCACAGCGCTGGCGCCTTTGATGGCAAGACCGTGAAGAGGATGATCGCCTGGGGCGTGGACGGGATCATCACCGACGACCCCGGCCGATTGATATCGATGCTGGCTGCTCGCGGCTACAGGATCCCTGAGCAGTTCCCGGCGGCGTACTGAGGCTCGGCGCAGCGCATGCACACGGGCCTATCCCCGTCGGACGAAGCGGCCAGGTGCACGGAGCAGGGCCGCGCGTGCTTGAAAGCGGCGCGGCTGGAGCAGGCGCAGGAGCTGCTGGAACGGGCGGTGGAGTTGGGCGGCGACGCCTCCAGCGTGGCCTACCTGGGCACCGTGCGCCGGTTGCAGGGCCGGCAGGCCGAGGCCTCCGAGCTCTACCGGCGGGCGCTTGCCCTCGACCCCGAGCAGCTCCACGCCTGGCTGGGGGTGGCCGCGCTGCTATGCCTCCAGGGCAACGCGGCTGCGGCCGTGCAACGCCTGAGCGAGCTCGCCGCGAAGCATCCCGACTCCGTGCCTCTGCGCGCCACGCTCGGCGACATCCACTACGAGCTGGATCACTACGGGGCGGCGCTGGAGTGCTACGAGCACGTGCTGGACGCTCATCCCGAGCACCTGGGCTGCCGCCTGGGGCTGGCGCGCTGCCTGTCGCGGCGGCCGTTCCTGGCGCGCCGGCTGCGCTCGCCGCGGCATCTCGTGGAGAGCCTGGCGGCCGAGGAGGTGGATCCCGAGCTGCTGACCCAGGGCGCCGTGGTCCTGCTGCGGGACTCGCCCGCGCTGCTCGAGGACCCTCTGCTGCTCGCCGTCCTGGGCCAGGCGATCCTGACCGATCTGCGCCTCGAACACGCGCTCACACAGGCGCGGCGCGAGCTGTGCCTGGACCCTCCTCGCGACGCCCCGGAGCTGGCCCGTGCGCTGGCCGAGCAGTGCCGTCTCAACGAGTCCGCCTGGGCCGTCAGCCCGGAAGAAGATGCTTGCCTGGCCTCAGCCCCCAAGTGGGTGTGCGCGATGTACGGCTCCGAGGGAGTCTCCCCGGAGCTCCTGGAACGGGGCCGGCGCATCCCGACGCTCACGCCGATCTCCGCCGGGACTTCCGCCGCGGTCCGCGGCCTCTACGAAGCGAACCCCTATCCGCGCTGGCGCCGGCTCTCCCGTGGAGCTCCCGTGGACCTGGATCAGAACCTGCGGCTGCTCACCGGCGGCGAGTGGGACCCCCCGGACTTCCTGAAGCGCCCGCGTCTGCTCGTGGCCGGCTGCGGCACCGGCCGCGATCTCCTGAACGCCGCCTGGACGTGGCGTCCCGCCGCCGTCACGGGGTTCGACCTCTCGCGCACCAGCCTCGCCTACGCGCAGCAGATGGCCGAGGGCCTGGGGGTCGAGGTCGAGCTGTACCACGCGGACCTGCTCTGGCTGGACGGCTGGGAGCGGCGGTTCGACGCCATCGTGTGCACGGGCGTGCTGCACCACCTCGACGATCCGTTGGCCGGCTGGCGCCGCCTGCTGCAGCTGCTGCGCCCCGGCGGAGTCATGCTGGTGGGCCTGTACAGCGAGACGGCGCGCCAGGCCATCGTGGCCGCGCAGGCCGAGGTGCGTCGCATGGGCGTGCCGCCGACGCCGGCGGGCATCCGGGAGGCGCGGGCCTACCTGGGAAGCCTGTCTCAGGACCACCCGGCCTACGGCTGCACCGTCCTGCGGGATTTCTACTACCTGAGCGGCTGCCGCGACATGCTCTGCCACGTGCGGGAGCATCGCTTCACGGCGCCGCGCATCGCCGCCGCGCTCGGCGGGCTGGGACTGACCTTCCTCGCCTTCGAGACGGAGGGCGCCGTACGCGATCTCTACAGGACGCTGTTCGGCGCGGGGACGAGTCTGGCGTGCTGGGAGAAGCTGGAACAGTCGTATCCTGAGACCTTTCTGGGTATGTACCAGTTCTGGTGTCAGAAAGGTGACCGATAGCAGAAACGTAACTGCGAACCGATAGGAGGACGACCAATGAGCGAGAGTGAGCAGGAAAGAGTGATCGCCGCCGAGGTGATCGTCAACGCGTGGAAGGACGAAGCCTACCGCCAGAAGGTGATCGGCGATCCCGCCGGGGTCTTGAAGGAAGCCGGCCTTACGCTGCCGGCCGACTGCCGGGTCACGGTGCTGGAGAGCACGAGCGCCGTCTCGCACATCTCCATCCCCCGCCTCGAGGACATGGCCGCCGGCGACAAGGAGCAGTTCATGGCCGAGCTGGCCAGGCTGATCCCCATGCCCGCCGGCCTCGAGCTCCGCTTGCACCAGAACACTGAGAACGAGCGCTTCCTGGTACTGCCGCTGTCGCCCCACCAGGCGGAAGAGCTGAGCGATGAAGAGCTGATGATGGTGCTGGGGAGCGGCAACGGCGGCGCCGGCGGCAACGCCGGCCTCTTCGGCATCGGCGGGAACGGCGGCAACGGCGGTGTCGGCGGCATCGGCGGCATCGGCGGCAACGGCGGCTTCTTCGGCGGCAACGGAGGCTTCTTCGGCTGAGGCGGCGGGGGCGGCCGCGGCCGCCCGGGTTGCTGAGACGAGGAGATGGCGACGCCGGTCTGCTTTGCCGATTCTTCTCCCGGTGACGTGCCGACGCGCTGACCCGGAGCGCTTCGTCACGGAGTAGGGGCCGACGAAGGACGTCGCCGTCGGCGCGCACGCGGCCGCACGGGGAGGGCACGGTCGTCCGTGGACTTGTACTGCGGCCGATGCTACGCTCGGGCGCTCGAAGCACGCACCTATCTGAAGGGTACTCACCGTGGGCAATTACCAGCACGTGACAGCTCTACCGCCAGTGGGGATCGAGAAGAAGCGGGCGTTTTTGGTCGGTGGTGGTATCGGCGCGCTGGCGGCGGCCGCGTACTTGATCCGCGATGGTCATATGGCCGGCGGGCAGATCACGATCCTGGAGGAGCTGCAGGTCGCCGGGGGCAGTCTGGACGCTTCCGGGAACCCGTCAGAGGGGTACCTGGTGCGTGGTGGTCGGGAGATGGAGGAGCACTACGAGTGCACGTGGGATCTGTTCTCCCAGGTTCCCTCGATCATCACGGACGGCCGCACGGTGCTCGAGGAGCTCCGCGAGATCAACATCGCCGACCCGAATGAGGCCACGACCCGGATCATGAGCAACAAGGGCGTGCCGTACGCGAACACCTCGCTGGGCCTGTCTCACCACAATGTTCGGGAGCTCACGAAGCTGACGTTGGCCACCGAGGAGTCGCTTGGCGCGACCACGGTCGAGGAGTACTTCTCGGAGTCGTTCCTGGAGACGGACATGTGGTGCTACTGGCGGTCGATGTTCGCCTTCCAGCCCTGGCACTCGGTGGTCGAGATGCAACGCTACATGAACCGCTTCATGCACCTGCTGCCCGGGATGAGTCGCCTGAGGGACATCCTGTTCACCAGGTATAACCAGTACGACTCCATGGTCCTGCCGCTGGAGCTGTGGCTGAAGGACCATGGTGTGGTGTTCGACCTCGGCGCGCAGGTCGCCGACCTGGACATCAAGATAGCCGACGGCGAGAAGACCGTCACCGGCATCCACGTGTCCCGCGACGGCAAGGCCGAGACGATCCCCACCACCGCCGACGACCTGGTGTTTGTCACCAACGGGTCGATGACGGAGCGCTCGACGGTGGGGTCGATGACCGAGCCCGCGATCCTGGATCGCGGCGAGGGTGGCTGCTGGACGCTGTGGAAGAACATCGCCGCCAAGGACCCGGCGTTCGGTCGGCCCGAGGTGTTCTGTTCAGACGTCGACAGGTCCAAGTGGTTGTCGTTCACCATCACGGCCACGGATCCCCAGATGGCCGACCTGCTGCGCAAGTTCACCGGCCGCGACCCGTTCTCGGGCAACGGCGTCACCGGCGGCATCATGACCATCCGCGATTCATCGTGGTTGATGAGCGCGACCTGCAACCGGCAGCCGCAGTGGCCCGATCAGCCCGACGACTGCCTGGTGATCTGGGCCTACGGGCTGTACCCGGACAATGTCGGGGACTTCATCAAGAAGAAGATGAGCGACTGCAACGGTGCGGAGCTGCTCAGCGAGCTGCTCTACCACTGGGGCGCCGAGGACCAGATCCCTGAGGTCCTCAAGACGGTCAAAGTCGTGCCGTGCATGATGCCCTACATCACCTCCCAGTTCATGCCCCGCGTCGCCGGTGACCGCCCCGACGTCGTCCCGGCCGGCAGCACGAACCTGGCGTTCCTCGGCCAGTTCGCCGAGATCCCCGAAGACTGCGTCTTCACCGTCGAATACTCGGTGCGCTCGGCGATGATCGGCGTCTGCACATTGCTGGACCTGGACAAGAGTCCGCCGGAGGTCTACCCGTCCAGGTACGACGTGCGTGTGATCGCCAAGGCCACCGGTGTGATGTACGACGGCAAAGTCCCCGCCCACGGTCTACTCGAGCACGTCCTCAAAGGCACCAGCCTGGAAGGCGTCCTCTGAGGTAAGGAACACCGACTGCCCACCCCGGGCTCGACGGAGGTCGGGGTGGGCAGCGGTCCTGGACCTCGGGGACGAGCAGCGGTCCTTCCTGGCGAGGGACAGACCGAGGGCGTTGCTGGACCTGCACCTGGGTCGCCGACAGCGCCGGTAGCATCCGGTAGGCCTACGTGCTGCCGGATGCCCGGGCGGCCGCAACGATGATCCGCTCCGGTGTAGACGTCGACCTCCCCAGCATTGTGATGGGCGGCTCGTGGCGCTTTGACAGCTCGGTCGGAGTGCGCCTACACTGATCGTTGTCGGGTACTGCGTAGCGGTCCCCGACCACTGCTGACCCCGCGTCTCGGCGCGAGGCGCGAAGCCGCCCTCGGGCGGCTTCTGCTTCTTCCAGGGGTCTTACGTTGACATTGGCCCCGAAGACGAAGAAACCCCAGGGATCGTGACCCCGGGGGGACCAGAAAGCCGCAGCCTCGCTGGCGATGACCCGATCATGGCGCCACCAGGCCGAGGATCAGTCAATGGGCCTTCTTGACACCTCGTCGCGCCCTGCCGATGCTCCCTGCAGAGGTCGGGAACTGCGTAGCGGGTCCCGGCCTTACTCTTTGGGCAGGATCGCCAACTCCACCGGCGGCGTAGTCAGGTTGGCTTCTTCCCGTCATTGAGGACTGATTGCGGACCACCAGAGTCGCAGTGCGTGCCAAGGACGCAAGCGGAGAAGGGAAGGCCCGCTCAGGTCGCGTCAGGCGGCAGCGGCCGTCAAGCGGCGGGTCGCCGGTCCGACGGTGCGGGGCGCCTCGGTGTCGTTGTGGCCGCCGGCGCCCACCCGGCCCTCGGGGGCGGCAGGCGCTGTTTCGAGCGACACGAGGCGGCCTGCATCGGGGATCTCCAGACGCTCGTCGAGCGCCCAGGCGATGTAGTCGTCGAAGGCATCGCGAAGGTTGCGCAAAGCCTCATCCTTGGTCACGCCATCGCCGGCGATCGTGGGGATCTCCTTGATCCGGTAGAGGAGATACCGTTCGCTGCCCTCAGTGCGGATCTCGAAGGTGCGTGAGTAGGGCTGGAGGCGGTAGTACTCAAGGTCTCTCGTCATGGTCCTCCTCTGCGTCCAGACGGAGAAGCTCGTCTATCGCAGCCACCGCATCGGCCACCACGTAGTCCCGCAACGACCTGTGACGCGGGACCTGACCGCGGAGCCCAGGGTGGTCCGGGCGCCGGTAGTGTACATGGTTGCCGACGTCGCGGGCGCGGCGTGGAAGATCAGCGCTGCAGGCGCTTCACAAGGTTCCTGACCTTCCACAGCATCACCGGGTCCTTGCGAGCTTGCTCGAGTACATCTGGCCAAGGTTCGAAGAGCAGTTCGGGACGGTAGTCCGCCTCTTGGTCGAGCAGGCGCAGGTACTCGGCCTCACCCGGAGTCGGCCGTGAGAGCGGCGCGAGCAGCTGCGCGACGACGTCCCGCATTCTGGCGAAGTCGGGCGCGTCATCTGCGGCGAGAACCGAGCGCAGCGGCTCAACGACGCTCGCGGGAGGATCGCCGAAGCCGGCCAGCGCCTCGACGGGATCCGCTCGCTGAGGAAAGGGATCCGATGAGGAGATCGCTCGCACGACCAGCGCTCGCGCCAGAGGGTCCTCGAGAAGGGACGGCGAGCGCTGACCCAGGCGCGCGAGGTCGTACAGGTCGCGGGCGGCGACTCTCCATCAGCGCCTTCACCTTGCCGGCAGCAAGTTCGAGAGGGTCGAGCACGGCAAACGAGACCGGCGGATCCGCCAGGTCGCAAGTCATCGACCGGGCGGGGAGCAGCGTCACGCGCGCCAGGTAGCTGACGTCGATCTTGAGGTACTCGGCGCCGTACTGCAGGCGGTAGGTCTGACCGCTGTGCTCGTCGTTGGTCGCCCGCGCGCTGTACCCGAGCTGGGCGGTGATCTCGCGCAGGCGTGCATCGACGAGCGGCCGCGCTCGCCGCATGCCGTCCGCATCCGCCGACCCCACATGCATCACATCGATGTCGGCGGAGAGACGAGGCAGCGCGTCGAGAAAGACGTTCAGCGCCGTGCCGCCGTGGAGCACGAAGGCAGGGCCCAGGACCGGGTCTCCGTGGAACGTGTCGAGGACCTCGAGCAGCCGCTCGACCTTGTCGAGCGTGGCCGGCGCGAAGGCGGCGGTGGTCAGGAGGATCGGCCGCGTCATCCGGCGAGCCACTCCCGCAGCGGTAGCGTCGTGGGCAGGTAGAGTCGCCATTCGGGGACGAACGTGTACTCGAGGCCTGGGCGGCGACGCTCGAGCCAGTACGTCCCGCGCCCGAGCGAACGGCGCATTGCGTCGAGCGGCTCGGGCGCGGGACGCCAGGCATCGAGCATCGTGCTCATGAGCCAACCGGCGCGGGCGGTGAAGGTCGGGGAGCCCAGCAGCCCGGTGTACGCGGCGACCCGCTCCATCGACACGCTGGTGAAGCCGCCGGCGCTGCGCAGCAGCTCCTCGAGGCCGCCTGCCAGGTCGAGACGCGCCAGGCAGTCGACGAGGGTGCGCTCGCGGTCGGTGACCGTCACAAGCGCGTCGCCCGCCCGCACGCGCGAGACGAACTCCGCAAGTGCGGGGAGGCGCCGACCTCCCCGGGGAGGTGCGACCTGGCGGAAGCGGTAGCCACGCACCTCGAAGCCCGCCGCCCTGCCGGTGGCGGTGAAGTACACGGTGCGAGACGGCGTGTGCGCCACGCCGTGGGCCTCGAGAGCCGAGTGGTAGGCCGGCAGAGCCCCCGGCGCGCATTTGCCGGCGACCAACAAGGGGTTGGGGACGCGGTCGCGGTAGGCCCCCAGATTCGAGGCGTAGAGCCCATGAGTCAGGCGGGTGGCCTGGTCGCGCTTGACCGCGTTCTGGAGGTTCAGGTAGCGCGTGCGCTGCCCAACGGTCGGGTCGACGCCGGCGAGGAGCTCGTCGAGCGTGAAGACCTCGTGCGACTCGAGAAAGCGCAGCGTCGCGGATGACTTGGTGTTCATCAGATGCTCCAAAAGCATAGATAGTTATGTATTTGGGGGATTCTGGAACACCAAGGATACTCCTGCACGTCAACGGCGCCCTCGGGCTGAACTGTCCGGATTCCCTGGGCAGTTGCCTTGCGGGACAGTTCTCCGAACTCGTAGATCTGCTGCACGCGGGTAGCTGAGGGTCTGTGCCTTGTGGGCCGCTGCCACCGAGCTCGAAGCAGAAACGCTCGACGACGATCCCGAGGCCGAGCATGTACGGGTCGACTGAACCGCCCCGGGTTCGGTAGACCTTCGTCGAGTCGCCTCGACACCTTGGCGTATCCTGCTGATACTGCTTGCAGAGGTCGGGAACTGCGTAGCGGGTCCCGGCCTTACTCTTTGGGCAGAATGACCAGCCCGGCGCCGAGGTAGTCACCCTTCCTGCGCCGCAGCTTCGACTCCACGATCGCCCATTCCTCCCGCGGCTGAGTGCCGGCCACGAAGCGGCCGATGGGGGAGACGACCAGGTCGGCGAGTTCCAGCCCGACGATGCCCGCCCCTTTGCCCTCGAGCCGCAGGTGGGCGATGCGCTCTCGGATCGCCCCAGGCCTGAGGTACGCCGTGCCTCGTTCACGCAGGTGCTGCCAGGTGGCCAGAAGTGCCGAATCCAGGGCTTGGTCGCGGCGCTTCGCCACGATGACGCCCGGCTGTATCTCCTGAGTGTCCGCCGGCGCGAAGCAGAAGCGCTCGACCAGCACGTTCAGGCTGAGCGTGTAGGGGTCGAGCGCGGCCGCCCCGTACGCTGCGAGGTGTGCGTCTTTGCGGATGGCGCAGGCGATCACGGTGTAGTCGAGTTGTCTCATGAGGGCATTGAGGAGGGCGCGAAACATCCGTCGGCGCTCCGGGTCGACGAGAACGGCGAAGGCTCCCTGCTGGCGGACGATGTCAGCGGTGTGCAGCGTGACGTCAGTGCGGCCGAGCGCTTCAAGCTTGAACCGGCGGACGGCCGCGTCCATGCCGGTTGCCGCGTAGCCGGCATCGACGATCACGCCACCCAGCACGAAAACGGGGTACTGCGGATCGATGACGCTGAGGCTGTGATCGCCAGACTCGTCGAGATAGAGGATCTTCACTCCGCCATGGTAGGCGGGAGCGAAGAGCCCGCAAAGAGTGACAATGCAGAAGCATCGCGGGGCGCTGCGACTCAGAGCACCTTCACCCTATGCCCCTGCAGCCGGGCCGCCGGTTGACGTTTGGTCAGAGAGCTTGACCTCGGGTGCTCACCGCGCATAATGAACTCACTGCCCCGTGCTTCGGCGCGGGGCGCGAAGCCGCCCTCGGGCGGCTTCTGCTTTTTCGGGGATCATTGTCATCCGGGGGGTTGACGTGGAGTCACCGCGACCACGGACGCGGGTCTACATCGACGGCTTCAACTTCTACTGTGCCGCCTTTCGGCGGGGCGGCTTCGCCGACTACAAGTGGCTCGACCTCGTGCGTTTCTGCGAAAGAGCCCTGCCGCGCAACGACATCGAGCTCGTGCACACGCCGGCCGGCGGGCCGCGCACCGTTGAAGTCTGGGTCCCGGAGGAGAAGGGGTCGGACGTCAATCTGGCGTCCCATCTCCTGCTCGATGCCGTCCGCGGCGCTTTCGATGTGGCCGTGGTGATCTCCAACGATGCCGATCTGTGCGACCCGGTCCGAATGGCGCGCGAGGAGCTGAGCCGGACCGTGGGAGTGCTCAGGGTCGAGGGCGGCCAGAGGCGCTGCAGTTCAGCGGGCGGGCGGAAAGGTCAACGATCGCCGTTGATGAGCACGCGGCACTGACCGCTCGGTGAAGCTCACTGGGTAATTGTGTTGTGATCATGATGTGATTAATGTTGGTTTAGTCACGTGATTCCGGGTGGACTTCGGATGAAGGCGAACCCGATCGGAGGCGTCATGGCTCAGTTGGCTCCATCCAAGCCGGACCTCACCGCCTACGAGAGCTCGATCCGTCTCGAACCGGCGGAGATCGTGAGCGAGCTCAGATCGCACCTGGGCGCTCGTCTCGTGGCTTTTCTTGCGGGTGTCTCTGAGACTCGAGCCGTGCACGAGTGGGCCGCAGGCGAGCGGCAGATCCGGCAGGCCGACGCCCTGGATCGCCTGCGTCTCGCATTTCAAGTCGTGCAACTCATCGGCGCTCGTGACGACGACGCCGTGATCCAGGCGTGGTTCCAGGGGCTTAATCCCAAGCTGGATGACAGGTCCCCCGCGAGACTCCTCTGCGACGGCCAGGTCCACGAGGTGGGCCCTGACATCCTGGCGGCTGCGCGGGCGTTCGCTGCAGTAGGCTGAGGCGCGTGACGCTCCGGTTCACGCACACCGACGGGCTGGTCTTCCGCGTCGGCTACTCGCCCGACCCCTGGGCATGGGCGCCATGGGAGTACGCCCCGTTCACCGGTCGCTGGGACGATCCTGAAGCGCTGTTCCGGACCATCTACGCAGCCTCTTCTGCCGAGGCCTGCTTCATCGAGATCCTGGCGCAGTTCCGACCCGACCCGGGGCTCGATCCAGATCTCGCCTCCATATCCGGCTGCCCCGACGATGTTGACTACGAGGGCAGCCCGCCGGGCGTGGTGGGGCGCAGCTGGCTCTGGGATCCGGGCTGCCCGACTTCGACGCGGCGGCGATTCGCATCCATGCGCCGCGCGAGCTCACTCAGTCGATCTCCAGACACCTGTATGGCCGGGAGACGCCGGATGGTCGACTCGCGTCAGGTGTTGCCTTCGGGTCCAGGTACGGTGACGACCTGCGGCTCTGGGCACTTTTCGAGCGAGACGCCGACGTCGGCAGGGACAGCAGTCATCTCCTGCGGGACTGCCGCGACGATTCGATAGACCCCGACCGCGAGGCGTTCAGGCGAGCGCTTGACCTTCACGGGCTGAGGCTTGAGAAGAACGAGTCGGGGAGTGTCGGCGATCAAACGATTCCCCACCCCAGGTCTCCAGGTCCGCACCCGTAGAGTGCCTCCCATCGGCAGGTTCGATGGAGAGAGCACGGATGGCCAGGAGGATGTTCGCTGTGGTGAACGGCAGTCTGCATCTCGTTGGCGGCGTAGTCGGCGTCGAAGATCACACCGCCCAGCACGAACACAGGGAACTGCGGATCGATGACGCTGAGGCTGTGATCGCCGGACTCGTCGAGGAAGAGGCTCTTCATTCGGTCATCGTAGGCGGGCGCGAAGAGCGCGCACAGATTGACGATCGAGAGGCGGCGGGGCGGCCGGGGGCGTCGCGGATGCGGCTCAGAGCACCTTCACCTGGTGCCCCTGCAGCTGGGCGACGGGTTGACGTTTGGTCAAGAGCTTGACCTGAGGCTCTCCTCGGGCATAATGGACTCACTGTCCCCGTGCTTCGGCGCGGGGCGCGGAGCCGCCCTCGGGCGGCTTCTGCTTCTTCTGGGGTCATTGTCATCCAGGGGGTTGACGTGGACGCACCGCGCCCGCGGGCGCGGGTCCACATCGACGGCTTCAACTTCTACTACGCAGCCTTCAGGCGCGGCGGCTTCGCGGGCTACAAGTGGCTCGACCTCGTGCGCTTCTGCGAGATCGCCATGCCACGAAACGACATCGAGCTCGTGCGCTTCTTCACCGCCCGCCTCGACCCGTCTCGCGGGCGCGCTGCACAACGAGCCCGCCAAGACGTGTACTTGGAGGCGCTGACTGCGCTGCCTGGCCTCACCATCCACTTCGGCGAGTTCGTCGAGCATGCCAAGCGACAGCGGCTCGTACACGCGCCACTCGGAGAACAGCGAAGCGCCGGAGTGTGGGTTCCGGAAGAGAAAGGGTCGGACGTCAACCTGGCGTCGCATCTCTTGCTCGACGCCTTCCGCGGCGCCTTCGATGTGGCCGTCGTGATCTCCAACGATGCCGATCTGCTGGAGCCGGTGCGCATGGTGCGCGAGGAACTGGGCCGGACTGTTGGAGTCCTCAGGGTCGAGGGCGGCCAGAGACGCTGTATCTTCAGTGGGCGTGCGGACTTCATCAGGACGGTCCGGCGCGGCCATTTCGCGGCGGCACAACTGCCGCCCACGATCACCACGGCCAACGGCAAGACCATCACGAAGCCGCGGGAGTGGTGAGTTCGCCGCCTACCCCGGCACCTTCACCCCCATGCCCCTGCACCGGGCGGCGGTGGCGTCGAGCTCGGCCAGGGGCGGGACGAAGATGACCGCCCCGTCGCGCCCTCTGGTGAGCAGCACACGGTAGGCGTTGACGCGCAGCTGGAAGGGGTCGCGCACGTGTGCGGAGCGCGCGTGGCGCTTGGCGCGGGCGTTGGACCAGGCGCCGGGAGCGCCTTCGGCGCCGGCGCCTTCCTCCCAGATCAGGTCGTTCCCCCAGGCCAGCGGCATCCCGTCGAGCTCCAGGCCCTGGGCGCCGAGCTCGGTGACGCACTCGTTCAGGTGGCGGCAGGAGCGGTGGCTCTCCTCGCCTTCGCCGTACCAGGGGCCGAGGCGCATCACCTTGGTGGACCGGTAGTCGTTGGGGCTGCCCCACTCCGCCAGAATCGTGTCGCGCGACGAGGCGGCGAGGCCGTAGCGCGCCTCGGGGGCCTCGGCGTAGCGGACGCCGGAGTAGTTCTTGGCCGCGTCGAGGTCGCGAGTGGTGCGCAGGTGGTAGCCGGCGGTTTCGAGGCGCGCGGCCAAGTTGTCGCCGTTGACACTCAGACGCACCGTGCCGATACTCCTTGCAGAGGTCGGGAACTGCGCAGCGGATCCCGGCCTTGCTGTGTGGGCGGAATCGCCTTCTCCAGACCTCTCACCCCGCAAGTGCGTCACAGGGCGGCGTGTTGACGCTACGCCCCATTGCTTGACCCTCGGCAGACGGCGTGCACAATGGAGTGACTGACCCCGCGCTTGACGCGGGGCGCGAAGCCGCCTCCGGGCGGCTTCTGCTTTTCTCGGGACATCGTCAACCTGGGGGGTGACGTGCCACCAGGCCGTCCGCTCACACGTGTCTACATCGATGGCTTCAACTTCTATACGCCGCCTTTCGGCGGGCGCGGTTCCAGGAGTACAAGTTGCTGGACCTGGTCGCCTCCTGCAGGGCGGCGCTGCCGCGCAACGACGTGCGGCTTGTGCGCTACTTCACGGCGCCGCTCGATCCTTCCCGCGGCGTCACCATGGCGGCTCGCGCGGTCACGGCGAGTCTACTGCGGAGGGCGTCGTTGAGAAGCCTTCACGGTCCCGGCCTCACGGCCGTCTCCACCGCCGCGGCCGCGGCGGCCAGCGGTTCGTGCTCCCAGACCCGGACCACCACCCAGCCATCTGCCGTGAGGGCCTCCGTCACCTGTCGATCGCGCTCGCGGTTTCTGCGGAGCTTCGGCTCCCAGTAGTCGCGGTTCGTGCCCGGCGTGTTCCCGTGAACCGGGCAGGAGTGCCAGAAGCATCCGTCCACGAAGACCGCGACCTTCGGTCCGGCGAACGCGAGGTCGGGTCTGACCAGGCCGACGCTCGACCGCAGCGACGGATTCTTGCGATACCTGAGGCCTCTCGCGTGAAGCTCGCGGCGCAGATCGGCCTCGGGTCGCGAGCCGGTCTTGCGATTGCCTCGCATGACGTTCGAGACGGCTTCGCTGGATGGCATGGGGTACCCGGGATCACTCGGCTTCATTGTCCACCTCGTGCGCGTTCCTTCCGTCCTCTCGGGGTGTTAGCCTACAACGGACTTGACGGACTCACTCGCCACACACTGGTTCATCGCCTGATGGCCGCTCAGCTCCCGGTTCTCAGCTTGTTCTCCGGCGCCGGCTGCCTCGATCTGGCGGTCGAGCGCTGCGCAGAACCGTTCGGCGCCAACGGGGCGCGCACAGAAGGCCCGTTCACGGTCGCGGCGGCGACCGACCACGACGCGCGCGCTCTGCGCTCTCTTCAGGCCAACTTCCCCGGTGTCCCGACGATCTGTGGGGACATCCGGGAGCTGTCCACGCGCGAGCTTCTGGGCACGGCGGGCGTGGCCAAGGGTGAGGCTGAGCTTGTGGTCGGCGGTCCCCCGTGCACGCCGTTCTCCAAATCCGGCTTCTGGCTGGAGGAAAAGCGCAGCAGCACCGATCCCAACGCGTCCCTGCTCGACGAATACGCCCGCATCGTGGCTGAAGCTCAGCCCCGGGCGTTCATCCTCGAGAACGTCCAGGGGCTCACCTACGCCACGCACAAGGCGCAGCTGAGCCGGGTGCTCGAGCAGCTCACTGGCGCGGGGTATCGGCCCACGTACAGAGTGCTCATGGCGGCCGACTACGGCGATCCTCAGCTGCGCCGGCGTGTGTTCATCGTCGGCCGGCGGGATGGCGGCGACTTCCGCTTTCCCGAGCCCACGCACTCGGGGTGGAGCGAGCACACGCGCACCTTCGACCCGACCAGGAAGCCCTATGTCACGGCAGGGAGCGCGATCGGGCCGTTGCTGTCGGGTCCCTCCGAGCCCGGTGAGATCGTCGAAGGCACGTATGCGGACCTCCTGGCGGAGGTCCCGCCCGGTCAGAACTACCTGTGGCACACCGAGCGCTACGGTGGCCGCGACGTGTTCAAGTGGCGCAGCCGCTACTGGACGTTTCTCCTGCGCCTCGATCCCGACCGACCATCCAGCACCCTGCAGGCGCAGCCCGGCCCGTGGGTCGGGCCGTTTCACTGGGAGAACGTGCGCAACGACGAGGGCATCCCGCGGGCGCGCCGGCTCAGCCAGGCCGAGCTGCTCAGACTGATGTCGCTTCCCGATGACTACCTCGTCAAGGGTGACGGGGCCACGATCCGGCGTCAGCTCGGCAACGCCGTCCCGCTGGAGCTGGGCAAGGCGGTCGTCGGCGCGCTCGCCGAACAGCTCGGCGTGCTGAGCCGGCCGGCCGAGCAGCGGGACGAGCGGCCGGATGACCGGGATGCGGTCCTCACCGTCGGAGCCTCGCGCGCGACAGTCTGATGGGGCTGAGGATCGACAAGAAGCGAGCCCGCAGGCAGCTTGCGCGGGCACTGCGGCTCGCCCGGTCAGATGCCGCGGCGCCCGCCGACTGGATCGCGTGTACCGAGCGAGTCGCCCAGTTCGAGGACAAGACCTGGCGCGTCGTCCTGGGCGCCGCGCTCCTCGCGACCGCGGCCGACGACGCTGTGGACGCCCTCACTCTGAAGGCACGGGCCGGCAACAAGGCCTACTCTGACCGGGTGGACGCCATGCCGCGCGTCAAGCATCCCGAGGAGATGCGGTACCTGGTCGAGTGCCTCGAAGCTGCCCACTACCTGCGCGAGGACGAGGCGGTGCAGGCTCTTGCGGCGTTCCTGCGGCAGCGCATCGCCGCGAAGGAGCAGGCGGCGCCCATCGATCTGGGCCACACCAGGGCCGATCTCGTCAGGCTCAAGGATGCCTGCGGCAACTTCCTGGACAGGAGCGCCGAGAGCGGCAAGAGGGCACAGGCTCTGGTGGCCGCGGCCTTCGACCTCGTGTTCGACGACGTCCGCACGGCGAGGGTCTTCGACCCCTCCCGCAAGCTGCCCGGCGACGTGCAGGCGTTCCACAAGCTGGAGCCGGTCGTCGCCGTCGAGGTGAGGGCCAAGCCGGTCACGTACTCGGACGCCATGCACTTCGTGCGGTCCGTGGCCGCCGCGGGCTTCCCGCACGCCATGATCGCCGGTCTCGATGCGGTCGATTCAAAGGTGCTGCATCTGTCCAAAGAAGCGTGGCAGGAAACCGGCGTGCTCGTGACGGTGTACACCCAGTTCTCCGACATCCTGCTGGACGCCCTCGCCTGGAGCCGGCGCCCGCTCCATCAGCTACTCGCCGAGTTCCCCAAGGACGTGGTCGCTCGGCTCACTCAGCTCGAGGTCAAGACGAGCTCCATGGCGCTGTGGGGGGAATTGGTGAGCTGAGGGTGGCGGGATTCGCCGCACTCGCGCTGCATATTTCTAGTCGGTCACCGATTCCGCGGCAAGGCGATCAGCGATTCCGGAGCAAGCCGAACACCGAGTTGGAGTCGGCAACTCCAACGCAACGACATCACCGCTGGTGAGCAAGCCGCCAACCCGCTTGTCTAGGTCGGCGGCGAAGTGGAAGCGGGGTCATGTGGCTACTTGACCATCAGAGTGGTCGAAGAGACTCCGGCTCCAGAGGAGGGAAGAGCTCGCAGGCGGCGTTCTGCGAAAGGGTACACACGCCCCTGCGTTTGGCCATCTGAGCGAATGCCTCTGCCGCCGATTCACGGCCGATTGTGACTGCGATAAACGTGACGCAAGTGGCCAGCATGTTGGGCCGGCCAGTCTCGCGAGGCAGTTTGGCCTTCGTTTCGGCCTTGCGCGAGTAGTTCACATCCTCGTTCCACGCGATGGCATCCAACAGGTGAAGGTAGACGGCCAACGGCACATTGGACACCGGCATACGAGGGACGGTTCTCTCGATGATTCGGAGAATCGGCTCTGGCGGCGAATACCGCCACTCGCCGGAGCGTGGGTGCGTTTCAACGTGATCGAGCATCATGGTCGACCCAAATAGCAGGCAAGCGATGAGTTCAAGACTCTGTTCGGCGGCATCCGCGTCGTCTGCGTCCGCAATCACCTCGAACTCACGGAAGATGTCATCGAACCCCGGAACAACGTCGCTGATGGAGGCGTCATCGAAAACGGTTGGAAGCATGTCGAGTTCGTTTGGTATCTTCCTGAAGGCCTCTTTGCCAGGCTTGCCTAGCGTACGGTGAGTCCATCGAATGAGGGGGAGACCGCAACGTAGAGCTTCTCGTCCACTGAGGGCCCTCTCGGCCAGGACCGGGCCTCGAGCACCGCCTGCCACCGACGCTCTCGTGCCCTCGCCGTGTCTGAAGTCAGCCTGAGTGGCCCAAGGCTCTCCAGGTAGCCGCTCATGCTCGCGCCTCCCGCGTGTGCGTTTCCGTGTGTACCTTGCCCGCGCCTCCAGCCAACCGGCAATCGGCGTTGAGAGCTGCTCGAATCTCATCAACCGCTCGCGCTGGCGAGTCATGCAGCTCGCACTCCCAGGCTGTGATGACGCGCCACCCTGCCTGCTCCAGCTCCCGCTGTTTTCGGGCGTCGCGTTCCTGGTTGAGCTCGAACTTCCGCGCCCAGAAGTCGGAATGGCTTCTCGGCACGGCTGGCTGACAGTTGGGGCATCGATGCCAGAAGCACCCATTGACGAAGACAGCTAGCCTCCGGCCCGGAAATGCGATGTCGGGTCTGCCAGGCGCCTTCCTCCAGTGCAGGCGGTAGCCCCGTAGACCTGCGGCCCACAGTTGCTGGCGCAGCCTGATTTCTGGCTGGGTGTTCTTCGGCACATTGCCCCGCATGGAGCGGGACACCGCGGGACTGGTCGCGACAGGTGGTGGGCCAAGCTGACGTGTCATGCTTTGGTGGCCGACGCCATCAGATTGGATGCACAGGCTCTCGCGAAGTCCTCGGCAAGAACGCGGGCGATGCGCTCCACGACGCCGACGACTAGTGCGTTGCCCATGCAGAAAGCTCTTCTAGATGAGGGCATTCCCTCAGTCCAGTCATCGGGGAACCCGTTCAGGCGCTCCATCTCCACGGGAGTGAGGCGACGGTACCGCCCGCTCGGTGCGAGAACGATGTGTTTGAAGCGGGATGGTGATGGCCCGCCTTCGCCGGTCACCATTGTTCGGGCCGGTTGGTCGAGTTTGTCTGGGAACGGTAGCGGGCCCTCCGAGTACACATACGTGAAGCCGGCGGTGCCTTTGGTCCTTTCCTCCTTCTTGGCTCCTTTGAGATACCGCCACGTGTCGAGTTGCTCTTCCGGCACGTAGGATTCCTCTGGCACGTCGCCCTCCGGTTCGAGGATTTCGCCCAAGGTGACGCGGCTCCCTTCGGTGGGCTTGATGGGGATGACCCGCCGCGTCCAAGTATTGCGCTCCAGCATTACGCCGGCGTTGTGGAATGGTCCCCCCGGAGCCTGACCGCCGAACGTCTCGGTGAGTTCCGCCAGATCCTCATGAAGACGGAAATCTTCCCTGTCGAATAGGACGCCCTCCGCAGTCTCTGGCTCGACGGGAAATGCGCGGGCCATGACGCCTGTGGAATAGATGGTTTGCATCGCGTTCGTCGGTGGGGCGAAGACTGACTTGTGTCGGCCAACGATGAAGACTCGCCGCCGCTTCTGCGGGAAGCCGTAGTCAGCCGCATTCACCACCCGCCATTCAACTGAATAGCCTAGCTGTGCGAGCGACGAAAGCATGATGGCGAAGTCGCGGCCGCGCTGGCTCGCAGGTGACTTCAACAGCCGGTCGACGTTCTCGAGGAAGAGGAGCGGGGCTCGTCTAAGTTGCAGGAGACGCCATATCTCCCACCACAGCACGCCCTTCTTGCCATTGATACCGTGAGCGTGGCTAAGGGTCTTCGCAACTGAGTAGTCCTGGCACGGGAAGCCGCCGACAACCATGTCGTGGTCAGGGAGGAGGTACTCGCCCGCTTGTACGGCATCCAGGACTTTCGCAATGTCTTCACAGGAATGCTGGGAGGAGGGGTCGTCGCCAAAACGTCTCACGTAGCAGTCGGATGCATGCTGCTTCTTCGTCGCAGGCTCCCACTGGTTGCTCCATACGACGTGCCAGCCTGCTCGCTCTACTCCCAGCCGGAAGCCGCCCACTCCCGCGAACAACTCAACCACACTGCCGACTTGGTCGGTCACCAGGAGTCCTCCTTGAGGGGATGCATTCGTGTTGGCCTAAGGCTAGCACTCGCGGGGTGACGGATCAAGAAGCCAGACGGTCGCACATTCAAGGGCATGAAGCAGATTGTCGATAACTCAGAAGGGACATGAATCCCACCTCGTGCCGAAGGAGACAAATGAAGCTTGCAGATGCGCTGGCAGCTATCGAGCCCCTCGTCGGCCGTCCATTTGGGGACCTTGTCGATGCGGGGTTACTCCCCGACCTTCACACCAACAAGGGCCACGTCGGGCAGGTGCTCGAGGGGATCCTCGGACTCAGGCTCAACTCCAGACACTTGGATTTCGAGGACGGCGAACTGAAGACGAACAAGGTGCGACTCTCCGGCAAACCCATTGAGACCGTCGCTATCATGCAACTCAGCAATCAGATTGACGACGTGCTGGCGCGCAGGCCTTTTCGGCATGTCGACCTGTGCCGTAAGGTCGAGAACCTCCTCTACGTTGCAGGTCCGCGCCAAGGATTCGAGGCCATATCACCCCATCTTCTCGACTACCTACGGCAGGTATGTCTCCAACAAGAACTATGCCTTCTACTTCAAGAAGGACTTCGCGAAGTACCTTCAGACTCTGTCGCCCCACTACCCCTTCGACCCCCAGCGATACGAGCGTAGATGGCAGTTGGAGGCCTGGATGTCGCAGCGCGAGCCCCCGCGACCTCTCCTTCACCTTGCCCTGACCTGCGACTCTCGCGGCGAGCAGCGGCCCACTGGTCAGCCCCCATGATCAGGTGCAGCGTTCTCACCCCAGCGACGCGTTTCGTCGTACACGGAGCGACATGCTTGTACGTACGCTGACGAGGTGGCGATTGCACCGTGCGCCGAGGAATGTGCCCGTGGGTCGCTGAGTTCAGGAAGCAGACGCACCCGCGCCGCCCGATGCGCTTGGGACAAGGCCGCACGTCCTGTTGGCAGACCGGCGGCGTCGGCCCATTCCCGAGCTTTCGCAAGGTCCTGAGGTAGAGACCCCGGGGCGTTGGCCGTCTGGTAGACGATATCTCCCGCTCACCAATGGCTGAGCACAGTTCGACCACGTCCAGCACGGCGACCATCCTCCGGGCCACCCGTGCGCTCTCCATCGACCTTGCCGACGGGGATTGTCTTGTGACGCGCAAACCCGAAGACCGGAGATGGGAAATGCGTGATGCCACCCTCTGGCGATCATCTGTCGCTGGAGGGGTCTGCCCGGGAGGCAGTTTGGCCATCGACGGCCGCGAGGCCCTATCATGGATTGTCAACCCATTTGTTGGCCTCAAGGTCGTTTGAAGGAGGACGCATGGGTCTTCGAGCATTCCGGGACACCGTCGTCGAGCGACAGCGCACCGGGGAAGAGGAGTGGGACATCCAGCGGGATGGCCGAGTGTTCATACGACCGGAGTTGGCGAACACGCGCAAAGCTCGACAAGGCTGGAAGCACGACTTCGTCGTGCGGACTCCGGAATGGGTGGTCGAGCTTCCAGACTGGGCTGTGGTCCTGAAGGAGGCCCAGGAACTGAGTGACACGGATGGCCCCCATCTCCTGCAAAACGCCGTCGTTCGGATGTTCAGTAGCCACGAATCTGCTGACCCCGTTTCGGTCCCAGAGGGCTACGAGAGCGACGTGTGGTATCGGTTCCTTATCTTGGCTCAGGCCATGTGCGCGCAGGAAGAACTCAACTACCCTCGTGCCAACGGATGGTGGACTCCGTTCCACCTTCTGCGGTGTGTATGGCGAGGCGCTGGTCTGGGAACCGTGCAGCGAGCTGCCGCCGCGAGTACACGACAAAGGCGTCCAGTCATCGCTGAGGATTGCGGCGCGTGCAATCGTTGTGCAGACGGCCAAAGGCCGTGGGCGGCACCGCGTCCGCAGCTGAGGAGCTATTACTCTCGGGCGGACATGTTGGCTCCGGTGTTTCGCACCGAGCTGATTCCATCCTGACTACCGAGGCTAGGTGCTCGCTGCTCCTCGGTAGTGGCGCTGGAAGTCGTTCGCCCTCACCTGCGACTCCTGCGGCGAGCCTATGCTCCCCAACCTGAGCCAGGCGGACGCAGGCGGCTGTCTGTTGATCTGCATCAACCCCGACTGCCCGGAGCTCCGTGCCGGGGAGCTCGAGAGCGAGGACCTGGTGGAGGGCGGCGTACCGAAGGCGCTCGCCGCCCGCTTCGTGCGGCTCATCGACTACTACGAAGACACCATCGAGGAGCTGAGTGCGGTGTGCGTGCGGGGCGGGGAGGAGGGCGGGGACGCGAGCGGGCGCAGCCCGATCTCGCGGCGCTCTCCCGTCAGGTGCGTGAGCTGCGGCGGCGTTCCGCGCTGGCCGCCGCCGCGGCCGACCAGCTCGGCATCCAGCTCGTCGTCTCCTACCAAAGCAACGAGCTCGCCGAGGCTGAGGACGCCCAGCGCGCCCTCGCCGCCACGGCGGCCCTCTGCGGCGCCGCTCGCCACGCCGCCGCCGACGCCGGGGAGCGCCTCGCCGGCATCGACCCCGGGCTGCGGGGGTTGCTCACCATGGACCAGGTCTGACCTCGCCTACAGCGAGCCGCGAAGGAGCTCGAATCCCCGCAGCCCCTCGTCGAACGTAGGGCACGGTCCGAAGAAGAGCACCGCGCAGTCTCGTTCGTATGCCCGACGGAGCCGCTCTGCCAGTGCCTCATCAGGGAACAGGGCCGGGCTGTGGGCAAAGCTCAATCCGGCGGGTGCGGAGTAGGCGGAGCCGAAGAACGCGCGGCTGGTCCTGTCGCAG
>Ga0247840_10003797_pt1 | contig 24983 bp, 35 predicted proteins | sample LaCruzMarch2015__FD_192404 | JGI IMG/M metagenome (GOLD analysis project Ga0247840, IMG submission 192404) | Freshwater microbial communities from meromictic Lake La Cruz, Castile-La Mancha, Spain - LaCruzMarch2015_17m | ecosystem: Environmental > Aquatic > Freshwater > Lake | place: Spain...
TTAATGGCTTAGGATTTTCAGTTATTCCCGGACAGAGGTCTAGTTTTTTAGCTTCTAGAGGTTTAAGTGGATCTTCTTATCAGTCTGCATTATTACAAGCACAAAAACAAGATCAATTATTAAAACAACAAGCAGAGCAAAAAGCAGTTGCACAAGAACGAGCAAGAAGGATTCAAGAACAAAGAGCAGTTACTCAAAGACTTTTAAAACAAGCCGGAATACAGCAAAGTCAATCAGCTTTATTAAATGCTTCAAGAAGAGATCAATCTAGAGAAAATTATTTAGAACAAAGACAAATCGGAAAAATTAACGGAGTACCTGTTAATAGAATTTTCGAAGTAAATCCAAATACTGGAAGAGTAAAACCACTAACTAGAGAACAAGAAAATTTATTAAAAAATCAACCAAAAGAATTAGTGGCCGGAACTAGAAATAGAGTATCAGAAATTATAAATACATATTTACCAAAGAAAACTCCAGAGATAGTAAGAAGAGGAGGTATAGCATTAGGAAATATAGTTAAAGAACAAACAAAGAGTTTAGGAAGAGGTTACTTAAAAGGACAATTTCTTCTAGATGATTTAAGAAACAGAGGATTAACTAAATATTTGAAACCAGATCTAAGAGCATTATCTCTTTCAAAAGCAATTACTAGAGCTGATAATTCTATATATCAATTACTAAGACAAAAATACGGACAAGAAAGAGCAAATAAATTTAAAGAACAAACCTTATCTAATAAATTAAGAAATGATATGTACAATAATCTAATCTGGAAAGATCCAGATCTTCAAAACTTAGGAATTACAACAAGTTTAGGATCTCTAGGTGCCGGAGGAAAAACAAGTCAAGCAGTAGCAAAATGGATTTTAAGAACAATGGGTACTAAACAAGCCTATGAAACTTATAAAAATCCTACAGATGAGAATATAATTGCTTTGGGATTATATGCAACTCCAGAAATATACAGAGGAATAAAGAACGCAAAAACAAGAAAGGATATAATGGTAGCAGATACAGGTGAACTCGTACCATTACAAAATAGATTAAGCCAAGTAGATAAAATTATTAAGAATCAAGGAAGAAATATAGAAACAATAACTGCAAAAGCAACTAAAAAAGCCGGGTTTACAAATGCGCCTAAGAATAATATAGATTATACATACAATAAACGTATTCAATTTGGAACTTATAAAGTAGGGGAAATTTATCCAACATCTAAGTATTTTCTAGAAGGTAAATCTAATAAGGTACAGAAATTATTTAAAAAGGGAGTAGTTCAAATATCAGACGTTCAAGTTCAAAGTAACGCGAAATCTCTCTTATCTCAAATTAGAAAAGATTTATTAAATAATGGTAGAACAAGTGAATCGAATATAAGAAGGTTGTATAATTTAGCACAACAAGAAGCAGATTTAACCGGAAAGAAGATTGCTACAATTTCACCTAAGAGATTAAGAGGATTCTGGCAAGCAGAACAAGAAATAGTTAAAGTAATTCCCAAAGGATATAAGCCACAAAGATTAAACTTCGGTGGTTGGACTGAAACAGGGCATAGAATTTACACAGATAAAGGAGCATTCAGAAACGTAAAAGACTTCTTAAAATCTAAATTAAATGTAAAAAATAAAGAGTTATCTTATTGGGCAAAAGTAGCAGAAGATAAATACCAATATCTTAGAGGAAAATTAAATATTAGAGGTGAGTATGCGCAACATGGAAGAAAACATCTTAATCCCATGGACAGATATAATAAATATTATAAGTACCATGATATAACTAAAGTAGGGGATGTAGATAGTTTCGCTAAATTTGAACATGGACAAGCTGCTTATGATCTATGGAAATCTGGAAAATTCCCAGATAAATCTATTTATAGATTACCTAAAAATATGCAGAAGAAAATAGCCCAAGCTTACGCGATGCATACAGAAGCTAGATTTAATATTAAATCTATTCTTAAAAAAAGATCTAGTACAGATCATTCGAATAATCTAATAGGAAACATAAAAGGATATATTCAACAAAAAAGAAATCCATATCTTCAAGATGTGGCCACTTTAGATAGATTAGATTTAACAAGATTTCCTTCTGTAGTTGGAAAATTAGATTATAAAATGTTATCCAAAGATGCATTAAAAAGAATATTCGGAAGCGAAGAAAACGCAGTTAGACAGAATCTATGGAAATTCGATAGAAATACAATTCCTAAGGATTTATTAAATAGGGCTTTCAAAAATAACCAAAAATTAAACCTTGCATTAGCAAGACAAAGAAAAATAGTTGTTCAAAAACAACCAAGATTAAAAATATTAGATGAACTAAAAAATCCAGGACAACAAATAAGAAATAGGTTAAATAAATTATACTCTGGAAAACTTTCAAGAATAGGAGCTATTAAATTATCCAATGAAATTAGTAAAAAATTAGGAAAAAAATACACATTAAATTCTCTAAAGAGAGATACTAATCAGTACTTTAAAAAACTAAACAACTACAAAAAAAGTTATTCTAAGAAAATTAATAAGTATACTGCAAAACGATATAATCAGAAATATATATCGCAGTATATAGTTAGAGGTTACCCAGGAAAATCTTATCCAGGAAAACCATATCCTAGAGGATATAATGTTCCTTACCAAAGACCATACGTTAATGGATATGCAAAACCTTATCCTAGTGGATATGTTAGTCCTCCACAAAATCCAGTACCTTACAAACCAAGTACTCCATACAAACCAGTAACTCCTTACAAACCAAATAAACCATATACTCCAGTAACTCCAATAAAGCCAGAAGAAACAAACTATCCAAGATTAGGAACTGACAATAAAAAAAATAAGCAAGTCGGAATAGTTAAACGTAAAGGTTACTTCGATGTATTCGCTAAGCCGAGTAAATCTCTATCTGGAAGAAAAACAAAGAAATTCATAAAAGTTAATCAAACTCCGCTAGATGAACAAGGTGCAAAGGATCTAAGAAATTACATAACTGATACTTCTCTATCTAGATCTGCTTTAATTACTCCTTCTAGAAATAGGCCCGGAAGAATAAATATAAGATTCCCTAGAGGTTATGCAGCGAAAACACAAGGTAAATTTAGAGATTATAGAATAGTAAAAGGAAGAAAGATTCCATTAGCTAGAGGAAGAGTAATAGAATTAAGCAGAAATGCTTTAGACACGATCCAAGAAAAGAATAGGATAGATTTATTTAAAAGAATCAAACAACTACAAATTAAGCCTAGATTCCTGGTAAAACGTAAAACGCAAGGTATAAATAGGCCAAATCTTATTAAAGGTTCATTAGCAGCTAAAAATTATATGGCTAAGCTAAGAAAAATGAGATAATGGTCAAACAAGTTCAAAGCATAGACGAATATGAAGAAGATGATGATGAAGATCAGCAAGAAAATCCAGATGCAATGAATGACGAGATTTCTGCACAAGATATTAACGATTTAGTAAATAGGGCTACAAAAGCAGAAGATACAAACATGCAGCTTTCTAGAGCAATGTCTAGTTTTTCAGATGAAAAGAAAGATGCTAATTTCTTACATCTACAGATCTCTACAGAAAAGATGTTAGAAAAATTAGAACATTTCTATAGAGGTGACGTTATGGTAGAAAAAGACGGAAATTTAAGATGGCAAGCACAGAAAAATAAAGATCTAGTTACTTTCAACGAGTACGGAGTTACTTCTATTATGGAAATCGTAACAAAATATATAGATAGAAATACAATTTTATCAAACTATTCCGAAGAAAGAATCTATGAGATCATGGCAGATCTAGGAGATGAAGTAACTCTTTTTGTTCTTTGTAACTACGTTAAATTAGGAATGGACACATATTTTAAGAAAACAAAATTTAGAACAGTAATTATTACTACACTTCATATTATCGAATCAACTTATAGAAGAGCAATTAGAGGAAAGACTTTAGAAGAAATGAATCAATCTAGAGTAATTGGCCAATTTGGAGAATCTCAACAATCAATTCCACAATTTAGTCGTAAAAGAAACTTTATGGAGAAGATGATCGGTTAGAAAACTTTAATAAGTCTATTTTACTCTATTTAACATGATAAAATCTAAAATTCTCATATTATTTTTAATCTTATTCTCTTGTTCATTTGTTTTAGCTATTTATGAAGATTGTAGTTTATATGGAACTTGTAAACCAGTTTCTCCAATTATATCTGGTGCAAACTACTCCATCAATGTAAACAACTCTAATTTCTTAGAAGGATTTCCAGCATCATACTTTTATCAAGCATCTAATCCATTTGAATTTTATAATTCTACTACTTTACCTCTTCAAAATTTAAGTGGATATTTAAATTATACTAATAATCCTTGGATTAGTCAATCAACTTCTCAACAAACTTTATATAAAACTTGTTATCAAGAATCTGCTAATATTTCAAATCAAACAGGAATAGATACTGCTAATTGTGGATTGGATTATAGTGGAAATGTTAATTTGTCTACAAATATTTGCACTTATGAAGATTGTAGTTCAATGATTGATGGTAATTGGGGAACAAATTCTGTTTCTCTAACAGATTATGTCTATGCTTATTCTAATTATACAAAACCCCTAAATAGTATTGGTGCAATAATTACTTATGGAGGAAGACAAACACAGGTTATTTATAATAATACAATACCTTTAGATTGTTGGAATGCAAATAATAATCTTTTAGAGATTAGAGGATTTACTAAAAGTCCTTCTAATCCTATTGGTAATGGTATAGGATGTTTTAATGGAACTAATTGGAAAACTTTATCATATATAAATCAAGCTCATTTTTGGGAAGAAGCAATTTATTGGAATGTTTCCTATAATCAAACTACCTACGGAAATTATTATTTAACTTCTAATAATTCTGATATGGTAGACGGACTACAAGCAAACGAATTTTGTTTAGCTAACGGAACTAATTGTCAAACTCCTAACTTAACTGGTTATGTTCCTTATACAGGTGCAAATCAAGATTTAGATATGGGTTCACAAAGTATTAAGGTTCAATATCTTTTAGACCAAGCATCCCTTAATTCAATAGGTGTTAATGATAGGATGCTTTATTCAAGTGATGGAACAACAGGAGTTTTAAAATGGGGAGATACTGGTGGTTATATTTCTGGAGGTAATGACTTACACTCAATAAACTTAAATGAAGCTTATTTATATAGTAATTCTACTGTTGCTTTAGATTGGACACTTAGAAAACTATGGAATGGTTGGACTACTGGTGGAAGTTTATTGGTAAATGAAGATAGTCCTTATGATAATTCAGTTTCATTTGAAGTAAATGGTAAAGGTGGATTTCACGACGGAACTTATAGCTTTTATTCTGGTGGTTCTGCTTATGGTGGAACTGCAACCGATGGAACAAGAACAGTTTCATTAACTGATGGTGCAACTGCTTTATATGCAAGTGATGGAACTGGAGTTGTTAATTTAAATTATAATGGTTATGCTTTAGATGTTCAAGGTGAACCTTCTAGGTTTGGAACTAATCCAACTGGTAGTGTTCTAGGTGGAACTCCTAATGTCCAATCTTATGCAGAAAGTAATGCAGATAGTGATATTATTGTTGGAGTAGAAAGTTCTACATCTGTTAGTCATGCTAGTAGCTTTGGTATTGGAGTAATCGCAGATGCTAAAGGAACTGGAGATGCTGAACTTGGAGGAACTATCGGAGTTTATGGTGGTGCATATAATAGTAATACTTATACTAATGCTTTATTAGCTGGTTTATATTATGAAGTTCAAAATACTAAACCTACTTCTACAGTTTATGAAATGTTCGGACAAAAAATGTATCTTGGTAATCATGGTAATGTAGTGTCTATGATTGGTAATAATATTGATATGCAAAATATTGGTGGAACTGTTGATACAGCAATAGGATTAGAAATTAAAGATATTCCAACTGCAACTTATGGAAGTTATGCTATTTATACAAATCTTGGTATAAATAGTTTTGGTGATGATATTTTATTAAGAAACGACAATGATAAATTAATCTTCGGAACTGATTTAGATGCATCAATCTATTACGATGGAACAGACTTTATAATCAATCCAAAGGAAGTTGGAACAGGACAATTAAAAGTATTAGGAAGTTTAAACCAAACTTCTGGCAATGCAACTATAAATAATATATATGGAGAAATCTATGGAAAAAACGATACAGGATTTTATAAAATAGACTTAGTAAATGTGGATACTTATTATTATGTAGATAATTTAACAAATGGAAGTATAAATGGTTTTACTTGGAACTCTTATAATCTAACAGCACAATATGCAGGTGTCTATAAAGCAACAGCAAAATTTGGTATGATTTCAGCAGGAGCAGGTGGAGATAATGGTATGAAGATATTTATTAATTCTGCAGGACAGAATAATTGTTATGACCACGAACATACTTCCTCAACTCAACCAATAGGATTTATAGTTGATTGCATAATTAGATTAAATGTTGGAGATAATGTTTCAATAAGGTTTGATGACCATCAAGCACCAGTTACAGATTTAACAGCTTTAAATGGGAATTTAAATTTGTTGAGGATTGGAAACTAATGAGAAAACAAATAATATTTAGCTTATTAGGAATGATTTTACTACTTGGAGCAGTATATGCAGGTGGTTTAGCTATTAGCCAAAGACAGATAACTTTAACTACAGCACAAACAACTGCTTTAACTTCTAAAGGAATTAATGATGTAGCTTCTAGTAAGTTAAATTGTAAAGAAGATTACTGCACTTTCTGGATAAGCAAAGAAGGAGTTATCAATTCAGAAAGAAGAATAGAGAAATATAAAGAAGTCTGCACAGAAGAAATTATAGATGTTAAACCAGAGGATTGTGAGAAAGAAGAAGGAAGATTAGATGAAAAGAAACTTTGTTATAAAACTATTTGTAATGATATAGCTAAAACAGAAGAAGAATTATTAAGCGAAAGAGCAACAATCTCAGATGATGCTATAAAATCAATCGCAGATGAAATAATAGTTGTAAGTTCTAAAACACCAAGTAAAGTAGAAATAGGAACAGATGAAGAAATATTAATAGGAGTTAAACCAAAATAAAATGGAAAAGGAAGATTTCGAAAGAGTTGAAATAACAAATAATCTTATTAGTTGGTTGCGTAATCATCCAAATGCAAATGATGATGATCTAAAGTTTCAAATAAAATATATTTATTGTATGGGGGTAAATCAAGGAATTAAATCCATGACCGAAAAGTTAATTAACCAACTAGAACTTAAAAATAGTAAGGTAAAAAGATGAAAGATACATACAAAGGTTTAATTTTTATGTTAGTATACATGTTTATTATAATCGGGTTTAGTTTTGTATCGGCAGAACTTCCACAAAATATTTATCCTGGTGATTGTGTTAATATTAAAATTCCTTTAAATGCAACATGGGTAAATATTTCTACTTTAACATTTCCAAATCAAACAATGCTCTCCTTAAACTGGGAAACAACTCTTTACGGAGGAACATTTTATAATAGTTCATTTTGCGATACATATCAATTAGGATCTTATTCTTATGAGTTTTTTGATAATACAGGTTTTTCTTCCGGGAATAGTTTCACAGTAACAAAAAACGGAGATAATTTCGATACAAGTCAAGCAATAGTATATATAATTTTACTCACAATTAATATTTTATTTTTAGCATTATTCGTCTATCTTTCCTTTAAATTACCATATGAAAATGAAAAATCAATAAGAAATGAAAGAGAAGTCGTAGTTACAAAAATAGTAAAAGAAAAATATCTAAAATTAATGTCTATTTGGTTCAGTTATGGCCTATATCTTTGGTTAATTACTATTCTAACCGGATTGATCAATAACTACGTAAGCTTTGAGGAATTAAGAAACTTAACAACTAATCTTTATTTATTTTCTTATCTAGGTGGTTATCTTGTTACTACTTTTATGGTATTATTTATATTTTTGAACATATGGAAAGATATAATACTTAACAAAACAATACTAAAGGAGGGTTACGCGGTAATCAATAGCTTATGATAGAAAAAACAAGCAATGGTGGTTTACAAGCAAGAATAGGATCTAGGTTCAAAGCTGCAATAGATGAAATAATCGATAAAAGACTTCAAAATGGAAAATCAAAAGACAGAGTTTCAATAGAAAAAATAACTCACATGATCGTAAGACATAAATTGTGGAAAGACATAAGTCAAGACATTATAATCGCAACAGAGGAGGACATAAATAGATATGGTAAATAAAAAGGGAGTAGAAACTTTAGGAGTAATATTTGTTATTTTTGCAGCTTTATTTATATTAATTATTTTAGCCATTTGTTCTTATAGTTTCGGATTATTAGATAATACTCTCTCTGGATTAGATCTCACAGTCGGAAATACAACCTGGAACGAAACATATACCGCGCAATTACAACCGGCAATTCAAACAATAGAAACAACAATCCCTCAAAATGTTAGTATTGGGGTTATTTTAGGAATGGTCCTTTGTTTATTACTTGTAGGTTCAAAAGTACCAGCTAAATCTAATTTATGGATAATCTTAGATATTTTCATACTTATCATAGCTGAAATAGTCGCAGTGGCCGTAAGTTCAACATTTAGAGAAAGTCTATTACACATTACTCCGGAATTTTTTACTATATTTAGTACAACTCTTTCAGCTACATCTAAGTTTATATTAAACTTACCAACTCTAACAGCTACTATTGGAGTTCTAGTTATTTTAGCAACGTATATAATGCGTAAAGAACAAAAAGAGGAAGAAATGGAGGTTAGTTTATACCAATGAAAACAAAATTCGTTAAAATATCAAGATCAGACTTTATTAAAGAACATAGAAAGTTAATTAAAATCTTAAAGACTGGGAATAAGAGGGGATTAAAGCAAGAATTCAGATCCCAATTACGAGAGTTAAAAAGTTATTTAAAAAAGAAATGAAATCAAATAATAAAATAATATTTAGTATGATTTTACTATTGGCGATACTATTCTTTCCTCAAATAAGTGCTTTAGACATAGATAACATAGTATCAGATAAAGCTGTTGCAGTAGGTGATAGTTATACAATCGGAGAAAAAGTTATTCCTTATAATGATTTATGGGCAGAATACAAACCTATAGAAATTAAAAATTGGTTGGGTTTAGGAGAAGTTTTATATAAAGATGTTTTAACTAAACATTCTGATTCTTGCGGTTATACTAATTTATGTGAAGATATTTGGGAAGTTGAATTAACTAAAGAAGGTGCATTACTAGATGATATGTATTATAAAAGACAACTAGAAGATGGTTCTTGGATTGATGGAAGTGTAAGATGGAATAACTTTTATTACTGGGGAAATGTTCCAGACTATACAACTGAATGTTCACCTGCTAAATTAACAGAAGAAGAATTAAAGAATGAAACTAAACCTTATGATTCTTGTATTCAAGTGGAAAGTGGTTCTCACGAAGATTGGGTTCAGTTTAATATCGGAGATAGATTTAGTAAAGGTTATTATAAAGTTAAATCAGTTGCAGAGAAAAGACCAGATTGGATTATAGATTATATTCCCGTAGTAATGGGGAAACCTTTAACATCTAGAGCAACATGGGGAAATATCTCAACTGGTTCTCAAGCAGAAGTAATATTAAACTCTCCAGCTAATAATTCTATTCAATATATTACTTCTGTAACTACCAATGCTTCGGCGAATGTTACAAACGGAGCATACCTAACAAATGTAACCCTCTACGATAATTCTACTGGAAGTTGGGGAGCGAGGAATAGTACCTCATTAGTATTTCCTTCAAGAGAAACATTAGTTTCTCATTGGGATTTTGAAGAAACAAGTGGAACAGTTATTAAAGATAATATCGGGCAAAATAATTTATCTACTTCTGGTTCTCCTGTATTAAATTTTGGAGGGAGATTTGGAAAAGCGGTTTATATTCCTGCGGGAAACAATTACTTGATTTCTTCTAACAATGTTATAGGATTAAATAGTTTATTGGGAAGTTCAAAAACAGGCACAATAAACCTATGGTATTTTTCTAATTCTTCCCCGTTTGCAAGTTACAAAAACATTTTTGGTTTAAGTGTATCTACAACAAGTTCCGCTTTCACCTTATCAGAACAAACAAGCGACGAATTACTTTTTTCAACAGGTAATGGAGGAGGATTCTCTTTTGTAAGTGGTTTTGAAACATTAAATAATTCGTGGATAATGTATACATTCGTATATAACAATGGGATAATAAGTTCATACCAAAATGGGATTTTTATTGCTAACACTTCTTGGGGAGGAACGACTTTAGCAAATGGAAAGATTTATCTAGGTAATGAAGGACTTTACGCAGGAGATAATAATGCAATGATATATGATGAAATGAGTGTATATAATAATAGCTTAACATTATCTAACATCCAAGATTTATACAATTTTTATAAAACAAATTATACTCAAACTTTCACAAACACCTACCCCTCAGGCTCAAACATCTTATGGAACTACCAATTCTGTGATTCCGATGGGGCTTGTGGATTTTCAACATCTAATTATACTTTCAGTATTGACCCTCAAGCACCAACAATAGTATTAAATTATCCAACAGCTTTAATAAATTATGGAGCAGTTAATGGAACTTTACAGTTGAACTTTACAGCGACAGATAGTAACTTAGCAAGTTGCTGGTATGATTATAATGGAACGAATGTAAGTGTAGCGGGTTGTTTAACTGGAGTTGCTAATTTATCAAATATAACTCTCTCCAGTAAAAAGAACGTAACAATCTACGCAAATGATACTGCAGGAAATACAAATACTTCAACATTTAGTTGGGATTATAAAATATTTGAGAATAGTAGAACATTTTTAAATGAAACAATAGAAGGAAGTCAAAATTTATTTTACTCAATATTAGATGTAAACTCAAACTATTCTATTTCATCAGCAAATCTAGTATATAATGGAAGTTTATCGGCTGCTAATTTTAATTCATCATCCGGAAAAATTAACTTATCTAAAAATAGCTTTATAATTCCAGAAATTTCCACAGACACAAATTTAAGTTTTTATTGGAATATTTTACTTTCAGATTCAACAATAATAAATACTTCAAGTAGTACGCAATTAGTAAAAAATCTAGGTATAGATAATTGTTCAGTATTCACAAATAGAATTTTAAATATTACCACTTTAGATGAAGAACTACAAACTCCTTTAAATAGTATTATTGAAGTAGCCATAAATCTTTTACCTTTGGATAGATCTAAAGTAGTTGTTTCTCTAGGTAAAATATTCACAAATAATAGTAACTTCGGAGTTTGTTTAAATATAAATATTACAAATGGTTCTGATTACTCAATGGACACTGTTATAAAATACTATGCGCAAAATTATGCAACAGAATATTATAATATTCAAAACTATATACTAAATTCAGTAAATCAATCTCAAAATGTTACACTTTTTATTCTCAATTCAAGTGTTTCTACAGATTTTCAACTAACATTTACAGGTACAGACTTCTTACCTGCACCAGGAGTATTAGTCTTTGTAAATAGACAATATATTCCAGAAAATGTATTTAAAACAGTAGAATTACCAATAACAGATTCAAACGGACAAACAGTATTACATTTAGTTACTAATAATGTTTTATACAACCTAGTATTTATGAAAGATGGAATAGTGTTAAAAACATATTCAAATATTAGGGCATACTGTAATCTTGCTTTAGGAAGTTGCACATTAAATTTAAATGCCATTTCAGATTTAGAAAATCAACTTAATTATAATAATATAATCGGAATAGTTTATTCATCAGCACCAACTTTCAATTCTACAACAAATTTAGTAAGTTTCTCTTTTTCATCTTTCAATGGATCAGCCAAAAATGTTCTTTTAGAAGTAAAAAGAAATGATATATTCGGTAATATAAGTATTTGTAATAATTCTTTAAATTCAATTAGCGGTACAGTTCAATGTTCTATAGATCCTAACATAGAAGATACTTCTCTAGAAACTTTTATTAGTGTAGATGGTACAACCTGGCTAATTAATATCGTAAATATTGATAGTAGCGCTTATGGAAGTACCGGTTATGTATTGTGGTTTATTTTAACTCTTGCCTTTGTTCTAATGTTATCTAGAGATAAAAATTCATTACTTATTTCTTTATTAATTAGTTATGTGAGTGCGGTAAGTGTTGGTTTGATTGTCGGCGGTATAATCGGAGCAGGAAGCGCCGGAATATGGATAATTATAGTTACAGTGGCCGGATTATGGAAATTAAATAAGAATAAATTTGCTTAATGGGAAACTTTCAAGAAACAGTAGTGAAATTTATATTAGCTGCGCTTTTAATAATTAGTCTATTTTCTTTCATAGTTTATACTCAAATAAATAATGATGCGCCAAATAAGATAATAGATAATCCGATCTTCAATGCTAGTTACGTTTCTTTAAATGGAAATATAGCCAATAGTTCAGATGCAGCACAATCGAAGTACGGTTCTTTTAATTCAGAGCAACCTCAAACGGGTATAGGTGGTTCGATTATTCTATTCGGTATAGTTTCTGTAGGTAAAAGTTTCTCGGAAATAACATTTGGATTTTTTAAAGCAGTTATCTATCTTCCTTTAGTAATCTTAGGAGTACCAGAAACTATTTATAATCTATTAATCATGATCTTAATCATAGTAATCATAGTGGGGGTATGGTTATTGTATAAACTAGGTGGATAATGGTTTGTGAACAAATATCAGTAATTAACGGAATAGCGGACTTTTTTGTTTATCCTACTGGATGTGATTTTTATTTTTACTTAAAAATTCTCCTAGTAATAGATTTTATATTAGCATGGGGTTTATACAAAATAGAAAAACAGACTATCGCCGGTGGAGGAGATCTAATCAGTTGTTTAGCGGTAAGTTCAATTGTAACGGTAGTCTTAGGATCAATAGGAACAATGGTTAAAAATACAGCAAATATTCCTATGATCTCTACACAAGTACTTTTAATTTTAATTGCTTTAGCAGTACCAATAATCTTAATCTGGATATTCAAAGATTAGTATTACTTGTTTACAAAGATATATAAATAAACTTCTATACGACAAAATATGAAAAACATTATTTATAATCTTCTATACAAAGGAGGTGAAATATAATGGGAAAATCTCTATCAATGGTTAAGGAGTATGCAGTAATTGCATTTACTCTTTTGGGTGTTTTGTTCGGTATGATGATTATGACTTTCATTTTCGGTCAGTTAGGTCCAGGTAGTTCTGGTTTAACTGTTGCTAATGCAGGATATAATGAATCTGTCCAAGTTCAAAATAACTCTTTACAAGGAATTGTAAGTTATACTAAGGGTGCAACTACACAGTTCAACACTGTTTCAATTGCAATCATCTTAGTATTATTGATTGGTGTATTCTTATTGTTCTGGGGAATCTTCGTTGCTTCAAAGAAAAAAGGCAGAGGAGAATCTGGTTCAATGGGCGGAAACTTTCAATAGTTAAGTCCTAGTAAGATTCAAGGGAGTTTCGAAACACTCTCCCCAAATGCGAAGGTTCGCAAAGTAGGTTAAAGTCACTCAGTTTCGAGGGGTAAGCCCATCATAGCTGTATTTATTTTTTTAGATTTTAATATCAAAAGGTTTATAAAGACGGTAATACAAGAATAAATATGGGTTTAACAGACACTTTAAGTTCGTTCGGATTTCCTGCTTTTAATTTTCAAGTAATTCTAGATAAAGTTTATTTCTTCGGAGGAATATTTATTTTATTTTTATTAGTAGGTGTTATTCTAGGAGGATTTTTCTATTTTAGAGCAAAAAACAAAGAAGTTAAGGATCTTAAAAAGATTGGTTGGTGGGAAGATACGGTTGCCGGTCTTGTACCTACAAGAATGGATGAAGCAGAAGAAATAATTATCCCTGGAACAACATTAAGAGTATTCTACGTTAAATCTAGAGATCTCTGGTTACCTAGATTCACAAAAGGTATAACAGACAAACTATTCTATGTTTGTATGACTCCTAACCGTCAAATGGTTAATTTTACTCTAAAAAGTCTGGGTGGAAGCTTAAAGGAAGCCGGACTAGAATATGATCATACTGATATGCTTTGGGCTGCAGAAAATACAAGGGAATTTATTAAAAGAAATTACAAAGATAAATCTATCAAATGGTGGCAAGCTTACCAGGGTGTAATTACGACTGCAATCTATATTTTAATAATCACGTTTAGCTTAGCCTTATTAATCTATATGTTAAAGGGAGTAGTAGACAAAATAGGAAACTTAGTTGATCTCTTAACTATAGCAACTAAACAAGCATGTACAAACGCGGCTACGAGTGGCCTAGTTCAAGGATGATAACAGAAATTTTAGTTACTGGATTAGTTTCTATCCCTATAGGCGCAACAATAGGTTATATTCTATTCAAAAAAACAACTCTTTTTGACTTCATGAAAGAAAGATCAATAAATAAAGTCATTAAGAATCCAGAAGTTTTAAAGAAAAAATTAGAAGAATCCGGAGAATTATTTGATAATGGCAAGAAGTTAAATTATAACATCATCACAAATGAAGATGGAAAAGAGATCCTGGAAGTTAAAACAGAGATCGCTAAAGAGAAAATCGAACTAACTAAAAAAGCGCCAGTTAAGGCCAAGAAGAAAAAATGATTAACGAAAAATTATTCTCATTCAAGAAAATATTTATAATAGAGTTTGGAATGGCATTTCTTCTAAGTTTATTTTCTGCAATAGCTAGAGTATGTTTTTATTACAGTACTAAGGGGTTACAATGATACCAGACACAAATATTACTTTTAGCCCGGAGATCTGTAATTTAGCAGTGGGGGCAGTAGGTGGGGCCGGAGTTGTATTTTATGCAATAGGTAGATTTTTGGCAATTTTACTAGCATTTTATGCAGTTTATAGAATCACAGAAATATTCATAGCTAAATATAAATTTTAATTCAAGATGAAGAAGTGTTTTAAATGCCATCAGAAGATCTTAATCGGTCAGAAAGCAGCTTATCTAGAAACATTTATAGAAGGAGTACCACCAAAGAAATTAGAAAAGGTTTTTATGCATTTTGATTGTTATGTTAGATGGCTAGATGAATGTATGGTAAACAAGATAAAAAATAGCGCTAGTGGGGTTCTAAACGAGTTTAGCAAGGTTCTAGGACAGATCAAGGATAATCCAGAATTAATAAAGGTAGGTCTTTAACTCCCTCACCCCTTTGCGGTTGATGGAAACATATACAAGTTCATTTAAACACCCCTATCAAACCGAAACATTTAAATACAAGTTCATCGTTTAACCCCTATGAAAAGAGAGAGTGGTTTGAATGAACTTGCCAATATTTTAAGGCTTTTAGTTTCTGGTCTGAACAAAAAACAAGTAAGAGAAAAGTTAAATCTTTCTAGGTCAAATTTTGCAAATTATCTCGGTAAATTAGAGAAAAGAGGTAATATAAAAAGAGTAGGAAAGTATGAAGTTCAAATTTTAGCAAGTTCACTGACTAACCCTAGGGTTACTACAAACCTTATAGAAAAACAAATGAACAAAAGAGGTCATGCTTTCAATTTTAAAATAGTTTTCCAGGGAGAAACAAATCTTCTAGAAAATAAGATCATAAAGGGCCTAGTAGAATCAAATAAAGCAGAAGTTCTAAGTTTTGGATCTATTAAGTTCAGAGAAGATAAAAATACAATCTGGATCAACAAAGGTTCGATTACTATCTACTCAAACAATTCATATTATTCAGAAGATGCAAATCATACTAAATTTAAAGCATTACAAGACATAGATCAGTTAGTTAGGGATCTTAAATATAGATTTCAACTAAAAGGAATTTACGGTATAGAAATTTTTCGAGAACATTACGGATTAATTTTTAATCAATTCGCCGAATGGATATTAAGCCAAAATAAAAAATTCAAGTTAGAGAATAATAAAAATAAAACTATCTTCTGGGTAGACGATTCTATGAAAGACGACGTAGGTTTAAAAGAGTTTGAGGGCAATAGTCCAGGAAAGATTAATAAAGCAGCTAAATTATTTGAATCTCATGAAAGAACTAACTGGGATGTTACACCGGAATTTATTTTAGATTCTTTTAAACAAAGCGCAGAGGCAACACAGAAAAATGCAGAACAACTTAATTATTTTGGTGAAAACATGGTTAGCCACGTCAAAGCTATTCAAAGAATAAGCGCCGGATTACAACAGCAAACTAAATTATTTGAAGAAATTAGAGATTTCCTAAAAAGCAAACAATGAAAAACGAAATAATAAGAAATAAAGAAACCGGAGTATGTGGTTACAGGAAATGCCCTTGTTGGCTTAGAAAAGCCTATTTAAGCGCAGTTAAGAATAAATGTCAAGAATGTGGCCTAGAAGATATAAACTTAATCCCTCATAGAATTATAAGAGGAAATCAAGGTGGTCTTTATACATGCGCGAATATCCATTCTAAACAAAATAATGTTAAGATGGTCTGTAGAGATTGCCATAAGTTAATTCATGCAAACGAATTCTAACTATGAAAATCTTGTAGTTTATCTTTAAGTTGTTGCTTATCAACATGAGTATAGATCTGTGTACTCGAGATGTCAGAGTGTCTAAGGAGTTCTTGCACTTCTCTAATATCTAAATGAACTACATTAAGTAAATGCGTAGCATAAGAGTGCCTTAGTCTATGCGGATGCATAGCAGTTTCTTTTATTATCTTACCTTCCGGGGTCCGCTGCACTAGGCCTATAACTGTTCCGGCTGCAGATAGTTTATTCTGCCAGTCCTTAGCCATGGATTGAAAGTTATATTTCTTTCCCGGAGAAACAAAAATACAAGATCCTACTCCTTCGAAGTTCTGCGATCTAACAAATAAAGCTATTCGTTTCATGATCTCGCTAGGAACTAAAGCTATTCCTTCCTTATCCCCTTTACCAAGTACACGACACTCACCCATCTTAGTTTGATCCTTCTTCCACTGATCCCAGTTAAAGGATAAGATCTTAATCTTTAGTAACTCTCCAAGTCTTAGGCCACAGTAGTATGACATCAAAAGTTTAAGCTTATCTGATTCAGATTCCAGTACGTTCTCTAGCTTCTCTACTTGATCATGCGAGATCGGATGAATGATTCTAGTCTTAGCTTTACCGGTTAGCTTAGGCAGTTCAACCATAGCTATCTTAACTTTCATGTCTGCGCCTATTCCGAACTCCTCATGATTAATCAAAAGAAACTTCTGGAAGTTCAATAGGAAAGATCTGGCCACACTATTTCTATTCTCCGAGAAAGAAAGAAACCTAGAGATACTCTCCTGGTCAAATGAATCATAGGTGAACTTGTTGAAGTAGTAAGTATAGTTCTGAACGGTCCTAGGTTTAAGATTCTTATTCATTAACCAGGACACAAACTTATCTAAAGGAATCCTCATTTCTTTCTCCTAAGGAAGTGCCTTAATAAAATAAAGAAGATCACAGAACCAAGTACCCAGATCCAATAAGTAAAGAGCAAGCTAATAATAAATATCAAACCCTTAACTCCCAAGATCAATACAGCTGCAAAGATCAAACCCAGTAGCGCGAACTTAACGTACGTTACTAGACTACTACTAGACTTCTTCTCCGGGTAATTAGAACCTATCCTCATTCTAAAAAGGAAGCATAAATCTTTTTTAAACCTTTCGTTTAATGTAGATTAGACGAAACTAAGGGGAGATGTCTGGAACAAGATCGTTAATTACTCCCTTATCCCTACTATGGATAACATCTTTATCATCTCTAATAAGAAAATCGCCCACTGTCTTGTGTAACTCACCATTATCCTTTAACATTTGATTCAAACTCGAAATTATGTTAGTATACTTCTCTCCTTCCAGTAAACAAGATTGAATTAAACCGTTCTTAGTCAGTTTACCTTCCAGAAGTAATTTATACACCTTAACCTTCCATGGTATACTTTCAGCAGCACTATTAAGAACCCCTGACTTTTCAAAGTTTCTATTTCTCTTCTCTTTCTTAATTTTATCATAGATTTCTCTTTGTTTCTCTGTCATATCACCAAAATAGATGTAACCCGCGAACGTACTCAATTTATAGTACCTAAACTTGTTATCTGGATTCTTTTTCATTCTTTGGTACTCTTTCTGTTCTATTTTTATGTTGTTTGCAGTGTCCCAAGGATCCTGTGAGTGAATCTGATCAGTTAAAGGTAAAAGTATAACTGCAAGTCCTCTTTCAATGATATGAATATGCATAAAGATCAATTCTCGAAGATCTTTATCTAAACTATAGAAAAAAGGCAGTGCAGACGCGTAAATGTTATAATTATCTCGATAATTAGTAATAATCTGTACTAGAACCTTCTGTCCGGCTTGTTGGAAGTTTCTTTTATAACCGGAATTGATCGCTTCATCATCCCAACAAAAACCAAACATATTCCTAGCTAAGAGATCTATAACTTCCTTCTGCGCGTAAACTTGTTGTTTATGTTGATCAAACTCTTTAAAAGAATTAAATATTTTAAAAAGTATTGTTGATTTTCCGTTTCCTCTTGCGCCACTTACTCCAATATTACAATCAAATTTATTTAACTGTCTTTGTCGAAGAACAGCTGTTAATTCTTTCAAGGACCAAACTATTTTATTACTGCTCATTTGTGATTATATTTTTTTCCTTTTAATTTTTCTCTAAGTGTAACCGATACATGATTCCAAGCATTAGAACAAACTTTCGAACATGTTATTCTACCTAGATCTTCTCTAAACTTTGGAATAATCTTATTACAACCTGGATTAATACATCTTCTCATCCTTGATTAACCATTCTTTGTTTAAGTTTATCTTTAAATGCTTTAGGATCGAAATCTTCCTTATCGGTGAATATCAAATGATTTTTATTTAAAGGTTCATTAATCTTAGATTTTATCTCTGAAACTTTATCTAAAATTTCATTAAATAATGTTTCACTTTTAATTTTGATTGTTTGTGTATCTGTTATTTGATTATATTGAACTATAGTTAAATTAGGAATACATCCAAGAAGTTTAAATAAATCTTTTCTATACTCTAAAATTAGATCTCTAGTATTAGGTTTTTTTAATGCAAATTTAGTATTATCAATAAGTCTAATTAATTGCTTAACTAATCTTTTCATAGCTTTAATTTTTATAACGTCGTTAGATGGTTTATTATATCCAACTAATTCCTCGATAATAGAATCATATCCAAATGTGGCTATATCCTCGTAATAATCACAAAGTATTAATGGTCTCATGATCTTACTTTTAGAATAAGAATCCGCTACATTCCAGTTTCCAGTTTCAGATATTACTGAATCTTCCTCGTCTTTTTTCGGCATGTTATAGAGAGCAATTCTTATTTTATAAACTTTATGTTTATATGCGTTACTTTTAGATGTAATACATATAACCGAAAGATTTAAATAGTACCTTATCATAGAATATTTATCATACTCAATAATATTATGAGATGTAAGTGGTGATTAAATTATAAAAAAGAGTTGACCTCTGGAGGACAGCTTTATCTTTATGTTACACTACACCGTATACATGTTTAGGCCAACAAAACTACGGATTTAAATCAAAACAAAAAAAGATGAAACAACTTCCAAAAACAAAAGATATAGAGTTAGAAATTAAACAAGCGCAAGATGCAGAAATATGAACACTAACTCCGAGATCTTAAAAACAAAACTTGCAGTGCAAAACTGTTTACCAACTGAAAGAAATTGGGCATTAGAATTCTGGATAGAAAATTTAAAGATGGAGAATAAAAAATAATGTTCACTACCTTATTTGGAGAAATTAGGTGTGATTTGACAGAAAGTGATGACAAGGAGGTCGTAAGAGTTTTGTCAGAAACTTGCTATATTTCTGTTTTTCCTTACGACTTCTCTTTAAATTCTGATAAAATAACTAGCGATTTGCTAATGGAAGGCAGAGAAAAACAGAAAAGATTACAAAGAGATCAAGAAATATTAAGGGGAATATTCGGATGAGTAAAGTTAAATGTCCTTGGTGTATGAAAGATGGAAGTGCAAATAATATACCTCAAAGAGATAATAGGGAATACTACTGTTTAAGCTGCAATAAGTTTTATCATGTTAAGAATAAAAATAAACCTTTATTCAAGATCCAATTAAGAGATAATTATTCCGGAGAACTTTTTACTTTTGAAACACAAGCAGAAGCCGAAAACTTTACTGAAACTTATGATAATCCTAGAAGATTAGTGGCGGTAATAGAATGATCTCGCAAACTTCATTACAAGCATTTCAAAAAGCATGGACTAAATTAGTCGGCAGAAGATTACAAGTTTATAATAAAATACAAGAATTAGGAGAAGCATCGAATCTTCAATTATCTATAAGTCTTAATCTACCTATAAACTGTATCACTCCTAGAACTCACGAACTAGAAATATTTCAATTTATTGAATGTTCCAAAGTAGATTATGATCCTTCAAATAAATTTAACACAAAAGTAATCTTTTGGAGAGTAAGACAATGCCAGAAATAAACATAGTCAAGAAGGGATGGAAATGTCTTAGATGTGATCATGAATGGATTCAAAAAGAAGGATTCAATGCAGAAGAAAAACCTATGACTTGTCCTAAATGTAGAAGTCCGTACTGGAATAAAGAAAAATTAAAATGAAAGACTTAAATAAATCAATTAAAGAAAAACAAGAACAAATAAATAAGCTTAATCGAGATATTGAAGATGTAAAGAAAGATTTAGAAAATCAAAAGAATAAAGTTTTAACTAAAATAGTTAAACTATCAATAGGAACTTATGAGGTAGAAACTAAAATTCATCATTTAGGTAAAACCTATGCAAAATGTGAAAAAGATTGTTCTAAAGATTGGGAAATAGCGACTTATTCTATTTTACAAGAACTTAGAAATACTCAACCAAATGAATTTAACTTAGTAGATACTTGGGAATTTGTCCAACAACCCGATTTAATTAGTAAAAAGAACAATTTTGTCGCGAGGTTCTATGCGGGTTCGGATTGGGCTTACCTCGTTTGCAATGGGGATCCCTCTTGCTCGTATTCCTCGCTCGGGGTACGTTTCGTTAGGAGGATTAAATGAACACAGAGTTTAATTTAAGCAATCTAATCAAAGGAACTAACTATTTGGCTACTTCTGATGAATGGAATGAAAAATTATTTCATGTAATACCTTATTTAGACGTTAAAGAATTCTTAAGAATAGTAAAAAGAGATTGTCGTTCAATACCTATAAATTCAAGAGAAGAACAAATTGTAAAAATGTTTTTTGAGATACTAGATAAACGAGCTGGAGATAAACTAATATGAAAGACTTAAATAAATCAATCAAGAAAGATTTAGAAATACAAGGCTTCCAAGAGATAATCTATAAGAATAAAGAGTTTAGAATATATAAATGGGAAGATAAACCAATTAAAGATTTTAAAATACCCAAAGGATTTGATTTTGCTAATTTTCAAGACTTTGTAGAATTGTATGATAATAATAAAGTAGAATTAGAAGTTTGGAAATATTATTATGTTAAACATTTTAGTAAAATACAACAGACTAAAGAATGGTGTTTGTCTAGGCTCTACCTCGGCGGGAACTTGGATTTGAGGTCTGGTGGTGGTAATCTTGCTGGCTCCAGTTCGAGTGGCAGGGTAGTCGTGGAGAGTATAGTATGAACACCTTCCTAACCAACCAACTTGAAGATGTAAAGAATGATTTGAAAGAAATGGATATACATATAACTTGTCCATATTGTAATGTAAAATTAGTTGCTTATGCAGAAGGGCAAAGGGCTAGATGTAAGAATAATAAGTGTAAAGGAGAAACAAAAGATTATCCTTTAGATATAATGTCTATTATTGAATTAAATACTAAAATCAAAACAAAACTCCAAAAATATCACGAATGGGCCCGTGAAGAAAGAAAAGAACTTTGTGGATATATAAGAAATCCAGAAAAAAATCTAGTTGGAAAATGTATTTTATCAGGATTAGAGTGTAGTGATATTTTTAGAAATCATAAAGATTGTTCAGTTTGTCTTCTATATTTTTCTAAAAACTACCAAATTGACTTAACACGACGAGAATAGAAACATTTATAAACCATGTTTTGTTTACTTTGTTATGAAAACAACAATAGTTCAAAGATTACAAAAGGCAGAAGCTAAGGCAAAGCCTTTAATTGAGAAATATGGGAAGATGGACTTAGACCAAATCTTAAATGAAATAAGAAATAATAAAGTCCAGTATAGAAAAGACCAAAATATAATTACTAGATATTTAAATTTAAATGCTCGTTCTATAGGCTTTGCAGGTGGAATAGACCAAGCAGGGAAAGAATTATAATGTTAAACGAAATAAAAACACAACTTGAAGAATATCAATTAAGTGAAGGAACTCTTAATGCTTTAAAATTAACTCTTGCAGATAAGAAAGCAGATTTTGAAAAAGAGAATTTAAATTTAATAAATAATATCAAAGACCTTTCTGAGAAACAAGAGATGATTAAAAATTTAGCAAAAGAAAAAGCTATTGAAGAATTTAAACTAACTGGAAATAAAAAATTATCTTTCGGCTTAGGAATTAGAGTTGGCACAGAATTACTTTATGATTTAGATATTGCTTTGGATTGGGCTAAGGAACATAAGCTTTGTTTAAAGCTAGATGAGAAGGCTTTTGAAGGATTAGCTAAAACCCAGAACTTAGATTTTGTAACCAAAGAAGAAAAAGTCAGTGCAACATTTCCAACTAAACTAGAATTAAATGAACAATGAGAAAAACAATAAAACAATTTGAAGATGAAGTTAAATTCTTACAAGAAACTTTAGATACTAAAAACGATGAGTGCCAAAAGAAAGGCTATACAATTCAAAGATTAGAAAGAGAGCTTGAAGCATCTAAAAATAGAGAAGAAAGCCTTCAAGAGCAAACTAATAGTTTAATCAAAAGAGAAGCTCTCACAAGAGAAATTCTTTCTGGAGAAGCCAGCATAAAATCAAAAATGGAAGTTCTTTCAGATCTGACTGGAGTTAATAGAAATAAAGACAGGAGATTTTTTTAATGGGAAACAATTCACTTATTTCAATGGGCTTATTTTCTTTCAGAGTTTTAGAACTAATGAAGAAACATAAAACAATTACAGAGATAAATGAGATTTTTTATGCAGAAAGACAAGCAGAAGCCCAAGAAGACAAGAAAAAGGTTAGAGCCTATGTTCAGAACACAAAAGCAGATTTAATCGCTTCTGGGTGGGTTGTAGAGCTTAAGGAAAGGTTTATAGTAACCCCATCTGGCGAGTATTTCTTCAAAACAATTTATTCAAACCCAATAATAAAGGAGAAGCTCAAATGAAGCTAAGCTTAAAAGTAAGACTTATTTTAAGAATAGAAAGTTGGTTAATGAAGATTTTAGTTAGGATTACAAACTATGCCAGGGCAGAAATGAGAAAAGATTTCAGAAGACAAATGCAACAAAAGTTATCTAAAGGTGTTGACAATGCAATTTATGAGGAGTTAATGAAACATGATAGACTTAAATAAATCAATTAAAGAAAAACAAGAACAAATAAATAAGCTTAATCGAGATATTGAAGATGTAAAGAAAGATTTAGAAAATCAAAAGAATAAAGTTTTAACTAAAATAGTTAAACTATCAATAGGAACTTATGAGGTAGAAACTAAAATTCATCATTTAGGTAAAACCTATGCAAAATGTGAAAAAGATTGTTCTAAAGATTGGGAAATAGCGACTTATTCTATTTTACAAGAACTTAGAAATACTCAACCAAATGAATTTAACTTAGTAGATACTTGGGAATTTGTCCAACAACCCGATTTAATTAGTAAAAAGAACAATTTTGTCGCGAGGTTCTATGCGGGTTCGGATTGGGCTTACCTCGTTTGCAATGGGGATCCCTCTTGCTCGTATTCCTCGCTCGGGGTACGTTTCGTTAGGAGGATTAAATGAACACAGAGTTTAATTTAAGCAATCTAATCAAAGGAACTAACTATTTGGCTACTTCTGATGAATGGAATGAAAAATTATTTCATGTAATACCTTATTTAGACGTTAAAGAATTCTTAAGAATAGTAAAAAGAGATTGTCGTTCAATACCTATAAATTCAAGAGAAGAACAAATTGTAAAAATGTTTTTTGAGATACTAGATAAACGAGCTGGAGATAAACTAATATGAAAGACTTAAATAAATCAATCAAGAAAGATTTAGAAATACAAGGCTTCCAAGAGATAATCTATAAGAATAAAGAGTTTAGAATATATAAATGGGAAGATAAACCAATTAAAGATTTTAAAATACCCAAAGGATTTGATTTTGCTAATTTTCAAGACTTTGTAGAATTGTATGATAATAATAAAGTAGAATTAGAAGTTTGGAAATATTATTATGTTAAACATTTTAGTAAAATACAACAGACTAAAGAATGGTGTTTGTCTAGGCTCTACCTCGGCGGGAACTTGGATTTGAGGTCTGGTGGTGGTAATCTTGCTGGCTCCAGTTCGAGTGGCAGGGTAGTCGTGGAGAGTATAGTATGAACACCTTCCTAACCAACCAACTTGAAGATGTAAAGAATGATTTGAAAGAAATGGATATACATATAACTTGTCCATATTGTAATGTAAAATTAGTTGCTTATGCAGAAGGGCAAAGGGCTAGATGTAAGAATAATAAGTGTAAAGGAGAAACAAAAGATTATCCTTTAGATATAATGTCTATTATTGAATTAAATACTAAAATCAAAACAAAACTCCAAAAATATCACGAATGGGCCCGTGAAGAAAGAAAAGAACATATAAAAGATATTGGAGAATTAGAATTATTAAAACCTATAAGAATAGCAAAAGCTAATATTCACCATAAAGAAAATAAAATTAAAGAACTTTCAACATTCATTTCAGA
>Ga0247840_10003804_pt1 | contig 24947 bp, 10 predicted proteins | sample LaCruzMarch2015__FD_192404 | JGI IMG/M metagenome (GOLD analysis project Ga0247840, IMG submission 192404) | Freshwater microbial communities from meromictic Lake La Cruz, Castile-La Mancha, Spain - LaCruzMarch2015_17m | ecosystem: Environmental > Aquatic > Freshwater > Lake | place: Spain...
CATCTTTTGCCCAAGCATAAAGAGTCTTTGAACCAGCAGTGGCAAATGTATATGTTGTTGGAGCTGTCCCTGTCCATCCTGAATCTCCGGCAAGTGGAGCTGAAGATGATTCGGTAAGTTTGTAGCCATCAACATAATAATTATCTGTTGCAGTGAATGAATCTATTGAGATAGTTAAAGATGTAGAAGTAGAAGGTATACTAAATGCAGATACTGTTGGAACAACCATGTCTGAAACAGAAGTAATTGGCTTATCAAAATGAACTGCCCAATCATAAAGAGTATTACCAGAAAGAGAAACAGCCGAATCAGTATCACGAAGATTTCCTCGAGGAGATCCTTCGGATTGTGCCCCAGGTGCAGCAAGTGGAGTTCCTGTGTAAGCATATCTTAATCTTTGGTTGGCTCCTGTTGGAACATTACTTAAGGTTATTTTAACTGTATCTGAATTTATTATTTCAACAGAACTAATCGAGGCAGAAGAAGTCGCATCAAAATATTCAAAACCATAATTTTCTTTAAATCTTACGAGCGTTGTATCTAGGGCAAGAATACCAGTTGGAACATGGAACTTCGCATAAATTATATTACTACTTCTTTGTATTGTGTCAGGAGATAAAGGCCTCCATGTTTCATTGTCAAAATAAACTTTTTTAATGACCTTGGCATAATATTCACCAAGCCACCTATAACTTGCATTTGTTAAGTGAGGTCCGGTTGAATAATTTAAGAAATATTTTGGCCCAACAAGAATTATTTTTCCAGGGTAATCTTCAGACGCAGCTAGTTGCGCTATTGGAATTCCTGAAGTATATGCTGACGAATTTTTTGTTATCCATGAACTCATCTGATCAGTAAACATTGGAATCGTCCCTATTTGGCCATTTATAGCTTTTATATCTGTCTCATAATCATGTTGCCATTCAACTAAATATCCTTCATAAAATTCATCATTCCCAGCCGAATAATCTGACTCACCATGGACAGTGGTAACTCCAGCAATTTGAGCAGTTTTACCAAGCATTGATGCTGCATCTTTTACGGCTGTAACCTGAGCCATACCATTTGAATATGGTGTCGTTCCCTTTTTTAGCCCTGCATAAGCAGTTGCTCCAACTCCGTGTTTTGTAACAACCATTTGTTTCCCATTTTGAAAAGTAATTCCATTCCCCATGGCACTTGCAGGAGATTCCATTCCACTTTCCACAAGAGGAACGAGGTCAGACCCACTCAACATTTTGTTGCTATATGGTTGAGTTGTTGAAAGAGTCGGTGTTCCTACATATCCGAGAGATAGACTCTGCCCAGTTGATAATATTTGATAGATATAAACCGATTGAGTTATCGGGCCAATAGCACTACTTAATACAGCTACTCCATTAGTAGGGACAACGCTCGATATTGGAGTCACTTCAAATTTAATATACTTATTCAACTCACTAGATGTCACTGCATAATTTCTGCTAGTTGCTCCTGGAATCGCTGAGTACTCTCCATTTGAAGTCTCTGAACTTAACCAACGGAAAAGAGTCGTTCCCTCGGGATCTGCATTTTGATCAAAATAAATATATGATCCGCTTAAATATTCAGAAATATAAGGATAACCATTTATCAAAACAGAATTCGCCGTTGGCGCAGCTTGGTTAGGACTGGCAACAGCCTTAGTAATAACTGATGAAGTCGTACCTTCACCATTAATATTTGAAGCAGAAATTTTAAAATCATAACTTAAACCATCTGTAAGCCCAGTAACATTTACCCCCGTTACTGTCGATACTCCATCTACAAAGGTTGTCCAAGTTGTTGGCTCTGAAGTTAATTTATATTTGATAACATAATCAATTATAACCGAACCACCATTTGAAACCGGTGCACCCCATGATAAATCGGCCTGACTACTTGTTGTAATATTAACTGCGAAATTTTGTGGGGCCGACGGAGTACTTTCGACAGGAGAAGTTGTTGTAATACTTGAAGCAGTTCCCGGTCCATTAATATTTACTGCGGAAACCCTAAAATCATAACTTGAACCATTTATCAATCCAGTAACAAATGACGTTGTGGAAACAGATGCCTCGTGAGGAAAAGTTGTCCAAGTTGGATCAGCAGAAAGTTTATATTCAACCATGTAATCCGTTATATCGCTTCCACCATTTAAAGGTGTTGTCCAACTTAATTCTACTTGACTATCTCTTGGGGTTGCAGTTAAATTTGTAGGAATACCAGGAGTAGTAAATCCAGTATTGTAAACAATAAAATTATCAAAAAATGAATTCGATGCATCGTATTGTTGTAAAGATATTGTTTGATTTGTCCAAGTAGCTGGTGTATTGCCTACATTTGCAGAAAGAGTAGGAGTAACATTCCCATTTAGAAATACATCAACTCCCCCCGCTTGTTTTATTACTATTTTTACGTGAGTCGGAACACCATTAGTGCAAGAAACAGCGGAAGAAATGCCTGAAGGCCAATAAAACAATTTATAAACTCCATTATTAAACTGAAAAAGAATCGTACTATTTACCATGGTGCCATTTGTTACCCAATTACCGTATGAAATACCTCCTACCCCGGTTACAGCAGAACAATTATTTACTGTCCAATCCGCTTCAATAATAATATTGCCTAAATTTCTTGCAAATGTCTGAACTGATTTTAAAGCATTTGTGTTCCAAGCTGTTGAACCAACCAAACTCAGTGAGCCATTCTGCTGAACCCTACCTGCTGTTCCACCTGCTCCACCTGCAGTTGAATCATATTCTGTCCATTTGTCAGTATCGATATTAGTCCCAGTGAAATCGTCATAGAGCAAATAAGCCCCGGCCCTTTTTGAAACAGAAGATGAGGCAGTACCGGTGCCAATCGAATTTATAGCCGAAACTTTAAAATCATAAGTCGAACCATCCAACAATCCGGTAACTACCGCACTTGTCGCTGTCGATACTCCGTCGACAAAAGTTGTCCAGGTCGTTGGTTCTGAATTTAATTTGTATTGAATCAAATAGTCAGTAATAACTGAGCCCCCATCTGTAACCGGAGCTATCCAAGAAAGATTTATATGAGTATTAGGTCCAAAACTAGCTGTTAAACTAGTCGGAGTATAAGGAACTGTTAAAGAGGGAGTTGCCGTTCCTGGAACTGAAGTACCCGTTCCAATTCCATTTATTGCCGATACTCGAAAATCATAACTCTCATCGTTTGTTAATCCATTGATTGTTGTGGTCACAGCTGTAGATGCCGAATGAGAAAAAGTTGTCCAAGTTGAATCAGAAGAAAGTTTATATTCAATTAAATAATCAGTTATAGCAGAGCCAATACTAGATGGAGCAGTCCAGCTTAAAATCATTTCCCCCGAAGAAGGGATGAGTGTCAGGTTAGTTGGAGCACTTGGAGCATCGCTTGTTGTAACTACAATGTTATCAATCCCGATAGAAGAGTTAACCAAGTTACTATATTGTTGTAGTATTATATTATTATTGTTGTAAGTATTTGGGGCTTGAGCCACACTTAAAGAACCGTTAGCTGTCACACTATTATTGAGGTAAACATCTGCGCCACCTGCTTGTCTTATAATCAATTTAAAGTGAATTGGTGTACCAACCTGACAAGTAACTCCTGTAACGGCAACCTGAGTAGTACCATTCCATAATTTAAAAGTTGTACCAAAAGAAAGAAGAGCTATTGTCGCTCCATTCCCTGGTATAGATGATACCCAGGTTCCATACATAACAGCCACCGATGATTTAGAATCTGCTGAGCAACTTGTATTTATTGTCCAATCACCTTCAATTGTTAAATCTCCTGTTGCTCGATTGAATGTATTGACTGACCGAAGACCGTTTACCCCCCATGCTCCACTTCCGACCATGGTTAATGAATTATTTTGTTGGACATTACCAACTGTTCCACCACTTCCCCCTCCGGCAGAATCAGCCTCGATCCATTTATTCGTATCAATCGTCGTTCCCGTGAAATCATCCGATAATACTACAGCAGCATTTGATATAAAAGGAAATGCCAAAAAAGATAAAAATAATATTGTTATTAAATTTAGTTTGAATAATTTAAATTTTTTCATATTTATAATTTTTTACTAAAATATTCTTTGCATCTTAATACTGCCGTTATCTAAATATAATCATCGTTGCGATCTATTTCTTACTTTATATTAATACTAAAATATTTTAATTTATTACTTATTGATAATTAATGCTAATTATAACATATCCTAATCTTTTCCCTCGTAGATTATTCAAATAACACTAAATGTTATAAACTGTTCAACAAATTTCCATTATCAAAATAATTAATAATTTAGTATAATGATTAAAGATATGAAAAATATAAGTTCCAACAGGCTAAATCCCAAAAAACATTATCTGCAGGTCGCATTAAATAGTACGATGGAAGATGCGCGTGAGATTATTTTCAGTCTGCCTAAAAATAATCGTATTATCATTGAAGCTGGCACTCCATTTATTAAAAGATACGGGGAAGAAGGTATAAAACAAGTAAAGCAATGGTATGTAGAACATTTGTACGGTTTACCTCAAATTCTCAGAACAAATGCGCCCTCTTTTCCTATATTAAATTTAATGTTAGGAGTTAACCAGTTTGAGTTTGATAAAACTAAACAAACAAAAAATCAGTCAGAAATATTTCCATATGTTGTCGCTGATTTAAAAACAATGGATCGAGGTGAAACTGAAGTTGAAATCGCCTATCGAGGTGGAGCAAATGCCGCCATTGCTCTCGGTACTGCCCCAACAGAAACTCTTAATTCATTCATTGGTAAATGTGAAGAATTCGGTATGGATGCAATGATTGATATGATGAATGTCGAATTCCCTTTATCGATTTTGCGCTCTCTTAAAAAACCTCCAGCGGTTGTCATTATTCACCGAGGAGTAGATGAAGAAAAATTTAACAGAGAAAAACAAATCCCCTTACATGAGATAAGAAGGATAAAAGGGAATTACAACAATATAATGATATCGATCGCAGGGGGCGATACTCTCCGAGAAGTTCAAAGTTCAATTTTCAACGATGCCGACATCGTCGTTATTTGGAAATCAGTATTTCAGAAAACCGAAGAGACAATAACTCTCATTGAAGGGTTTTTAAAAGAAATCAAATAATATTTTATTTTTTATCTAAGTAAGAGGACAAACTCTTTATCCCTTCGAAAAATTCTACAGGAAGCGCGAAGATAACAGTCTTAGAAGGATCTGGATTGATTTTCTCTATTGTTTGGAGAGTTCGCATTGAAATTCCACCCGGGGTCCCAGTTAATACTCCTGCGGCTTCGGCCAATCTTTTTGACGCTTCAAATTCACCTTGAGCCCGGATAACTATGGCTCTACGTTCTCGTTCAGACTCGGCTTGTTTGGCCATAACTCTTTTCATATCGGCGGGAAGTTCTATATCTTGAATTTTTATATCTGTTACAGAAATCCCCCATGACTCAGTCGCTTGTACTACAATCTTTTGTATCTCCTCAGAAATTTTCTCTCGCTCAGAAAGTAGTGGGTCAAGTTCAATTCCTCCGATAACATCACGAAGTGCCGCTTGAGCATATTGAGAGACAGCCAATGTATAATCTTTAATATTCAAAATTGCTTTTTCGGCCGACTGAACCTGAAAATACACAACGGCATTTATTCCAACAGGCACATTATCTTTTGTAATGACTTCTTGCTGGGGAATGTCAGTCGTCGTTATACGTAAATCGACTTTAATCATGCTTTGAACCCCCGGAAAGACCCAAGTTAGCCCCGGATCCCGAGTACTCGTATACTTCCCAAATGTAAGTATTACTCCCCTTTCGTATTGATTCACTACTTTCAACCCAATAATTATAAAAAACGCAATTATTAAACCTATTATTAAATATGTTGTCATAATTTAATTATACTATAAAACTATTTCACCTCAAACATTTTAAGGTTGTTTGGTATAGTATTTTTTTGTGATAAAATGGCTTCATGAATAAAAGAACACTTAATGCAACAGGTTACCGTGGAATATGGGGAGATAGTTTAAATGAAGAAATAGTTGCAAATTATGCGAGAGCTTATGCACGATTTACTAAAGAGGATACCAATAAAGAAAATCCAATTATTGTTATTGGCCGAGATGGACGAGAAACGGGACCAATTATAAAAGACATCGTGGCTAGAGAACTCCAAAATATGGGTGTCCAAGTGATAGATGGAGATATCATGCCAACGCCAACTTTTTTCTTTACTGCTCGAAAATATAACTATGATGGAGCTGTGATTATTACAGCTAGTCATAATCCTATTGAATATAATGGGATGAAATTCTTAAATAAGAATGTATTCTTTACAATCGATGAAGAAGTAGACAAAATTAATAAATTATATGAGGAAGAAAAAATAAATCCCTCTCAACCTGTAATAAATAAATTAAATATTATTATAAACAAAAATTTTCCCCATGAACATGCCGATCAAATATGCGCCAATATTAATTTAGAATTAATTAAAAGTAAAAAATTTAAAGTTGTATCTGATATGATCAATGCTTCTGCTTGCGTACTTGACCCATATTTATTTGAAAAAATGGGGGTTGAATTAATCCCTGTAAATGACGTTCCAAATGGTAAATTCAATCACAAACCTGAACCTCTCCGTGAAAATCTACTTGAAATTGAGGAATTGGTTAAACAATCAAATGTTGATGTCGGATTCGTTCATGATCCTGATGCCGATCGGCTTGTAATCGTAAATGAAAAAGGTGAAATTGTCTCTGAGGAATGTTCTATCGCTCTGGCTATTGAAAATATCATGTCAAAAAATCACGACAGAAATATTGTCCTTAACCTTTCGACATCTGCTCGAGGAGAAGATATTGCCAAAAAGTATGGAGGAAAATGTTTCAGAACTAAAATCGGGGAAGGTTTTGTCTCCGAAGGAATTATTGCCCATGACGCCATTATTGGGGGTGAAGGTAATGGTGGAATAATTTATCCTAAAATAAACTTTTGCCGAGATAGTTTCACTGGGCTTGCTCTTATCCTTGAATTAATGGCCGAAAGAAACAAAAAAATTAGCGAATTATTAGATGAGGTACCAAAGTATTTTATTAAAAAAGAAAAATGGCCAGCAGGTGATAATCTAAATCAAATATATTCTAAATTAAAATTGGGCTTTAAAGATGCTGATATGGACGAACAGGATGGTATTCGTTTTGATTTCTCGGATAGTTCTTGGATACACTTAAGACCATCAAATACTGAGCCAATAATAAGACTTTTTGGGGAAGCTAAAACTGAAGAGAGAATTGAGCAACTTTTCAAGGAAACCCATACCCTACTTGCCTAGATAACACATATATGCTAATATCTGGACTAGGTAGGTAATCTATTTATTTCTATCGGACACAAAATTGAGAGAAAGAATAAACAATCAAATACGGACAAGCGAGGTTCGCGTAATCTCAAGCGAGGGAGTTAATCTTGGTGTTTTGAATATTAAGGAAGCCCAAAGAATGGCCGACGAGCAAGGACTTGATTTGATTGAAATTTCACCCAATACTTTGCCTCCAATAGTAAAAATAGCCGAATATGGCAAGTACAAATACGAACAAAATAAGAAATTAAAGAAAGCTAAAGCTGGAGCAAAAACTACAGAAACCAAAGCTATTCAAATAAAGATTGGTACTGGCGAAAATGATCTTGCTTTGAAAGCCAGAAAAGCCTCGGAATGGCTAAAAGAAGGGCATAGAATAAAAGTAGAATTATTTTTATCGGGCCGTTCCAAATATATGCCAGATTCATTCCTCCGAGAGCGTTTAGATCGTGTACTTCACCTTATTACAGAGAATTATAAAGTCGCAGAGAGTTATAAGAAGGGTCCCAAAGGTCCAACAATTACATTAGAAAAAGATAAAGGAGCAATAGCTCCCAAAGTTTAAAAAATATGTCAATCAAAACAAACAAATCATTAACCAAGCGTTTGAAAATTACTAAAAGGGGTAAGATCCTATCACGTGCACCTGGGTTCAATCATTTTAATGCAAAGCAATCACGAACCAAACAACTAAGCGGAAAAAAGATGAACAATTTTTCAATTTCAAATAAAAACCGTCGCACATATTTAGCAACTTCAAAAGTATAAATCCCAAAAATAATGTAGCGAAGCGAAATATATTTTTAGAGACCCCACCACTAAATTATTGATTAAACTATAATGAGATGCTGGGTTAAAATAATGAATATTATGTTTATAAATATTATTAATTAATAAATAATTTAGTGAGGGGGTGATGATTTTTATAGTCACTCCATTCCTTAAAAATCAATCACATGACAAGAGTAAAAAGAGGAGTAAACAAACATAAGCGTCGCAAAAATATCCTTGCCCAAACAAAAGGATTCCGTTTTGGACGAAGTACAAAGTTAATCGAAGCCAAAGATGCATTAAGACACGCTGGTAATTATTCGTTTGCTCATCGTAAAGATAAGAAGGCAGATGCAAGAAGTCTCTGGGCAACCCGCATCAATGCCGCTGTCCGACCACTTGGAATTTCATATAGTAAATTAATTGATGGAATGAAAAAGAAAAATATCCTAGTAGACCGCAAGATTCTATCTGACTTGGCACAAAACAATCCTGAAACATTTGCAAGAATCGCCAAAAGTATATAAATAAAAAATGCCCTGACAAAATCAGGGTATTTTTTATTGAACTTTGGATAAAAATCATAATATGATTTTTATTTCTTTATTGGGGCTATTTCTATTATTTTATCTATAGTTGGGCGGTAAAGAATTGCCTTGCCAGCATTTTTGAAAAAAAAGACATTGTCGCCTTTCTCTGCTTTAGTAAAAAAATCTTTGTCACCAAGTAACTTTGGATCTGAAACAGTTGCTATCGTTGGAACTTCTCCCTCAGGGAAAAGGTAAAGCTGAGAAACTTTTGCAATCAAGGTCATTTTTTCTTCCTCACTTATTTTTGGAATTGAATTTTCAGTAATTTTGATTTTATTCAATTTAAAATAAATAAATACACCAAATAATACTGCAATAATTACGAAAAATATAATAGTTAAATTGAAAAATTTGTTTTTTTTTAAAATAATCATAAAATTAAATATTTAATAATGCGTTAATTGCCATTCCAAGTATAGAAAATTTTGGTATTTCAAAATTAGGAAAATTGAGAATTACATATATTTTATTTAAAATATATCCTAAATCACCATCAGTATCTCCTTGTCCACCACCAGTATTTGAAACTGGGGAAATCGTTTCTGATTCCCACGTCGGAACATACTCTTTTTGTAAATCACCATCTAAGTGACAATTGGAATCGTTTGTATCTGTATAAGTATCAGAATCATTATCAGTGGTATCACTACAAATTGGCAAGACTATTCCACCTGTTCCACCATCTTGATCTGTTCCATCATCTTGACCTGTATCTGGAGTCACATCTGTATCAATATTTCCATTACTTCCACTACCACTTCGACCTCCTCCTCTTGCTGTTTCACCAAATATCCATCCATAGTTCATCCCTAAATCTTGACTACTCAATGCTTGAAACGTACCACTTCCACTTACAGTACTATCTGCTATAGCAACATAATTTAAAACATTTGCTCCATCTCCAACTATTGTCCATGGTGCCCCTGAAGTAGAACTTCGTAATGTATTTAAATTTCCTTCGATTCCAGAAGCAGTTAAAGTATAAACTGTTGTTGTCGTTCCATTTGTAAAGTTAACTGTATGAGGAGGAGTATCAATTTTAAAATCGTTAAAAGTATTTGAACCAGTTATTGTATATTCTCCTGTTCCTGTTCCCGTAAACCAAATATTATTGTATGTCTGCCCCCCACCAGCAAACGTTTTTCCGGTCGATGATGTATCTATTATTTTAAACGTCGAAGTCGCTGGTGTGATAGTTCCGGAAGTATAGTTGAATACTGTTCCAGTTCCTGTGAGATTTACAGTTGAAGCCTGGGGCTGAAATGTCCCACCATTTATGGTGAGGGAACCAGCATTCAATGTATAATTATTTGCGGTTGTTGTATCTAATGTGGAATCAATATTAATCGTCACTGCTCCTGTTGCTGTTGTATTTCCACCTAAACTTTTTGTGCCACCAGTTGAAGTTGAAAGATTCGAGTAAGATGGAGTGTTATCGATTGTTTGTGCTCCACTTGAGAAATAATCAACAGTCGAGCCCGTAGCAAAAGTCTTTGTCGTAAATCCAACCGAATAATTTCCAGCAAAGGTTGATGCTCCAACGCGTAAGGTTGCACCATTTGCCACAGTTAATGTATTTGTTCCACTTCCTGTGACAAGATAAGTTGTTGGGTCGAATGTTCCAGCTGAAACATTTAGGGTACCACTAGAGGCAAGAGTAATTGCCGCACCGAGAGTTTTCGTTCCTGTACCAGAAGAAGTTAAATTATAAAATGTCGGTGAGCCACTATTGATTGTCGCATCGCTGTTACCTGAAATGTTAAAAGTTGAACCACCCGCATTAAATGTTCCATTTTTTGTAAATAGTATTCCCGAAGTTGCATTAAGAGTTATTGTCGAATTATTTGCATTAAACGTCTGAGAAGAGGCAATTGATATTTTTCCCGCTGTCAACGCGTAATTCCCCGAAGAGCTTGTATCAAATGTTCCAGCAGTGACAGTTAGTGTCCCCGCTGGGTCAAGCTCAAGATCAGCTCCAAGAGTTTTCGTATATCCTGAAGCATTAAGAGTAAGAGAATATAATTTATTCGAGCCTGTGAATGTTCCTGAATTAATTACATTACTTCCAGCACCATTTATTGTGACTACTGAAGTCCCACTTGTATATACACCAGTACCTGCTCGAGTCATAAGTGTGCCTGTTGTGCCGGTAAGAGTAAGAGCACCTGAAGTTGCGGAGAGTGTTCCACCAGATTCAATATCCAAAAATCCAGTTGAAAGTGTGTATGTACTTCTATTAAGGATTACCGAAGCGCTTCCACTTCCTTGAATAGTTGTGGTTTTTGTAGCTGGGATACTAAGATTTACCGTCGTATTGACTGTTAATATATTGGCGGAGCCTGAAGGATTAATCAGAAGATTACCATTTATAGTAGGTGAATAACTATAAGTATAGGTACGGTTAGTAGTAAGGGTTGGTGATAAGGTTAGATTATTAATTGATATACCACTGTTACTAAACAAAGTAACAGCCGCATCTGGATTCATTATTAAAGTAGAAGTCCCTCCATTAAAAACTGCCCCCGAATTAAATGTAAATAACGTTCCGGAAGTCCCATTCAAAGTTATATTTGAATTATTCGCATTAAAAATTGCCGAAGCCGTACCAGCAATAAAAATTTTCCCTATTGATAGTGCATAATTTCCTGATGAACTCGTATCAAATGTTCCAGCTGTTACCGTCAATGTTCCTGCAGGATCAAGTTCAAGATCAGTTCCAAGAGTTTTAGTATATCCTGATGCATTAAGAGTAAGAGAATATAATTTATTCGAGCCTGTGAATGTTCCTGAATTAATTACATTACTTCCAGCACCATTTATTGTGACTACTGAAGTCCCACTTGTATATACACCAGTACCTGCTCGAGTCATAAGTGTGCCTGTTGTGCCGGTGAGAGTAAGAGTTCCTGATGTAGATGAGAGTGTACCTCCTGATTCAATATCAAGGAAGCCAGTGGAAAGTCCATAGGCCCCCATACTTAAGGTAGAAGAAGCACTACCACTGCCTTGAACGATTGTAGTTTTTGTTGTAGCTGTTGTAATTGTACTTGAGGCAGTAACAGTCAATCTGTTTGCTGAACCGGAAGGATTAATCAAGAGATTACCATTAATTGTTGTTCCTAATCCAAAAGTATATGTCCTATCCGTGGTTAATACAGGAGAAAGGGTAAGATTGTAGACTGTCGGAACAGCTGTTGTAAATAAAGTGACAGACTCATTAGGATTCATTATTAAGGTTGATCCACCAGCATTGAAGACCCCCGCCGACCCTCGAGAAAATAGTGAACCAGAAGTTGCGTTAAGATATATTGATGAATTATTTGCATTGAAAATTGCAGTGGCAGAGTTTGCAATACTAATTTTCCCCGCAGTTAAAGAATAATTATTAGATGAATCCGTATCAAAAGTTCCAGCTGCCAGTGCAAGAGTTTGAGATGGGTCTAATTCCAAATCACCTCCTAGTGTTCTCGTGTAAGTTGATACGTTTATTGTTGCTATTGCATATAATTTATTTGATCCAGTAAAATCACCAGAATTTACTGTTACATTTCCTGACCCGTTCATCGTAACAGTCGAACCACCTGCATTAAATACCCCATTTAATCCTCTAGTTAATAATGTTCCTGAGATTCCATTTAAAATTAACGATGAACTATTTGCATTAAGTATCGCAGACGAAGAATCAGCTATTGATATTTTCCCTATTATTAAGAAACGGTTATTTGATGAATCTGTATCAAATGTTCCGGCTGTAATTGTCAACGTTCCAGTTGCATTAGCAGTAGTATTACCACCCAAAACGTATATTTCAGAACTATTGTTAATTAATATATTGTTATAACCACCAGCCGGGATAGTCGTATTTCCACCTGTATTATTTCCAGTAAATGTAACCGTTCCTGTATCTCCTTGAAGTGTACCAGTAACTACAAATGGAGTTCCTGTTGTTCCAGAAAGAATAAGACCATAGGAACTTTGTGCTAAAGTACTTCCAACTCCAATTGTCATAACCCCTGAAACAGTTGTCTCACCTGCCAATGTTTTTGTACCACCTGTCGAAGTTTTCAAATTGGAATATGTAGTATTGAGAATCGTTTGTGACCCATTTGAGTTATAATCTACGATCGAACCAGATGAAAAAGTTTTTGTTGTAAATCCTGCTGAGAAATTTTCGGCAAAAGTTCCAGCTCCGATTCTAAGTGTTGCTCCGCTCGCAACAGTTAATGTATTTGAACCACTTCCAGTGACAAGATATGCAAGTGGATCAAATGTACCGGCAGATACAGCAAGTGTTCCACTTGAAGCGATTGTTATCGCACCACCTAAAGTTTGAGTTCCACTTGTATTACCTAAAGTTAAGTTATTGTAACTTGTCGCAGCCACTATAGTCTGCCCTCCTGTCGTTGCATCATATGTGATTGTCCCTCCCCAAGTTTTACCAGTTGGGAGTGGTGTAGCTGAAACACTTTGCGTTCTAATCGTTCCGTTGTTGGTGATGTTGGTAGCAGTCAAATCATATGTTCCCATATTCAATATTCCAGATGCCGTTGTTGTAAGAGTTGTTGCAGTAAAAGAATTTGCTACGGTATTGGTCCCTGAAGTATTTCCCAAAGTTAAACCCCCATATGTCCCCGCCACTATAGTCTGCCCTCCTGTCGTTGCATCATATGTGACTGTCCCTCCCCAAGTTTTACCAGTTGGGAGTGGTGTAGCTGAAACACTTTGCGTTCTAATCGTTCCGTTGTTGGTGATGTTGGTAGCAGTCAAATCATATGTTCCCATATTCAATATTCCAGATGCCGTTGTTGTAAGAGTTGTTGCAGTGATGGCACCCCCAGCGGTTTCAGTACCTGAAGTGTTAGTGAAGTTTAGAGTTCCATATGTTCCAGCTGGAACATATTGAGCACCAGTTGTGGCATCAAAGGTAACAATTCCTCCCCATGTTTTTCCTGATGGAATAGCTGGGTTGGTAATGCTCCCTGTTAGGATTGTTCCTCCATTTGTTGGAGTAAAAGCTCCGAGTAATTGATATGTATTCATATCAAGTGTTCCACCTGAAGTTGTTGTGAGGTTTGTTGTTGAGATTATTCCAACTGCAGTATCTGTGTTTGAAGTATTTGAGAATATTAACGTCCCGTATGTTCCGGCTGGAACATATTGCCCTCCGGCAGTGGCGGTAAAATTAACTGTTCCTCCCCAAGTTTTTCCTGTAGTGAAAGCAGGATTGGCAGTAGCAGAAGTTTTTAATGTTCCCCCATTTGTTGGAGTAGTAACAGTGAGAGCATATGTAGACATATCGAGTGTACCACCTGATGTTGTTGTGAGGTTTGTTGTTGAGATTATTCCAACTGCAGTATCTGTGTTTGAAGTATTTGAGAATATTAACGTCCCGTATGTTCCGGCTGGAACATATTGCCCTCCGGCAGTAGCGACAAAATTAACTGTTCCTCCCCAAGTTTTTCCTGTTGGTATAGCTGGATTAGTAGTGTTTAAAGTTGTGATTGTTCCACCATTAGTTACCGACATAGAAGCACCGAGTAATTGATATGTACTCATAGCAAGTGTTCCACCGCTTGTTGTAGTGAGAGTTCCATTGACAGTGAGAGCTCCACCAGCAGTGTCAGTCCCGGAAGTGTTACTGAGAGTTAAATGATGATATGTTGTCCCCTTTATTGTTTGATTGCCAGTAGTTACCGAATAATTAACAGTGTTACCAGAAGCTGTTGCTGTCAAGGTTGTGACATTTAGTGTTCCACCAAGGTTGAGTATTCCTGTTGCACTGTTTACTAATGCACCAGCACCAGCTAAATCTGTTCCCACAGTTAATGTATTTGTGTTATTCAAAGTAACTGAAGTTGTAATTGATGGAATAGTAAATGTACCAGTCAATGTTTGAGTGTTTGTGGAAAAAGTATGAAGACCTGAACCACCAGTAAATGTTGGTGTTGTCGTAATACCGCCACGAAATTCAAGAGGTGAATTTCCAGAATTATTCCAAGTTCCATTTGCTGATATTGTCACAAGACCAGTGAAAAGTTTAGTACCAGTTGCCGATGAAATTATAAGACTTCCACTTGTTCCACCTCCAACCGTTGTTGTACCAGTAACTGTTGTCGCATAACCTGCCATAGTAAATGTAGTTCCATTCCCAATCGAAAGATTTCCACCAATCGCTAACCCTGCCCCTGTCGTTGCTGTAGCAGTTCCACTTAAAGTCAAATTACCACCAACGGTTGTGATCGCTCCGAAAGTTTCAGCTCCACCAGAAAGAGTAAGGTGATGGTATGATGCAATCTTCAATGTTTGACTTGTGCCAGAATAATTTACTGTATTACCTGTCGCAGTAGCAGTAAGAGTTGTAATAGTAGGCACCGTCCCTGATATTGTTAAGATAGCATTTGTCCCTTGGGTAAGTGCGGTAATTGTCGCCGTACTTCCAGAAAGTGTCAGACCGGTACTTGTGGTAATGCTATTTGTAAGACTTGCAATTGTATATGTTTGAGTTCCAGCAACTGTTTGGGCATTTGTACTAAATGTATAAACTCCACTACCTGACGTAAATGTTGAAGTTGAATTAACTGTCAAACCTCCACGAAATTCATAAGCGGAGTTGCCTATTGATGTCCACGTTCCACCATTGTTAACAGTCACTCCACCAGTGAAAAGGTTTGTCCCTGTTGATGAACTATCATCAAGTGTACCTGTGATAGATGTCGTCCCTGTAACTGAAAGTCCATATGTACTTGGCTGGAATGTTCCAGCTGAAATAGATAAATTCCCTCCGATGGTCACAGCTGCTCCCAAAGTTTTAGTCCCTGTGCCACTCGATGTTAAATTATTAAAAGTAATAGCTCCTGAATTCAACGTCGTCGTGGCATTCCCAGAGAAAACAACAGTTGAGGTATCAGCAGTAAATGTTCCTGTACCTTTTGTAAACAATGGTCCTGTCGTTCCTGATAATGTAATCGTTGAAGCATTGGCAGTCAATGCCGCAGGTGATGCCCCAATAGTAAGTGTCGTTCCAGAGAGAGCATAACTTGTACCACTAGTATTAAGTGTTCCATTGATAGTGATTGTTCCTAAAACATTTGAAGCGACATTCATGGTGATTGTATCTCCAGCACGAATAACAATATTTTCGCCCGCTGCCGGAACGTGGCCACAATTCCAAGTACCAGCACTATTCCAATTAGCGGTTGTAACCTGAGATGTACATGTAGTAACAGGAGGTGGTGTAAATATCCATCCACTTCCAGCAGTAGATACAGAATTATTATTAACAGAATTATTTCCGGCATACCATGTTGCTCCACCAGTAGCAATAGAATGCTGAATATTCAAATAATCAGAACTTATTGTTCCTGATGCTTTCGAAAGAGTGTGTGCACTTGTAGTTGTGCTATTAATAGTAATCAAATTACCGGAAGTTCCAGAAACACTCCAAGTCGTCACCGTCGTGGTTATACCAGAAGAGAATTCAAAAGATCTAATTGGTCGTACTAATGCATCATAATCTTTAGGGTCGCTATATTGAGAACCACCAACAAACTCTTGATAAAATGCATTACTTGCTGACTCCTCTGTTGAACTCCAGTAGTCATCGGTGGTAACAAAACCACCAATTGCAGTTTTATTTAAATAAAGTTTATTTAGTTCATCTTGTGATGGTAGATACCAATCAGTATAACTTCCACCCGTGTAATCACGAGCTCCTTTTGCTGCATTACTCTCTGATCCATATAAAGCAATAATGGCATTTGTGTTTGCTAATCCTGTACCTAAAGCTGTCGACGTTCCAACCAAACCACTTGCAGCAGAATGCCAAGAATACGTACCCAAATTACTTGTTGCAGCAATTAATCCTTTTGTTTTACCTGCCTCATATCCGGGATCGCCAGATTGTAAAATATATGCAACTACTCCTCCACCATAACTATCACCAATCGCAGGAGGTGTCCCTCCACCTGTATCAAATAAAATAGAATGGGCAGCGGTACCGTCATCTTTGAAATCTGCGAAAGTATTGCTACCCGAAATAGTGAGTGAACCTGTTCCTGACCCAGGAGCAAACCAAAAATTATTATATGTTCCACCTCTTCCATCAAATGTTTTACCGGTAGCTGAAGAATTTGTAAGCTTAATAGTCGAAGTTCCAGTACCTGTATATGTCCCCAAATTACTAAAAACTGTACCCGTCCCCGATAAGCTTATTGTAGAATTACGAGCATTTAATGTTCCACCACTTGCAATTGTCATACTTTCTGCATTAATTGCATAGCTCGTAGCACTAGTATCTAAAGTTCCATTAATTGTAATGTCCCCAAGTACACTAGAATCAACGTTCATTGTAATCGTATCCCCAGCACGAATAGTCGTGTCATCTCCTGTTGTTGGCACGTGACCACAATTCCAAGTACCTGCGGTATTCCAGTTACCACTTGTAACTTGAGAAGTACAACCAATCACAGCGGGCTTTAGTGCAATCGTCATTTGAGTTGTAATACTAGAAGTAAGAGTCCCAGCAGTTGTCCCTGTCGCTCCAATGGTCGCCTTAGTTCCAGTTGCAACAGCTATACCTCCTCCGTCACCATTAGTCGTACCCGCATCAACAGCCTTAGCGATGCTAGTTAAATTACTGTTAACATATCCCCGAAAAGGACCAACCAACGAGTCAGTATCCCAAGCTGATGCTAAAACAATCAAATCATTTGCTGTTGAAGTCGTCACTGTATCAAAAGTCGTCGTTGTCGAAGCTGTACTTTTCACACTTCCTGCAACAACTTCATACGGATCACCGGTATCAATAATTCCTCTAAAAGTTAAAATACGCGCATACACATGATCCCCTGGATCAGCAACCGTCGGATTTGCCATCGCACTTGATGTTGCTCTATTCCAGAATACTGACAATTTTACAGCGCCCGCTGCGGCTGGTGTTCCTGTTCCTTGAGATGGAGTTATTTCTGTAAAACCTGCAGGGGTTGATAGAGTTATTGTTTGATTTTCACTTTCAACAAAAAGTAGTGCCACATCTCCTGCGACATGAGTTGGCCAAACAGGAGTGACAGCACCAGTACCAGTAGCTTCTGCACCAGCCAAATTAAATCTAGGGCCATATGCTTCAGCTGCTCTAGTTGTACTTGGAACAAGAGCAATCGTCATTTGAGCTGTAATACTTGTAGTAAGAGTACCAGTTGTCGTTCCTGTACTACCAGCAATTAATTTTGTTCCAGCTGCCACAGCAATACCACCCCCATCACCATTTGTCGTTCCATAATCAATCAATTCTTGTAATTGAACAAGGTCCGTGTTAACCCAATTTTGGAATGTTGGTGAGACAGAATCTCGATCAGCTGCAGCCGCTAAAACAATCAGATCATCTGCAGTTGAAGTAGTTACTGAATCAAAAGTAGTTGTTGTTGAAGTAGTTCCCTTCACACTACCTGCTACAACTTCATATGGATTACCAGTATCAATCACACCCTTGAAGGTAATAATTCTCGCATACACATGATCCCCTGGATCAGCAACCGTCGGATTTGCCATCGCACTTGATGTTGCTCTATTCCAGAATACTGACAATTTTACAGCGCCCGCTGCGGCTGGTGTTCCTGTTCCTTGAGATGGAGTTATTTCTGTAAAACCTGCAGGGGTTGATAGAGTTATTGTTTGATTTTCACTTTCAACAAAAAGTAGTGCCACATCTCCTGCGACATGAGTTGGCCAAACAGGAGTGACAGCACCAGTACCAGTAGCTTCTGCACCATTCAGACCAAATGTTGGACTTGCTGCAGAAACAAATTTAACATTACTAATTGGTGATTGCGGTATATAAAGAGATACGACGATAGAAATAATCATCATAAGTGAGAAAAAACTACGAAAAACCTTATTCGTTAATTTATGTTTTCTAAAAATAAATTTTCTTCTTTTTCTCATTTCTATATAAATTATATCACATGAATATGAAATAATAACTGAAATTTAATGGAAAATTGAGCTTTTCGACACAGTTAATTTAATTACCCTAAATTACTAAATTATTTGTTAAAAACGAGAACTATTAAAAAAAATAGTATATAATAATCTCAATACAATTATGACAAGAATCGACATAGAAAAAATCGAAAAATCGGGTATTAGAAAATATTGGGATGAAAATTCTGGTCAATATTACTTTTCTATTGTCGATATCATTGGTATCATCTCTGACAGCTCTGACCCGAGGAATTATTGGAAGGTTTTAAAAAGTCGTTTAAAAAATACTCAAAAAGAGTTGGTTACAGAATGTAACCAACTTAAAATGAAAGCGGGTGATGGAAAATTCTACCTGACAGATACAGCAAAAGTTGAAACTATCCTCCAAATCATCAAACTAGTTTCCAAAGAGAATGTCAACATATTTGATGCTTGGTTTGACCAATTAGAACGAGAAAAAGTCCAAAATAAACTTCCGAAGACTAATTTTCACCCTAGAGATGATGTATCGGAGAATTCTCAAAATCTGACCCAAGACGAGAGTTATCCACAACCGGAAGCCGAACTTTTAGTAGATGCTTACGAAACTAGTGATAACATTTTCATCCAGTCTTTCGTGGCAGGCGTAAAAGAAAAAGATTTATCTATATCTCTAACTTGTAATAGTGTAACAATTCGTGGTACACGTGAATCAAAAAATATTATGAGTGAATCAAATAATGAAACTGAAGAATTATATTGGGGGAATTTTTCACGCACTATTTCCCTCCCCGAGGAAGTTGATATAGAAAAAGTTGAAGCGACAAACTCTCAAGGACTTCTCAAAATAAAATTACAAAAATTAAATAAATCTGAAAGTAAAAAAATCGAAATTGAATTTCAATAAAATTAAAATATAAACTATCTATCCTCCTTCCTCTTTTACAATTGAAACAAACTCTGCCATGGCAGAGTTTGTTTCAATTCCTATCTTAATCTGTTTTGTATGATTTACTGAGTCTAAATGTTTTTATACATCTATCAAGTTTTATTTCCTTAATGTAGTCCATGAATTCCCTCGGGAGTGGAAATGGCCCAACCCAAACACTTTTCTGAATGAGGACATATCCAAATTTTTTAAGATGCCAACGGAACCACTCACGCTCCCCCTTCTTTTCTACTGGTATGTCAAACATAACTAAAAGATTTTTTTCTTTTGAAATATTTTCTGGTTTATCAAATTGCTTTAGTGAATCAAATTTTCTTTTGACATATTCCTTACCATATTTTGAGAGGATGATTCCAGCCAATTCTTTTTCAATAATTCCTTTCCTTTTTAATCTATCTATAGTAACTTCAACACTTCTTTTTGCATATTTATTAAAACGTGGAATTCCAAAAATATTTACTCTAACTCCTTTATAGTTGAGCTCTGTATCCCAAAGTTCTCTCAATATTTCTCCCACCATAGACATATACAATATTATACTACTAACCAATACTGAAACAAATTCTGCACGTGCAGAATTTGTTTCAGTATTTTAATTTTAATTATGGCTATATTAAATTTGAGTTGTAGTTGAGTTGTTTTGGTCTCTTAGTCTAATCCAAGTTTAATTATAGTTGGATAGAAGAATCGGATGTCGTTTCAGAAGTTGGTGTTGGTTCGGGAGTAGAGTTTGTTTCAGGAGTTGGAGTTGGTTCAGGAGTAGAATTTGGTTCAGGAGTTGGAGTTGGTTCAGGTGTTGAAATTGTTTCTGATACTGATTCGGGAGTTGAAGTTGGTTCAGGTGTTGGAATTATTTCTGGCATCGCCTCGCCAGAACTCCCCGTGTCGGCGGATGTTGGTTCTGGAGTTGGCTCAGGAGTTGGAGTTGGTTCTGGATTATTTATTATTAATCCAGGAATTACACTTTCAAATATTTTCGCATCACGAACCGCTAGTGCTGTCCAAGAGAATCGAATATCTCGTGGGGCGTTTTTATTTATAACAATGGTAAATCCATTTTGCGATTTATTTGTGATGATTGTGCTTATTTCTTCATCGAAGAATAATTGTGCTTCATCATCATTTACATTATCATCCTCTTCAAATGAAATCATGGTCGAAACAACTGGTTGAGAAATATATGATGTATCAAATACGACTTCTACTTTTTTTGTTCCTTCTTTTATTATTGCAAAGCCAGCAGTATCACCATTAAATAATGGTGGAAGAATAAATTCTGTTTGACCACTAAAGACAATATCTTTTATATATTGTGAATCACCTTCTTGGAATGTTAACCCGTCAAGTGTTACTTCTGGGCCATTGTAATATCCTTGCTCGATGAAAACCATAACCGTATCTTTATCCGTGTTTGGTGACCATTCTTCAAGAACTTTACCGATAGCATATCCGGCCTTTGTTGCTTTTGTTGCTTTTCCTTTTTCTTCTGAGGTCGTAAGGTAATCCCCAAATCTGACCGGCTCAGAATTGTTTGAAATTTTAACTGGAACACGTCCAGATAAAGCAACAGGCATTGGATTATTTTCTTCTTTGATATTATTTCCTGTCGAGGAGAAATCACCATAATTATCAGAAACTATACCGATAGCACTAGTTTGGAATAATCTATCGGATAAAATAAGTTTTGAAATATTACCTTTTTCTTTAGTCCAATCGATATTCCCATCTGTCATATCATAAGTTTTAACTAATTCATTTCCAATAGCAACAATATCTCCAAATGTCACACCTTCTTCAACGGGGTACATTTCGGCATAGTCGGCAGCTGGAGAACCATTACAATCACGAAGCTCATAAGCAACACCTGCCGCTGGAGTACCCCCATTCGCTAGACTCGAACAAACTGCACTTGTACTTCCAGCACTACTAAGACCAGTCCATGTTACACCAGCATTAGTAACTTTAAATCCTGTTGTATTATTTTTTTGGAAATCTACATAATTTCCACTAAATGTTCCACTCCCTTCAGCAAAATCCATGAGCAATCCTGTCCCAGTAAATGTCGTTGTATTGTGATAGAACGTCGCATAAGACGGTGCAGATGTTACTGATGTCGAATACAATCTAAGAATATCTCCATTTGTTGTCCCAGTGTTTTGACCATAGATTGCTGCAGGTACAGTATCACTACCTGCCAGTGAGTTTGTTAACGCTTGAATACCAAATGTCGCTCCCGTTGTTCTAATTCCTGTGTTTATACCCGATGTATTACTTCCAGCATTTGAAGTAACCTCTATCCCTCGAACAAGATTTGCAAGTGAGGTATTATCAACTGTTCTGATTATTTCCCCAGCCATTGTATTCGCATTTGTTGTCGGAGTATTATTGAAAACAAAACGATTACCAACTTGAACGTAACTGGCTGTACCACCATTGGTAAATGTATATTCTCCATGAATACCGGCAATAGCAGTCGTTGAACCACTAGAAGACATTGTGGAGACAATATTTAATTTAGCTAAAGTTCCAGAAGTAAGAGTTGTTCCACCGAAAAGAGTTTGCCCTCCGTCGACATTTAATCCTAGATTTGTCGTTCCCCCTGTCGCTGTAGCATAGAGACCAACATTGGTTGAAGTTGTTCCGGAATGAGTATTTGAAATATATGCTCCGTAAGTAGTTTGTGCACTTGTACTATTTGTTCCAGCGATAGAAATATTTATTCCCTTCTGCCCAGTAAGAGCTCCTGTACCATTTGAAGACAAATCAAGAAGTGAACCAGTGGTGAGAGTATTAGAAGAAAGTGAAAGAAGTTTACCTGTGGTGAGAGATGCTGCGGTTAAAGAAAGTGGGTTAGTAGTTGTTGCCGTTGCCCAGTCCATTGTTTGAACTGTTGAACCCATTGCAATTGCTCCATTGCCAGATGGATCACCTATTCCATCCCAAGCGGTTATACCACTTGCTGCTGCCCAGGAAGTAACTCCAGCACCATCAGTTTGAAGAACCCATCCATTTGATCCATTTGCTGATGGAAGTTGGAAAACAATTCCAGAACCTGCAGTAGCCGCAACTTTCAAGACACCACTTCCTGATGTTGAACCATTGAGAGTAAGTTGGCCACCGGTTCCAGAATTTGTTCCTGATTCAAGAATTCCAGAAACGTCGAGGCTTGTACCTGAGGCGACGCCAATATCTGGGGTAGTTAAAGTAATACCCGCAAGAGTTAAAGCACCACTTCCTCTGTTAATGGCTACTTGTGTCGTACCGATATAAAAAGTTTGACTAGCAGAAGCTCCTCCAGTAATTGTTAACGCTTCTGCTCCAGTGAGAGCGACAATGTCACCTGTCGCTTTTCTTCCAACAATAGTGGAAGCTCCAACAGTCAGAGCTGCTGGAGTATTGTCAGTTGTAGCATAGAGAATCGAGTTTGCATCGTATAAAGATTTTGCAACATAATTCGTAGCAGTTTCTGAAGCCATTGTTCCAAGACTAAGAGCGGATGCTAATGTTCCCCCATTTACAGTTGGTAAGTTTGTAGTTTCTAGGTTTGTAAACCAACCTTTTGTAACTCTTGCTCCTGTGGCACCAATAGAACCAGTAAGAGTTAAATTGTTTGTTCCGAGAGCAAGAGCTGTCGCACCACTACCACCAATTGTTAATGTATTCGCAGAGTGAGTGATGGTTGAAACACCAGCAGCGAAATCAACAACTGCACCTGAAGCGAGGAATAGGTCTGAGAAAGCAGTACCTGATTGTCCAAGGTAGGCTCCATCATTTGCATCTGGCATGAATCCTGTGTTGGCAGTGAGAATATTTGTTGCAAGATTTGCAGTGCTTGAATTGAAAGTGAAGTTTGCATTTGTTTTTGGAGAAATATTTCCTGTGGCATCAACAGAAAATAGTGGGAAGGTAGTAGTGTCAGTTGCTTCATTGGCGACGGTGATAGTGGTGGCGGTCTGTTGATCAAGCTGATATCGTGTTCCACCATTAGCAACCGTAAACCATAGATGCGAATTATCAAATTCTAATGCTCCTGCTTCTGATGTCCCAAGGGCTGTTCCAGCAGTAAATTTAAGAGGAGCTGTTCCTGCTGTTGTAGTTCCAGCTTTCAACTGAAGTACTGCTGTTGGTACTACAACCCCAATCCCTACTTTTCCATATGTCGCTGCTGCAATAGATGGATCTCCTGCTGTTGTAGCATATGTTCCTTTCGCAAACAATACTCCTCCAAGATTTATTGCATTTTCCATATAATCAGGCATCGAGATATTCGTTCCAATAATTATATTATTAGCACCAATATTGTTGTCAGTAAAAGCTTTACCCGCATTAAAACCTAATAAGGTTGAATAAGAAGCACCAGTTGCCCCATTACCAGCGTCAACTCCTAAAAAAATAGAATTGGTTGTCCCTGTGACACCACTACCTGTTCCAGAAAGTCCTGTTGAAAAAAGGTTTGTGGAATTAACGATTGTTATTGGGGAAGATGTTGCTGCAGCCCAAGTAAGGACTCCACTTCCATTAGTTTGTAAAAATTCATTGGTATTGCCATCAGTTGCTGGAAGGGTGTAATCAATATCAGCCGATAAAGCGGGAACTGTAAATGTAGTATTATTGGTGCCGTCATCTGAATCTTCATTTATTGCAATAAATCCTCCTGAAGTAGATCCATTCCCAATAGTAAGATTATGAGTAGGCGATGTAGTGCCTATACCGACGTTGCCATTATCTTGAATAATCATTTTAGTGTCCAATACACCGCTATCAGTACTGGTTTGGAATAATAAATCTGTGCCTTCGTTTGCACCGTTCCAACCCATAGAAGCCTGACCTATTATTTTTGCTGCATAATAATTTGTGTTAGAATTTGCGTCCTTCCCCCCAAAATTAAGAGTTCCTAAAGCTGTTCCATCTGTAAACGAACCACTACTTGTATTGGAGAGAATCAAATTACTGACAGCACCTACAGTATCTACATGCAATTTTTCACTAGGAGAAGTTGTACCAATCCCAACATTACCAGAAACTGGATTAAGAATAATATTTTTTCCAGCAGTGTAAGTTGAAAGAGTTAGATTAGTATTAGAACTATAAGATTTAAGATTATTTACTTGTAATTCTGCTCCAGAAATATATGTAGAACCCCTTAAATAAGTAGACCCATTAACATCTAAATAACCTCCTGGCGTCGTCGTTCCAATTCCGACGTTGCCGTCATTCCTTACATACAACAATGAAGTATTTTCACTGTTAGTGACATTAAGTCCTACTGCAGTATTGTCCGACGTTGAACCCTTTATGCTTAGCTTG
>Ga0247840_10003806_pt1 | contig 24930 bp, 16 predicted proteins | sample LaCruzMarch2015__FD_192404 | JGI IMG/M metagenome (GOLD analysis project Ga0247840, IMG submission 192404) | Freshwater microbial communities from meromictic Lake La Cruz, Castile-La Mancha, Spain - LaCruzMarch2015_17m | ecosystem: Environmental > Aquatic > Freshwater > Lake | place: Spain...
CTTTCTGGGAGCAGGCAAAACTAACTTTATCAATTCGGTTTTAAAAAAATATCCTGATGTACAATTTGCTTTGGTTGAAAACGAATTTGGTGATGTTTCAATTGACACAAAACTAATAAAAGGACTGGATGCCAGCCAGATGTTCGAACTCAGGCAAGGTTGTATCTGTTGCACAATATCCAACGAATTTGAACTTGTTTTACAGGAATTGGCCGAACGTTTTCCAAATGTTGAACACCTGCTGATTGAAACTACCGGAATTGCAGATCCTGCTCTGGTTATCCGGCCTTTTTTCAGGGATGAAAGTTTGCAGTTAATTTATCAGTTTAACGGAACGGTTTGTTTGGTGGATGCAATCAATTTTGAAAAATCGACTGAAAAGGAAATCACAATAAAACAGATTGTTGTTGCCGATTTAATAGTGGTGAGTAAATCAGAACAACTTTCTGATATTCAAAAAGTAACATTCAAAGAAAATCTCAGAACAGTCAATCCTTTTGCTGAAATTCAATTTACTCAATTTGCTGGATCTGATTTCTTAGCCCCCTTTGGTTCATGTCCCGATTCTTTATCGGGAAGTTTGGGGGGCAGAGAATTGTTTAAACATCATTCTTTGCAGAGCAAAAAGAGATCGGTATTTAATTTTGTCAGTACTTCAAATTCTCATACCCATCTTTTAGCAAAAACACTTCAATTTAACCAGCCACTTAACAGAGAGCAATTTACCGAATGGCTTGCTTACACACTCGATTTAAACAAAACCGAAATTTACCGGGTTAAGGGAATTCTTTGTTTCGAAAACGAACTTTATGATTATATTTTGCAGGGAGTGGGCGGGAGTTTTGAAATGGAGGAGGGGTCTGATTTAAGTTCAGAATTGAAAAGTGAAATTGTTTTTATTGGGAATCTTCAGGGTTTAAGTTTGAATTTTAAAATGAGTTAACACTCAGTCGAAACCAATTATAGTAATAATAAGCTTAACTATTTGTATTTTACTGATATTACACGGTTCAAAGTATTACTCTTATTTCAGCATTTTATACTATGCAATCAAGAATTAATTTAGACAATAGAATCGATTTTTGTTACTTACTTTGAAATGTAAATAAAGAGCAGAAATATTGGTTAATATTAAAAATATGATGGAGAATTTAAGAGGGCAAAATTCTCGATACAAACCCAATTTTGTGTTAAAATAAGAGTTCATATTTACAGGACGCTTTTAAAAAAAACTACCGATGAAATTCATTGGTAGTTTTTTTTTACCCCAGCCAAACCATCCAAAACGGAATAACAACAATAGCAAGTAATGTTGAAACAACCACAATCCTCGACGCAAGTGGTACTTCAAGTTTATATTGCAACGCAAGCGCGTAAGCCGTTAATCCAAGTGGCATAGCCGCATCAAGTATGGTCGCTTTTAATAGCATCGAATCTATCACCATATTTTTAATAGCCATATATAATAAAAAGGGTAAAACCAGTAAAATAGTTGCTGACCAAATTAAAGCTGTTAACCAATCACCCGGATTACCGATTTTATGCAAGCCCAGAAAAATACCTAACGAAAAAAGCACAACTGCAGTAACTGATCCGGAAAAAAGATAAATCGTTTTTTCTGCAATTTCAGGCAGTTTAATATCGAAAACAACAATTGTAATCCCGGCAATAACAGATAATAGCAATGGATTTTGAAGCAGGTTTAAAATAAATCTTTTACCATTTATCCGCTCTTCACCGGTGATTTCAATTAAAACAATTCCAAGTGTTAAAAGCCAGAAGACATAAACGGCAACAATTACTGATGCTACTGGTAAAATTTCTTCACCATAGGTTGTGCTAAGTACCGGGATTCCCAAATATGCAACGTTTCCGTACGACAAAATCAGAAACAATGATCGTTTTACCTGATTCGATAACCTGAAAATCCGTGAAATAGGAAATGCCAGCAACATACAGAATATAAAATAAGCCGAGTTGATTAATATTAATCTGGAATACGAATGTCCTTTCAAATCAAGGTGCATTAAAGAGGCGATTACCAGTGCAGGAAGTCCAATCCAAAGAGCATATTTATTCAAAATATCAACCCATGTGATTGAAGCTGCTTTGGTACGCGAAAATAAAATCCCAATAAAAATAACAAGGAAAAGCGGGAGTATCGTTTTAACGGAAATTAAGAAAGAATCCATTCGCCATAATTGATAAATGGCCGCACATCGGTTACCATCATTCCCGCTTTTTTTGCGGCTTCAATTCCCAGATCACCGTCTTCAAAAACCTGGCAATATTGAGGATCGACTTTCATTAAGCGGGCACATTCCAAAAAAGTTTCAGGTTTTGGTTTATGACTGGTAACATCTTCGGCGGTTACGATTGCATCAAAATATTTCAGCAAATTCAGAGTTTCCAACTGAACCTGAGTACTTTTTCTACCGGCGCCGGTACCCACACTCATCGGAAGTTTCCCGTAATATGCTTTTACTATCGAAACAACTTTATCAATCGGTTCAAGCAAATGTGCCATATCCCAAAACGCTTTTTGTTTCAAAAGCATAATTTCATTCGGATCGGCTGAAAGTCCATATTGTTTTACAACTCTTTCAGCAAATTCTATAGTTGGTCTTCCAGTCATTTCATATAAAATCTTTGGGTCGAAAACAAATCCGTATTTTTCACCAACTATATTCCATGTTGCCAGGTGAACCGGCAGCGAATTGGATAAAGTACCATCTAAATCAAAAATCAGCGCTTTCGCTTTTGGTTGAACTTTTAATGTCATTATCAGTAATTTGCTGCGAAAGTAACATTCTGAAACCGAAAAAGGGTTTTTACCAAATCATTTCAGCGATATTTAAAAATCAGTTAAAAGAAATATATTTGAGGTTAATATTAGATTTAAAGAAATGAAATATTTAGTTGTTGGTCTGGTTTTTCTGGCGTCATTCGCCGGAACTATTCACAAGGAAGATTTAAAAGTTGACAAAAAAGGTGATTTGGCAACAAATGCTCCATCGAATTGGGAACTGGTTTGGGAAGATAATTTTGATGTTGACGGATTGCCCGATCAAAGAATCTGGAACTACGAGGAAGGTTTTATTCGAAACAACGAAGCGCAATACTATACAAAAGAACGAATGGAAAATGCGCGGGTTGAAAACGGAACCCTGATTATTGAAGCGCGAAATGATAACTGGAATGGTCATAAAATAACGGCAGCCAGCATTAATACCTACGAAAATAAAAGCATACTTTATGGACGTGTCGAAGTAAAAGCGAAACTTCCGACAGGAGTTGGAACCTGGCCTGCCATATGGATGCTTGGCGATGTTTTTAATGAAGGAACCGGATGGCCTGCCTGTGGCGAAATTGATATTATGGAAAACGTAGGTTACGATCCCGATATCATTCATGCCAACGTACACACCAAATCATACAACCATGTAAAGGGAACAAACAAGGGCGATAAAATTACAATTGAAAATCCGTTTCTCGATTTTCATGTTTATGCCATTGAATGGTACGAAGACCATATCGATTTTTTTGTTGACGACCAGAAGTACTTTACATTTGAGAATGAAAAAACAGGAAACGATGAGTGGCCATTCGACAAACCACACTATTTATTAATCAACCTTGCCATTGGTGGAGGCTGGGGAGGACAAAAAGGAATAGATGACAAGATTTTTCCGCAGAAGTATTATATCGATTATGTGAAGGTTTTTAAACAGAAGTAATGCGTGAATGCTATAATGCGAAAATGCTATAATGCATGAATGCCTGCCCGAATGATTAGTTCAGAAGAGCATGAATGAATGCATGAATGTAGAAAGGGGTTATTTGTAGAGATTGATTGTGATTTTTTTGGAAATAGCATCAAGTGAGGCGTAAAAAGAAAAAACTTATTCTGTTTGTTTCTTAACCTTCGTAGCCAAAATCCTAACATAAAATCAAACAGTATTTTAAGTAAAAAAGGATGCCATCCGTGTTTCCATCTAATGAAACGGATGGCATCCTTTGCTTCTTACTGTTTCAGGATTTTTGCTGAATGAACACGATTTTTACCTTTTAGATGAACGAAATACAAGCCGGGTGTAAATTCAAGAATAGAAATGGTGTTGCTATAATCATTCAGAATCCCTGATTTTACCGTCATTCCCTGTATATTTAAAATGGAGTATTTTCTAAAATTATCCAAATTGGTAATGTAAATTTTGTCGGTTGCAGGATTCGGGAAAACTTTTACGTTACTGAGAACCGGATCCGAAACTTTACTTATTACAACGTCCGAATAATACATGGTTTGTAACTGAAATTCAATCCAGTTATTTGAATTCGGATTCCACGAGTAATCTACAAACTTAATAGGCTTGTTGAACATATTTACGGTGGAAGGCCAAGCAGGTAAAATTAAATTGTCAATAGTAAATGCGTTGTCATACAGGTTTTCTCTCTTTGATTTTCCTTTCCAGTCATTTCTAACTGTATCCCAGGAGTAATTTGATGAATTGATTAAGTTGCCATTTTCATCATATTTATATTCGTATTTACTATAACCTACCCAGTCATTGGTACTCTCATTCCATGAATACGAACTTAAAAGAGTGGCAATATTATTTGAGTTATAATTGTTAATCAGTTTTGAGAAAAACTTCCAGTTCTCTGAACTTACATCCCATATTGATTTAATGATTTCGGTTTTATTTCCGAAACTGTCATAGGTCGGATACTTCATTTTTTCCTGTGGAATCCATTTGGCTTGAGCAATATTAAATTTGTAATATTGCGATTCGAATAAATGAATCCCATCAGCATGATACGTATATTCATATTTTGTGTCTCCCACAAAACTATCAGAATAAGTTGGCCGGTAATATTTTGTTTCGGAAGTAATAAATCCGTTTGAATTGTAAAAAGTTTCCCGGAGATTGGTTTTTCTCAATGAGTCCGATGCATTGTCCATATAGTAGTATGCGTAAGTAGTTTTGCCGGATTCATAAATATATTCCTCTTTGCTTTCTATTTTCCATGAGTTGTCAGTCATGTATATATTGAAAGTTGTGATTTGTGTAAGGCTGTCTTTGGCATCATATTCATAATCCTTTTTTGTTTGGTAATAAAACGTTGTGCTGTCTGGAGACCAGTGTCCTCTTAGATATCTTTGTAACAACTTATTTTCATTAAAAGCGAATGTGTCAACATATCCATTAGCCCAGCCAAAAGTAAATCCCTGGTCACCAAAATCAGAAAATCTCCACTTAAAAAAGGCTTCCCTTGTTTTGTTTCCGGTTGCATCGAAAACTTTTTCATATTTCTCTTTTCCTTCCCAAACATTATCATAGGAGTTCCATACAAATGAGACATTTAATATTTGATTGCCAAAAGAGTCGAAAGCAAATTCGCTTTTGTTTTCTCCTCTCCAAAAAGCAGGATTTCCAACCCAGTTGTAATAAGCATTAAGTATCATATTTCCTTCCGGATCATATGCATACTCATATTTTGATTTATTTATCCATGTATTGTTGATTTTATCCCATCCAAATCTAATTTCCGAAAGTAATTTTCCGTAAGGATTATATTTAAAGTCGATTTTTGACCAGTTTTCCCATATAGTGGTTATACCATTCCATCTTAAAGTCAGGAAGGTTTTTTGAATACCTGTTGAATCGTATTCAGCCACATATTTATAGCTGTTAATCCAAGTACCGGAGTTCTGATTGTAACTTTGAACTACAAAGCTGTCGAGACGTTGCATTTCGGTAACCGCACTTTTGAGATTGTGCGAAGTTTTGTACGTTTTGTTTGGGTCTGCAAAACGCATCTCTTTCAGCTGACTTTCCATAAGAATCCATTCCGGGAATTGAGAATGTTGCGTTTCATTCAGGACTCTTGTGGTAATCTCCGACTTGTAATTTTCTGATTTCGTCTGGGAATTCTCTACTTCAGACAATGTCTGATAATGCTGTAAATTGTTTTTTATCTGGGCAACAGAATTTAAAACTGCAAACACACTAAAGACAAGAATTGGCAAGGCTTTCATTCCAGTAGATTTAATTTGATTTAATAATTCGACAGGTTGTTAATTACGTTTCTTAGGAAAGCAAATTTAGAAATATCCAAATACATTTTTTGCTAAAGAGGATTTGTTTTATCGAAAAAAGTGATTGATTTTTATGATTATAGTCAAATAAGTTTTATTCATCCGGTGACTTTAAGTCCTCGGATGAATAAAAAAAACTAAAACGCCCATGTCACCTTCGCCCCAAACATTGTTGGAGAGCCGGGTACAAATGTGGGCACACCAAATAAACTCCCTGTATTTCCGCCACTGGTAACATATTCTTCACCGAGCAGATTGGTTGCATAAACCGATAACATCAATTTAGGCTCGGCAAGTTTTAGTCCGCCGTTTATATTTAGCAAACCATAAGCTTCCTGATCAAGTCCTGCGGTGTTGGCATCGGTAAAGTAAATATGGGTTTTATAAGAATACGATGGAGAAACAAAGACTTGCATGTTTTTGGTAATATTTACCTGTGCATTGAATCCGGCGGTAAAACTGTGTTCGGGTGCAAGGGCAAAACTGTTGCCGGAATATTGCTGCGCCTGTCCATCGGTGTTGGTCGAATCGAAAGCCGAATGAAGCCATGCATAATTCCCAAAGAGTTCCAATTGTTTGATAACTGCCACATTCACCGATGTTTCTACTCCGTAAGTTGTGGCTTTTCCGCCATCGATAATGAGGTAATTAAACTCACCCGACTCCGGATTGGCTATCCACGCGCTGCTCTGAAAATTTTTGTATTTCTGGTAAAAACCAACAGCATCAATAAAAACTCTTTCGAAAATAGAAGCTTTAAAACCTGCATCGAAATTGTCTAAAACCTCTGCATCGAGAATTTGTTCCTCTCCAGTTGATGTAAACTGCAAAACATTGGGGCGGCGGCCACGCGAATAATTGGCAAATACATTTCCATATTCGTTGAACTTGTATTGCAGTCCTGCTTTTCCGGTGAATGATAGTGTGTTTTTACTGATTTCCTGGTTGGCTGATGGTTTAAAAAACAGGTTGGGAGCATTTCCAGTCAAATATCCCAAAGTGGAAGGATCGCCCCCGGTAAATTCAGCTTCGTTATTTAGTTTATACATATCGAAAACTCCACGAACACCGCCGGTTACAAAAAATTTATGGGTAAGCTGGTAAGTTACATCCATAAAAACCTCAGCCGATTGGTTAGTCGCTGCACTTCTGGTTTCCTCCTGATGATTCGTTGGAAGCGGCATTCCTGCCAGCGGACCCAATTGCGGGATGTTTGGCAGTGCCGGAATTGAAAGTGGCTGTCCATCGGGCATTACAAGATAGGTTGGGTCTAAAAACAGGTGTACTGTATTCTGTTCGTTTGGCGAAAACCAATAGTTCTGGTCAGCTTTTTCCCACCAGTAACTGGCTCCAAGCGATCCAATCAACCGGCTGTTTTGCGAAAAATTACCCCGTATTTCCTGGTAAAACTGTTTGGCTCCGGAAGTTTCTGCCATATCAATGGCTGCTGATGCTGTTCCATCGCCATCCCATCGGGCATTTGAATTTCCGTTTCGGTACGACGTAATTGACGACCACGAAGTATGTTCGCTGAGATAATATTTGTAATTCAACGTGGCATCAAAAAAATCTTTACCAGAATTCAGATTTTCGCCCTGTTCAAGCGATGCAATTCCGCTAAAAACACCGGCTACTCCGTTGGTATTCGGGAATTGTTTGCTCATAAAAGCTATTCCGGGAGTTTCATCTTTCTGGTAATTCAAAACCAAATCGATTTTGTGGTTCCAGGCTGGTAAATAACGTGCTGAAAAGCGACCGGCCATTGTATTTTTTCCATTCAGTGTGCCACCGAAAGTGTTTTCCACATAACCGTCGCGGGCACTGTAAATACCTGCTGCCCTGACAAAAAGTTTATCTTCGATTAAAGGTACATTTACTGCTGCCCGGAATTCTTTCTGGTTATAATTACCCAACCCGGCAGAAATATTTCCTTCGGTTGTATTTCCCGGCATTTTGCTGATAAAATGCACTGCCCCGGTTTGTGCACCCCGACCGAAAAGCGTGTTTTGCGGTCCTTTTAAAACTTCAACCCGCTCCATGTCGAACAGTTCGACCGATGCGCCGCTTGCGCGATTGATGGGCACATTATTGTTATACACCGAAACCCGGGGTTGTGCGCTGGCGCTCACTTCGTCGCTGGTTAAACCACGAATTACAAAGCTCGGGCGGTTTGCTCCCTGCTCGCGGATGTATAATCCTGGCACAAATTCGCTGAGCGGTCCCAGTTCGGTGATGTTTAAACGTTCGAGTTTATTTGCTGTAACTGCCGAAATAGCTGAAGGAACATCAAGTATTTGCTGTTCCCGTTTTTGGGCATTCACTGTAACAGGTTCAATATGAATGTTTTCTTTGGTAAGCATGATATCCTTGTAGTTTTCACCATTTCTCAACTCCAAATCGGTGGTTTTGGTGGCAAAACCTACAAACGAAACACGGATACGGGCTTTTCCCGTAATCAGGTTTTCGATTAAAAATTCACCAAATTCGTTGGTGTTTACCCCTTTTACCGTACCATCGATGGTTACTGAAGCGCCGGCAACCGGAATCTCTTCTTCATCATAAATAGATCCTCTTAAAAATACGGGCTGCTGAGTCTGTGCTATTTGTTCAACATCGCGGTATTTACGTTTAACTTTTCCGCTCTTTTTAGATTGACTAAAAACAGCGACAGAAATTAACAGGATGAATGTTAAACTCAGAATTTGTTTCATGGCTAAAAATTGTAGTTTTGAAATAAACGTGCGATTTAGGAAAAATTGTATTTATGTGATGTAATTTGGGGTACAGAAATCTGAAATAACTCTCTTATCTTTACTTTTTTAACGTCGTTTTACCGAATATACGGGCAGTTTTAACCAGATCGAAAATTCATCCATGCTATCCTGAGCGGCATCGCGGGTATGGCAGCTTTTTAACGGGAGAGCCGGTTTTTTCGATTGGTTGACAAGGTAAACCCTGAAATCATCTATTTCAGTATCGTTTCTTCTGTTCGACCGGCTGAAAACCGAATGAACCTTTCGCATGGGTACCAAAGTTAAACCAACATATTTTTCAAGCGATTGCCATTTTCCGTTTTTTAAAAGTCCAAAAAGCATGTAATAAGGTTTTATCATTCTTTTTTCGGTATCGATTTCCATTCCCGAAAATGTGAAAAGCAAAAAACAAGCAATAATAAAGCTCAGGATTCCCAAATACCATAAACTGCCAAAAACCAATGCAATTGCTGTTAGTGCGAAAGTGATTCCCATAAAAATGACTGGGCCATTAAAGGTTTGCTGAATTTTGTTATCGATGTTCATCCCGTTGTAATTTATTCCAGTTTCAGGTTCCTCCGTTCAATATAACTGTGCCATAAAATATAGGTTGCCACTGATTGAAAAGGAGAGAATCTGGTCATAAAGTTAACGATTTCTTCTTTTGAAGCAGTAGCTGGTAACAGTTTCAGTTCATAAACCGATTTTATTGTTGCTAAATCGCCGGGAGGAAAAATATCGGAAAAATGAAGGCTCATCAACAGGTACATATCGATTGTCCAGTGTCCGATTCCTTTGATTTTGATTAAAGTTGAACGGATTTCTTCATCTGATTTTACATTTAAGTCTTCAATATTGAGTTTTCCTGAAATAATTTCGTTGGCAAGTATTCTGGAATAAGTTGCTTTTTGCCTGCTGAAATAACACGCACGCAATTCATCGTCTGATAAATTCAGGAGATTTTCAGGAGTAACGTTTGTAATTCTTTCAACCAGTTTATTGAAAGAAGATTTTGCAGAAGCCAGCGAAACCTGCTGTTCCAGAATGGTTAGAATAAAAGTTGCAAAATCAGGTTCGCGGTGCCAAAATGGTGGATAGCCAAATTTTTCGATAACAGGTTTTAGCTTTGGTTCGATGTTGGTACACCAGTCGCAAAGATTTTTGAACTTTTCGTTTTGAATTTTATTCATCTGATAAAAGTAGAAAATATCGGATTCAGTGCTAATTTGTTAGGTAAAAAGACTTCGACTTCGTTCAGTCTGACGGTCACCCAAATCGGAGTCGAAGGTTGAATTTCTGCTAAACCAAATGAATATATTACAAAATAGTTTTAGTAAGGAATAAGGAATAAGGAATAAGGAATCAGAAATAGGGAATAAGGAATAATAAATAAGGAATAAGGAATAAGAAATAAGAAACTGAAATAAAAAGAGGGATGTGCTAATCATCCCTCTTCAGAAGACAATACCGAATTAAATAAACTAAATGATTATGATGTGTTGCCTTCAGGATTAAAAACGAATATTGTTAATGTTTAGTATTTCATGGTTTGATAATTATTTTCAGCCGATTTTATTTTTGATACTTGATTCATGGTATTGGATAACGGAAATGGCACACTTATCTGAATACTCCCCGTTTACTGCCTGCTGCCGCTCTTTTTCCTGCCCTTTGCCTTTCGCCTTATAACAACCTTGAATCCGCTCCGAAAAGTCCTTTGACCCCCTATCCCTCAAAGGGGGGGACTTCCTAATTCAATGATTTTCAGGTGTTCCCCTTTGGGGGTAGGGGTCAAACATCTGAAAATTATTGAATTTACTACTTTTCGGAGTGGGCTCAACCTTGCAATTACAAAAAAATAAAATTCAATCCAGGCAAAATAATTCCGGGTGAATAAGTTTTGAAATGGTTCTGAAATGTTTTCAACTCCTCCATCCTAAGCAACTATCAGGGTTAATTTGTAACAAAATTTCAAATTGATTGTCCATCACCAGGGCGAAAATGGATTTCCGTTGTTCAGGCAAATAAAAACAAAGAATGACCCGTTTTACCAACACCGGTTTGTTAAAAATAACTTTACAAATTAATCAACTGTTTTTTCTGCCAGTTTCCAGGTTTAAGTTTACCGCTTTTCCATTAAAATTATATTGTTTCCTTCTTTCTTAATATATTAGTCGGGTTTTAAGTACAGTAATAGCCAATTTTAAATTTAAAAATAGAAAGTGAGTGCAAATTTTATCATTTCCCAAATAGGCTCTAAATTAAGGGAACTTCGGAAAATACGGAATATTGGTCTCACCGGACTTTCCGAAAAAAGTGGACTTAGTATTCCGATGATTTCAAAAATTGAAAATGGCAGAGTAGTTCCCACATTACCTTCATTACTCGAATTATTGGAGGCTTTAAAAATTGAACCACAGATTTTTTTTAGCGAGCTTAACAGTGAGCAACATTTTGACCAATATAAGTATATTGCATCAGAAGATTACAAAGAGTATATTAAAGAAGAAAACGCAATTGGTTTTCTGTATAAATCAATATTGGAACACAGTTTAGAGGGATTTTCATATCAAATAACTCATGTTACATTGCAGCCGCAAAACCAGCGACCAAAAGTAACAACCGATGCTTTCGAATTTATGTATATACTCGACGGTGAGATTGATTATTATCTGAATGATAAATTAATAAAACTTAAAAAGGGTGATTCGCTTTTTTTTGACGGAAGAATACCTCATGTTCCATTAAATCAAAAAAATCATATAGCAAGCTATATCGTAATTTACTTCTTCAATAATTAAATCTGGTTTTATTCACATCCTGAGGGATGATTGAAACAATTGTACATACCTTTTTAGGGCAAATAATCTAAAAAATATATTTAATCCTCAGATATTCATTGATTTAAATGCATATAATATTTTTCCAATGCTACTGTCAAGACCAACAGTATGGTATTTAATAGAAACTTGACAGTATTGTAATATTTCTTGCTGTGAAATAATATTTCTTTGCATGAAACGATCAGGGTTGCAAAATATGGGTAATCCGATTGAATATTTTAATTTGAAAACTATGATTTAATCATGCGGAGCACAAACAATTCTTAAATAATTTCACTATGAGAAAAGTTATTTTGTACTTAATTTTTTTATTTGCAGGTATTCATTTATTTGCGCAGGAGTTAACAATCACCGGAAAGGTTATAGAAACCGGAGGGGAATCTATACCTGGTGTGAGCATTCAGGTTAAGGACACACCAACTGGAACCGTAACTGACATTGATGGCAATTATTCAGTTAAGGTAACCAATGAAAGTGCGGTACTTATTTTTTCATTTGTTGGGTATAAAACATTTGAAGAAATTGTGGGAAACAGGTCGGTTATTGATATTGTTTTAACCGAAGAAACAACATTACTTAACGAAGTCGTTGCAATTGGTTATGCACAGGCCCGAAAGCAGGATTTGTCGGTTGCAGTATCAACCGTTAAGGTTGGTGAGAGTTTTAAAGGAAGACCCTCGTCGTTAGGTAATTTGCTACAGGGACAAATGACGGGAGTAACAGTAACTCAAAGTGGTGATCCTACTGAATCAGCAAAAATCAACATCCGTGGAAAAGGAAACAAAGGTGGAGATGCTGTTTTATATGTGGTTGATGGTGTTCCAGGTGCGCCTTATAATATGGCCGATGTTGAAACTGTTACCGTACTAAAGGATGCGGCTTCGGCAGCCATTTATGGTGCTTACGCTGGCTCGGGTGGCGTTATACTGATTACCACAAGAAGTGCAAAAGCCGGAAAAATTTCGGTGAATGTTAACGGTTGGTATGGAACTCAGCAAGCATGGAAATTACCCACTGTTCTTACTTCAGAAGAATATAATAAGATTAGAAAAGATGCGGCAGATGCTGCCGGTAAGACTGTTCCAAAAGTTTATGATCCGGTTCAGTTTCCGTATGGTAATGTTACCCGTACTGACTGGGTTGAGGAACTGTTCAGACCTGGTGCAATGCAACATTACGATGTAACCATACAAGGTGGCAATAAAGACCTTAAAGCCCTTGCTTCAGTAAGTTATGATAATGTGGAAGGAACATTAATTAATACTTATAACCAAAAACTAACAACAAGACTCAATGTTGATTTTCAGGTTAATAAATGGACGGCTTTAAAACAAAAGCTTGTATATGATTATACCAATGGAAAAAGCGACATTGGAGATGGTCACACAGGCTCTATATTCGGCGCAATGGCATATCCAAGATTTTCTACAGTATATGAGTTTGATAAAGCAGGAAATCCAGTTTATGATTCAAACGGGATAAGAATGTATGGTGGAACAGTACCTCGTTGGGCACTTGCAGAAGGTTACAGCGTTGAGGCCGACCTTAGAAATCCGGTTGCAATGCTTGAGAAAATTTCCCAGTTTAATCCCGGAAACCGCCTGTTCTCTTCAACTTCTTTAGAGATTAAACCGATTTCCAAATTATCAATAAGGTCTGATTTCTCAATTGATATAAATAATTCGAGAAATGAATCTTTTCAAAAACGGTTTCTGGAACCTGGACGTACAATAGACCAGAATTACAGAAAAATATCAAATACGCTTTACCAGGGGTGGGTTTGGGATAATGTTATCAGCTATTCAGAAACCTTTGCAGAAAAGCATCAGCTTTCGCTGGTTGGTGGTTTTACAATGATGAAACGTACAAGCCGTTACAATTATACCGAAATGCGTGGTTATTCGTTTGAAGATGAGCATTATACGATTTTTCTAAATGGAACCGACTGGACAACCGTAAAACCTCGTGAAGAAATTTGGGAAGAAAGTTCGGTTTCATTGTTGGCAAGAGCTTCCTACTCGTTTGCCGACAGGTATTTCCTTACTGCAAGTGTAAGAAGGGATGCTTCATCGAAATTGAGTCCTGACAACAATTCTGATATCTTCCCCTCAGTTTCAGGGTCGTGGAAAATATCCTCAGAAGAGTTTATGAAATCACAGGAAATTGTGAGTTTCTTAAAATTAAGGGCAAGTTGGGGACAAGTAGGTAACATCAATTCGGTGCGCAGGTTTATTTATGCCCCACCTTATCAACTTACAAGCTGGCCTTTGTTTCTGGGAACAAACAGTAACGTGCAGGCATATGGAATTTTTCAGCCTACAATACCCAATCCCGATTTGAAATGGGAAAGAACTGAACAAATGAATTATGGGATTGACATAGCTTTTTTGAAGAATGCACTAAACATTTCGGCTGATTATTATAACAAAAAAACCAAAGACCTTATTGAATCAAGACCAGTGGCATCAGTTGCCGGTGTTGCATCGCCTCCTGAATACAATGTTGGTGAAGTACTAAATAAAGGATGGGAATTTAGTGTTAACTACAACAAAAAATTCGGGAAATTAGATTTAAATGTAGGCGGTAATTTTAGTTTGCTTGATAATGAAGTGCTTAGCATTGGCGTTACCCAGTTTATTGCTCATGGTAACAATGTTAATTCACTAAATCCGTTACAGTCAACAGCAGGCCAGCCCTGGTACTCGTATTACCTGATTGATGCAATTGATATATTTAAAACTCAGGCTGAAGTTGATGCTTATACCTTTACAAACTCCTCAACTCAGGTAGTCAGTAAAATTCAGCCTGCTGCAAAACCAGGCGATTTAAAGTACAGGGATAACAATAACGACGGGATTATCAACGATGGCGACCGCATGTACATGGGAGCTTATGAAGTGCCTGATATTTCTTATGGATTTAATTTAGGTTTAAACTGGAAAGGATTCAGTGTTACTGCTTTATTCCAGGGAGTTGCAGGAGTTAAGATTTTTAACGGTGTAAAACAAATGACTTACACAGGGTCAAAAGGATGGAATATGAGTACTGATGTGCTGAATTCGTTTAATTATGATCCAAATTCAGGAATACCCCGTTTAGCTGTTGTTGAAGACCCGAACGGTAACTATTCAAAAGTTTCAGATTTCTTTCTTGAAGATGGAGATTATCTGCGTTTGAAGAACCTGAATCTTGCTTATACATTACCTGCAAGCCTGATGAATAAAACGGGATTAACTGGTTCGTCAGCAAGAATCTATGTGAACGGAGAAAACCTGTTGACATTTACCAAATATTCAGGTTTCGACCCTGAAGTAGGAAACCTGGGTCTTGACGCAGGGAGATATCCGGTTTCGCGTATGATGAGTATAGGATTAAGTTTATCATTCTAAAAAAAGCAACAAAATGAAAAGCATATTAAAATACATTCTGGTTTTTACAATGATTGTGGTTCTGAGTTCATGTGAGGATTTTCTTGAATTTGAACCCTACGGACAACCAAACGAGCTGGCAAATATGACAGATGGCCAGGCAATGCAAGCAGTTTATTCTTTGTTTTACTGGCAATATCGCGAAGGCACAATGGGACGCGGTTTTATGTGGTTCGAAAACTGTAGTGACAACTTAATTACCGGTCGCACACAGGCCGAAGCTCAGAATATTAAGAACTTCGTTGATAATGGATCAAATGGACGCGATGTGCGCGACAACTGGCCAAGGTTATATGAAGCCATAAACTATTCAAATCAATTGTTAAGAGCATTACCAACAGCCACAAAGTTGTCGGATAAAACAAAAAACATGGTACTTGGGCATTCCTATTTTATGCGCGGTTTTGCTTATTTGTGGTTAGCTCCCTGGTACGGCGATAACGGGCCAAACGGTGGAATACCCATTGTAACTAAAGATACCAAACTGGAGGAAATTGATGTTCCGCGACCAAAATCGGTAATGGATAATTATAAAATGATTTTGGAAGACCTTCAGAAAGCTTCAGATTTATTGCCCTGGTTTCATGAACTTGCTGAAAGCGAAAGGGGTTTAATGCACAAAACTGCCGCATGGGCGCTTATGGCGCGTACTGCCCTTTATGCAGCACAATATGATAAAAGCTATTATGACAAAGTAATCGAATATTCTGACAAAGTAATTAATTCAGGCAAACACAAACTTCTGCCAAATTATGCTGATGTTTTTAAAATGACCAATAATTTTAGTACCGAATACCTGATGAGTGTTACCAGCAATGAAATTGACGGTGCAAAATTCCCTGGAGTTATCTTTCAGAATGGCGGATTCGGTTATTACAATACCTGGGGCTATTTTCAACCAACTCTTGAATTGCTAAAAGCATATGAACCTGGTGATATGAGGAAAAAGGCAACCATTGCCGTACCGGGTGACACGCTGCAATTTATTGGAAAACAAGTGATTTGGGCAGTAAACCCTTCGTCAGTTTCAAGCCCTTCGGCAATGACATTTGTAAAGTACCTCGATCCGTTTAAAGCGGCAGACTGTGTTGGAAAAACTGTTAATCCGAATAGTGATAATGGAACTACTGATTTGCACATCAGCCTTATCAGATATGCTGATGTTTTACTGATGAAAGCAGAAGCCTTAATCTGGAAAAATGGCGAAGGTGATGCAACTGCAAAAGCCCTTATTAATGAAATCAGGGTTCGGTCGGGTTTACCGGCCAATAGCAATGCTACGAAGTCGCAGTTAAAAAATGAACGTCGTTGTGAGTTTGCGCTTGAATTTGGTGCATGGAGACACCTTGATCTGGTACGTTGGGGTGATGCAAAAGACACTTATGCAAAACCGCTTACAGGTTATAAAGTTACACTTAGCGGAGGCACTATTTCAAAACTTGACGAAATTGAAGTTTGGCCTGCCCGTAATTTCGATCCGGCAAAACATCATGTTTTCCCAATACCAACACGCGAAATTGCAAAAGGCGTTAACTTAAAGCAAAATCTGGGATATTAGTTTTAAGATATTGAATAATAAACAGAGTCGGGTTTTCCGGCTCTGTTTGCTTTATAATGCTTTAATTCGCAATAATATGAATATAAAAATACCAGGGATAATTGTTCTTGTTCTTCTGTTAACTGCTTCTTGTGTAAAAAATAATAACAACAAAAGTGAGGAAGTTAACAAGATCAAACTAACCTTTAACAAGGAACAAACTTTTAAAATCGTTCAGTTTACCGACATTCACTATAAATCAACATCTGCAAGGAAACAGGAAAACATTGACATAATGAATCATGTCATCAAATCTGAAAACCCCGATTTTGTAGTTTTAACCGGAGATATTGTAATCGACCCTGTGGAACAGGGATGGAAAGAGATAACCAAACCACTGATTGATGCAAAAGTTCCCTGGACAGTAACCTTCGGAAATCACGATGGCGAAACCAAAATTAAAAAGGATGTTATCTTTTCATGGTTGAAAGAAATGCCTTTTTTTATCGGTGAAAAGGGAACTGTTACAGGCGTAAACAACTCGGCTATTCCCATTTATTCAAACGATGGAACAAAAGTTGGCTTTGTATTGTATCTTTTCGATTCAAACGAATATCAAAGTACCCCGAAATACAGCAAGTACGATTGGATAAAATTCGATCAGATTGCCTGGTACAGGCAAACAAGCGACAGCTTAAAAGCAGCAAATAATAATCAGCCAATTCCAGCGCTGGCATTTTTTCATATTCCAATTCCCGAGTTTAGTTTGATTAACGAACAAAATAAAGAGAAAACCCGATTTACCGGTCAGCAGTTTGAATCGGTTAAACCGTCACGGGTTAATTCAGGTATCTTTGCCTCTTTTATTGAGAAGAACGATGTTGTTGGTGTTTTTGCGGGTCACGACCATGAGAATAGTTACATCGGTCAGTTGGGCGACATTTGTTTGTCATATGGTCAGGTCTCAGGTGTTGAAGCTGTTGACACCAGCATCACCCGTGGTGCCAGAGTCATTCAGATTTATGAAAATAAATTTGCACTGGAAAGCTGGGTAAGAACGCCTGACATGAACGAAAAACAATACCACTTTTTTTATCCCGCCTATCTTTCGGATAAAGGTAAACCACCACATCCGGCTGTTGATGCAGCCAATTTATTACCCGGACTTCGATATAAATATTACGAAGGAGAAATGGGGTCGTGTGCTGACATCAGCAAATTGAAAATAAAAAAAGAGGGTATCGTTAAGGGCATTTCCATTGATATGGCCGGGGCAGATGATCATTTTGGGTTCGAATTTGATGGTTTTATTAATATTCCTGAAACCGATATTTATAATTTTTATACTTCTTCCGACGATGGTTCAATGCTTTTAATTGATGGGGAACTTGTGGTAAATAACGATGGAAGCCACAGTAAGCAGATGGAAGAAGGTAGTATTGCACTGGAAAAAGGCTATCATAAATTTAGTCTGCTTTATTTTGATGATTACATGGGGAATTCGATTGAAATTGGTTTTAGTACCCTGAACCAACGGGAAATGCAAAATCAGGATCAATTATTTTATTATCAAGAACTTACTTTAGATTCAAAATGAAAGGTAAAACAGCCATATTTAACAAACAAGGTATTAATATTGAACTTACAGAAGTTAATATCCCGGAACTAAAAGAGGGTGAGATTCTCGTAAAAACAGAATATACCACGCTGTGCCGAAGTGATTTAAACACCTATTCGGGTAAGCGCATCGAAAAAACACCTACCATTTTGGGTCACGAAATTGTTGGACGAATTGTTGAGTTCGGGGCAAATTGTAACAGAACCGATGAACGTGGAGAGTATTTGAAGGAAAATGACCGCATAACCTGGGCCATTTATGCGAGTAACCCCAACGATGTACAATCGAAAAATGGAATCCCTCAAAAAGCTGCTGATTTATTTAAATACGGGCATGAGTTAGTTACCCCCGAAAGCAACTTACATGGCGGTTTAAGTGAATACATTGTTTTGCGAAAACATACTCCGTTGGCTAAACTTGATTTGAATTTGCCGGTGCAATTGGGAGCCATTGTTAATTGCGCCATATCTACGGTAGCAGGAGCCATTCGGTTGGCCGGTAATTTAAATGGCAAAAAAGTATTGATTTCAGGAGCCGGAAACCTGGGTATTTATGCCTGTGCAATGAGCAAAACATTGGGAGCCAGCCGTGTAGTTGCAACAGATACCAGTAACGAACGACTTGAATGGTCGTTGAAATGTGGCGCCGATACAGCACTGCTTGCTGATCAAACAACAAAGGAAAAGATAAAGCAGCAATTTGGCACTGAAAATCCATTTGATGTGGTTTTGGAGTTTAGCGGAGTTGATACGGCAATGGAAAATGGCATTTCGATGCTTGCCATTGGCGGAACTGCCGTACTTGTTGGTGCAACGCACCCTGGCCTGGATATCAGGATTAACCCTGAAAAAGTAATTCGTAATCTTTTGTCGATTAAAGGCTTGCATAACTACAATGCTGATGATTTTATTACCGCAGTAAGTTTTATCGAAAAAAATCACAATCATTTCCCATTCCTTGAAATGATTTATGAAGGATTTACGCTCGACCAGGTAAATCAGGCTTTTGAATATGCAATCAACTTTAATCCGTTCAGGGTTGGAATTAAAATGAGCAATTAGAATTGAAATAAAAAATCAGCAGTAAAAAATAAAAAAAATGACACAAATCAAATTAGTAATATTCGATCTTTCAGGAACAACGGTTGAAGATGATAATGCCGTTGCAAAATCGATGCACCAGGCGGCAGTGGAACACGGACTTGATGTTTCACTTGAAGAGTTTCAAAAATCTATCGGAACGAATAAAATTCATCTGTATCAGTATATGATTGCAAAAAGCAAGGGGCAGAATGTGAGGATTGAAGATTTTGAAAAATATGATTTCCCTGAAATACTGGAGGAAGCGATGATTATGTTCAAACGTTATTCGGTAATAATGCTCGGCTATTATCGCCAAAATGTAAAGGCTATGCCAGGGGCAGAAGAAACATTCAGATGGTGTAAAAACAATAATATTAAGGTAGCTACCGATACCGGTTTTCATAATGATGTGAACGATGCAATTATGGAAGGTTTGGGCTGGCTTAAAAACGGTCTGGTTGATATATCGGTTGATGTGGAAGATACCAATGAGATCGGACGTCCAGCTCCCTATATGATTTTTCACATCATGAAAGAATTGGGCATTCAAAGTGTGCACGAGGTTTTAAAAATTGGCGACACTCCCGCCGATCTAATTTCGGGTTACAATGCGGGTTGTGCAGGTAATGTTGGTGTGCTGAGCGGTGCAAATTCATACGAGGTTTTGGTTAAACATCCACACACGCATATCATTAGCGATGTAAGCAAACTCCCTGAACTGATTCAAGAATATTTCATGTGATTATTACGGTTAGGATTTAATTTCATCAAATCTTTATCAGCACAGAAAAAATAAAATTCATTCCCGGCGACACAATTCCTGATGAATAGGTTCTGTAGCGTTTATCCAGAATGTTTTCAACTCCGCCACCCAAAGCAATCAGCGGAGTCAGTTTGTAATTAAATTTCATATTGATGGTCCACCATGCCGGCGAAAATGGATTTCCGTTTTCGTCGGTGGCGTATATGTATGGTTTTTCCTGTTCGGAGGGAGCCAATTCTTCAAAATCGAGTTTGCCGTTGTAATCGGCATACAAATCCAGAAACAGTTTTTGATTCTCAAAAATCAAATGCGAACTGCCAAAAAGTGGAGGGGCGTGGCGTACCGGAAAACCATCCGAATCTTCTCCTTCGGTAATTGTTAAATCGTTTCGGGTGCGCAGATTGCCGTTAAAAACAAATTCAAAGACGAAACTTGCGCCGTAAATATTGGCAGCATCGGCATTTACAAGGGCTTCCACCTTACTCATAGTTCCGTCATACATAGTCGAATCCTGACCGTTCAAGGTAAAATCGCGACGAACCATTGCATCTTTCAGCCGGGTATAAAAGGCAGTAACTTCAAAACTTGCCTTTTCGTTGAAACTTTTAATGATTCCCAACTCGAAATTTCTGGCATATTCAGGTTTTAAATCAGGGTTTGGAACTACCACATTTCCCGGTTCTGAGTCAAAAACCTTGGCAACATCGTCAATATTGGGTGAGCGAAAACCCGTTGAGAAATTTGTGTTTATCTGCCATTCGGGCGTTGGATGCCAAACCAAACCCAGGTTTCCAATCAGCGCCGAGTTTTTCATATCGAAACCTGTAAAAGGAAAGTTGTAATAATCAGTGTTAAATTCCCCATTTAACCAGGTGTGTGTAAACCTTGTACCGGCCTGTAAAATAATTTTCTTTTTCAGATTGAGTTTGTACGAAAAATAACCGGCTGCACTTCCGTAATTCGAATCGTCGGGATAACGAGATGGAATAATCTCTTTTTCGTTTGTCAACAGATTTTTGGTTGAACCGGTTGAATTTATTTTATTGAAATACGATTCAACGCCGTAAAACAGTTCGTTTTGATCATCGATGGTTTTACCCAAATCGAAGTTCACTGAAAAAATCGACAAATCTTCCTGCCGTCCGTTTCTGGTGGGGTTGTTCAGGTTACGGTCGTAACGGCTTTCGGTGTAATTCTGAAAACCACTCAATAAATTCAGTTTATCGAATAAAACAGAATTGGTTTCGTATTTAAGGTGTCCTGAAAAAATGGTTAGGATTTGTGGGCCATAATACCACTCTCCATACCTGAGTTTGTTGTTTTTATACACAATAAGTCTGTCATAACGAGGAATATTTGAAGTTTGAGAGTGGTTGCCAACAAGGTTAATCTCAAGTTTTTCATTGGGTCTGAACCTTACTTTCCCAAGAAAATTAAACTGGTCGTATTGTGTGTAGGTTTGAATTTTTGAGTTTTCGCTTTGTACAATTTTATCTGTTCCATCGAAACCACCCTGCAAAACAAATTCCGGACGCAAATATTCATCGCGTCCGTGCGATCCCATTTTTAAATCGTCGAAACCCGAGAAAGTAGAACTGATAAGTGCAGCCCATTTTTTTCCGCCAAGGTTAAAAGTTCCGTGTACCGTTTTTTCAAAATTGGCACTCGAAAAGCGGGACATTATTTTACCTGACAAATCTGTTCCTGATTCAGTTGAAAGCTTTGGTTTCAAAGTACTGAAACTCATCACACCTCCCAGCGCATCGCTACCGTAAATAACTGATCCCGGTCCGAAAATAATCTCCGTATTTTCAATCGAATTGGCATCAAGCGAAATAATGTTCTGGAGGTTTCCGCTACGGTAAATGGCATTGTTCATGCGGATTCCGTCAACTACCAGCAAAATTCGGTTTGCCGAAAATCCCCTGATCATTGGACTTCCACCACCCATCTGACTTTTTTGTACAAAAACTCCACCGCTGGCACTCACCAAATCGGCAGTGGTTTGTGGGTTATAAAGTTCTGTTTCTAAAGCGCTAATCGATACAATTTTGTTCGGAATTTCAGCTTTCGACTGTTCCCAGTGATTTGCAGAAACTACAATTTCATCGAGCCGAATCGGATCTTCAATCAACCACACTATTTTTCCCTGTTTTTCAATTTTTACTTTGGTCGAATGAAAACTGATGTAAGATGAGTGCTTAAATAAAATGCGGTCGGCTGATGAAAAATTATCGATTTTGGCTTTACCAGACTGGTCGGTTTGAGTTGAGAATTTTTCGGTGTAAAGTACCACTCCATCAATGGGTTGACCGGTTTTGGTATTCAATACCTGAATGGTTTGAGCATTCAGTCCGATCACAGCCATCAAAAAGTTCAAAAAGAAAAACAGTATCCTCACTAATTTAGTTTTAAAAGCGCCGAAAATATAACAAAAATTGTGCCCTCAATTTAAAACAATATAGTCGATTCTTGTTCTTCATCTCTACCGTAAGGAAAACTTTAATGAGATTCCCTGCCCGACAAATCGTTCAGGCGGGCTCGCTTTGCTCAGAATGACAAAGTTTTTGTGGTGTTTGCTGTTGGTAGGGTCTGGGTTGGCGGCATTGCCGCCAACCCAGACCCTACCAACAGCTTCTCCATAACTTAACTCATTGTCATTCTGAGCGAAATGAAATGAAGCGAATGAATCTCAATCTTAAAAATATTTTTTACCGGATAACAATGGTTCTTTAAAATAGCCTGTCAGCAAACAGGTAGAACAAGTAAATGTTTTCATTAACATTTTTATTGGAAGAGGATTTTGCAGACAGGAACTTTGTATTTCAGCTATCTAAAACATTTATTTGAGTTATGTGTTTTGAGAAATACACTACATAAAATGTTGATAATGAAACGAAGAAATTTTTTGTCACTTTCTCTTGCTTCTCTTCCTTTTTTGGCGGTTTCGCAACCATGGGCGATTTTAAAATCGCCCGTAAAAGCTTTTGTTTTAAGGTTGGGTGAAAGTCGTTTTGGATTTCCAACCCCTTTTTTAGGTGTCAATCCAAATGATTTAAAGGTATCCACGAAAGACACTTCGGGCAAACTATCAACATTTGACTATATAGGAAACCAGAAAACGGGTCCTTCTCTTCATTCGCATCTGTATCAGGATGAAGTATTTTATGTGCTCGATGGCAAATACATATTTCAGTTGGGTAACGAAAAGCAACTGCTAAATGCCGGAGATTTGATTTTTTTGCCGCGCACAATTCCACATTCGTGGGTGCAAATATCCGAAAAAGGGCATTTGTACTATTTTCTTCAACCTGCCGGCAAAATGGAAGAGTTTTTTAAACGGATGACTGAAATGGGTGCAAATGCAACACAGGAAGAAAGAGCGCAGGTCGGCATTGATTCTGGAATTAAAAATCATGGTCCTTCGCTTTCGGCAACCGATGAACATATTATCAGCAACAGTTTAAGTAACGGTTTTGTAGTGAGGGCAGGTGAAAGCAGGTTGGGTGAAAACACCCTGCTCAACGGTAAAAACCGGAACGACATAAAAGTATCGGCAAAAGATACCGGCTCCGAACTGAGTATTTTTGAATATAACGGAAAAGAAAAGGGAGGGCCGCCGCTGCACCTGCATTATCATCAGGATGAGGTTTTTTATGTTTCCGGTGGCGAATACATTTTTCAGTGTGCCGAAGAAAAATACAAACTTGGTAAGGGCGATATGATTTTTCTGCCCCGCGAAATTCCCCACACATTTGCCCAGTTAACCGAAAATGGGCAACTTTTGTATTTCTTTCAGCCAGCCGGAAAAATGGAAGAGTTTTTCAGGGATTCGGCAAAATCAAAAGCTCAAACCAATGGCGAAGATTTGTTTGCAAAACACGGTATGAAAATAGTTGGGCCACCCATTCAAATTTGAAATGTATGAAAATGAAAATTACACGCCGGCAGATTTTGATGGGTTTTGGATTACTTCCGTTTGCAGGATTGGCGGCAACAGGTTTTTCTTCAGTAAATAAAGATTTTGTTTTTGTTTTGGTGCATGGAGCCTGGCATGGCGGCTGGTGCTGGAAAAAAGTAAAGATTCTGCTCGAAACACAGGGATATCCGGTTTACACACCAACACTTACCGGGCTTGGCGAAAGATCGCATTTACTGAATGAAGAAATTGGCCTCGATACTCATATTCAAGATATTGTATCGGTTTTGGAATATGAAGATTTGAAAAATGTTGTTCTTGTGGGTCACAGTTATGGAGGAATGGTTATTACCGGGGTGGCTGGCAAATCAGCCGAACGAATCAGCCACTTTGTATATCTCGATGCTTTTTTGCCGGAGAACGGAAAAGCTTTAAAAGATTATTTGCCAGGGAATAATTCAGGAAATAATCAGCCACAGGAAAAAAGAGACTGGAAAGTGCCGCCGCGTTCTACAGCTATTGAGTTTGGAGTTAAGGAAAAAGAAGACATTGACTGGACAGAAAAACGATTGGGACCGCAATCGGCAAAGACTTTTGTGCAGGCTGTGACCATTGAAAATCCAATTCCGGATTCAATTAAAAAAGTTTACATACAACTTACCGACGATTCTCCGTGGTTTGTTGAAGCTTCCGAAAAAGCACAGGCAAATGGATTTGAAAGTATAAAATACTTCGGTGGCGGACATGATGCTATGATTAGTCAGCCAGTGGAAATAGCAAAAATTTTTATTTCGATTGTGGAATAAATTGAAAATTCTTTTTGAAAATTCTTTTTTGAATTTTTCATTTTGCAATGATTTTTGATATCCTGTAATAAAGTAAATTTG
>Ga0247840_10003807_pt1 | contig 24925 bp, 23 predicted proteins | sample LaCruzMarch2015__FD_192404 | JGI IMG/M metagenome (GOLD analysis project Ga0247840, IMG submission 192404) | Freshwater microbial communities from meromictic Lake La Cruz, Castile-La Mancha, Spain - LaCruzMarch2015_17m | ecosystem: Environmental > Aquatic > Freshwater > Lake | place: Spain...
TACCGGCAACTATAGTCTAATAGGCGAAGGCCGGGATCCAGTTTGTAAAATGTTCGTCGAAGAAACGAAAAAACTTTCTGGATCCCGGCCTTCGCCGGGATGACGAAACTAAATAAAACGAGTTTCAACGTCCGTTTTTAGGTTAATGCCCGGATTGTAAAATTTTGAGGTAGGGGACATAGGAAAAAATGCGGTCTCGTTTTTTTTCGGTGATTTCTTGAACGAATTTAAGTTTTGTTAAATTAAGCAAGGCTTTGTTAGCCGTGGGGAATGTGAATTTCAATTCTTTCTGAACCACGGGCAAAGAAACCAGACATCGTTTTTTCATCAGATTAAAAACAGCCAAGGCCGCTGGGGTGGCTCGCCCCATTCCTTCGATCTTCACCCGATCCTGTGCAAACAGGCGATTGAGATTTTCCACGGTCTGACAGGCTTGAACAGACACTTTCTCAACGCCTTCCAAATAAAAATCCAACCACCGTTCCCAACCGCCCTGGGTCCGAACGCCTTGAAGAGTCTCGTAATAATATGAACGATTTTCTTTGAAATGGAGACTCAAGAAAAGGAAAGGATGACACAACGCTCCGTCCGCATACAAGATGAAGGGAATCAAGAGACGTCCCAATCGGCCGTTGCCATCCAGAAACGGGTGGATACTTTCAAATTGTGCGTGGACAAGACCGGCCTTAATGAGCGGGGGCGTCTGCACAGGATCTCCATGAATAAACTTTTCAAGAGCCCCCAAGGCGGGCATCACCTCATGAGGGGGGGGTGGCACGTAGCGGGCGTTGCCCGGACGACTCCCCCCAATCCAGTTTTGTGAACGACGGAACTCTCCGGGATGTTGAGCACTTCCCCGAGTCCCTTTAAGCAAAACAGCGTGGACCTCCCGAATCAACCGCAACGACAGAGGAAATCCGCCCCGCAACCGCTTCATTCCGTGTTCCAACGCCGCCACGTGGTTGCACACCTCTTGAACATCACTCAGAGGAACACCGGGGGCTTGGGCGTTCTCAAACAGAAGGAGATCGGACAAAGAGGACTGGGTGCCCTCTATTTGAGAAGAAAGCACCGCTTCTTTTCGAACAGCGGTATACAACAGAAGTGCCGGATTAGGCAATTGAGAGATAACACCGTCCAACCGCCCTAACGCACGACCGGCCCGCTCCAACAACCCCTGCAGTGTGGGATTGAATCGGAGAGGAGGGGACGGGGGCAAGGGGGCTGGAATAAAACAATAAAAGGGCTCCGCCCCGGGGTGCTTTTCCCACCGGCCCGCTCGTGCGTTGCTAGTGTAGTGTCCCACAAATACCTTTACTTTTGGCCGGGCAATTTTGTGGGGCGACAAGGAGCGAGGAAGGCGCATACCGGGAGTATGCAACTGACGAGCGACGCAGATCGCCACGCAAAAGTGCCCGGCCCTTCCTTATTGAATCGCCTCGCTTTAGCGAGGCGAAATCGAATGAAGGGAGGCCCGCCTCCGACCGGCTTCTTCGTTGCTCGTCGGTCACAATGGCCCGCATTGCTTCCTCCTCGCGCCTCGAATCCGGTGCAGATTCGGGCCTCCAAAAGTAAAGGTATTTGTGGGACACTACACTAGAGAACGGGCAAAACAACTCGGACGAGTCGTTCGATCGGAGAAACCATGAAACATTTCGAGAAAACATTCACCCTGTCAGAAGATTTTCCTTCACTTGCCCGGCTCGTCCGGGTTAGGGTGAAATTTTTCTGGGGTGTGCTTTTCCTTGGGGCCGGGGCGAGCGTCGCTCTTCTTCGGGCCCAGCCTGTCCTCCCTTCTTTTTCCGGAACCGTGGAAGCCCGTTACGCTTCCCAAGACGCCGGGGCCGTTTTGTGGGGGGCCCGGTTGGCCGGGGATCGATTGGTGTTCATCCAAACCCTCCAGTATTTCGCCGACCCCACCCTCGAGGATAAAAACGCCACCACCACGGCCCCCCGGTTGCTCACTTACGGGCGCCGGATGTTGTCTTTGAACCCTTACGACCGCTACGGCGTGATGTATGTGGCCTCGGTGTTGGCCTACAGCCCTCCGGTGAATCGTCCGGACGAGGCCATCACTCTTTTGAAAGAGGCCATGAAGGGCGATCCCGGGTATTCCCGCTACCCTCTGTTGTTGGGAGCCATTGGTTACACCCAAACCGAGCACGCCGCCGAAGCCATCGAGATGATGGAGAAGGCTGTCAAAGACCCAAACGGCCCCAGCATGGTTAAAAGTATTTTGGCCGGGTTGCACAAAAAAGAGGGCCATTACGGGCGTGCCGCGGAAATTTACATGTCCCTCCTCAACGCTAGGGACAAACATTACGCGGAACGGGCCCGAAAAAGTTTGATGGAAATGGAAGCCGAAGGGTTGATCCAGCTTCGGTGACAAAAGAATTGGACCGGTTGATTCAGCGTTACCCGGTTTTGTGGGACCAGACGGGGCGAGACATGGTGGCCTCCCTTGAAAAGGGAGCACCCGCGGTGGCCTCTCTCTTGCAAAATTATTCCAAAAAGTTGTTCTTGGCCCCGGCCGGTTCCCCTCGGGAAGAAGCCCGCCTCAAAAATCGGTTGCTTCGGTTGGCCTTAGACCAAACCCTTCACGCGGCGTTGGTCGGTCCCCAAGATTTTGTAAAATTCAATTTATGGAACGGGCTTCTGCTCCAAGCCCTCTTTTTTCGTCGGGGACTCGAACGAAAACCCGCGTCGTTGTTTTGGACGCGTCTCCTATGGCCCTTCCTCACTCAGCGTCGTTTGTTAATGCCCTTGGTTCAACCCCGGGGTGTTTATTGTTTTTATTCACGAGAATTCATTAAAAAATTAACCGCCCTCATCGCCGGGCGACCGTGTGTGGAAATAGCCGCCGGGGACGGAACTCTCACGCGGTTCTTAAAAGAGGCCGGGGTCTCCCTCACCGCCATCGATGATTTCAGTTGGTCCCGGGTGATTTCTTACCCCCCTTGGGTGGAAAAACGATCCGTGGGCGAAACCCTCTCCCATTACCGCCCTTCGGTGGTCCTCTGTTCGTGGCCTCCCCCCGGAAACTCTTTCGAAAAACAAGTCTTTGCTTGCCCCAGCGTGGACCTTTACATTGTCATCGGCAGTCGCCACCGGTTCGCCTCGGGCAACCCCGAGGTTTACCAGCGGTGCGCTCCTTTCCAAGGCGAAGAGGATAAAACCCTGTCCGCCCAAATCCTCCCCCCCGAACTGGACAGCGCTGTTTTTGTTTTCCGTAGGGAAATTTCTGAAAAACCACGTGATGGGCGTGTTTCTTGATCCCTCTGAAAACAAAACGGTGCACGAAAAGGAGAAATTTCCTCTGTTGGGAATTTCTAAAATCTTGACATTCACTTTGGGGATTGCTAGTTTGTGTCCGTTACTTTAGTCTCTTCGTTTTAAAATCTTTGACGTTTTGTCAAAGATTTTAAAACGAAGAGACTGGGGGCCTGTCCATTAACAGGATCTTCCCCATTTCGAAAAAACAGTTTTCAAGGATACCAGAGACGATCCGAGAGAACGGTCAAGATAACTCGGACGAGTCGTTCGATCGGAGAAACCATGAAATATTTTGAGAAACCATTCACCCCGTTAGAAACTTCTCATCCACTCTTCCGGCTCGTCCGGGTTAGGAGGTGACATCGTGGCTATAGGGAACGGAACAGAATTGACTTTTTGGGCGTTTGCCTTAGCGGGAACGATCTTTTTCTTTTTTCGTGTGGCGGCCATTGTTCTGGGGGGGTTTGGTGAGGCGGGCGTGGATCCGGGGTCTGGGGCGGACGTTTCCGGTGGCCCGGATTTTTCTGGAACCGATCACCCCCACTCAGGGGACTTGAATTCGTCGGAATCGGCGTTTAAATTGGTGTCCATCCAGTCTGTTTCCGGATTTTTTATGTCTTTTGGGTGGGCCGGTTTAGCGGGGGTTCGTCAGCTCGGTTGGGGAGGGGCGGTGTCTTTCCTCTTCGCCACGTTGGTGGGCGGAGCCGTCATGGTGTTGACGGGGTTTGTTTACAAGTGGGTGGGCCGATTGAAAAGCTCTGGGGATGTGTTCGTTATCGAAAAAACCGTGGGTTTGGTGGGTTCTGTCTATTTGCGGATTCCGGCCGAAGGGCGAGGTCAAATTCGTTTGGTGGTGAACACCACTTCGCGTTTCGTCAACGCCGTCTCCGAAGACCGTGTGGCGATTGACTCGTTTTTAGATGTGACGGTGGTCCGGGTGGTGGACGGACAAACCGTGTCGGTTCGTAAAAAATAAGGGGGACTGTTATGAGCGGATTGCTTGCCAGCTTGTCGTTAAATTATTTAGGGGTTTTGATCGGTTTGGTGGTGGCGTTTTTCTTTGTGTTTGTGATGTTTTTAGCCAGCCGATACCGCCGTTGCCCGTCCAACATGATTTTGGCCATTTACGGAAAAGTGGGGTCCGGTGAATCGGTCCGGTGCATTCACGGCGGAGCCGCCATTGTTTGGCCCTTGATTCAGGATTACACCTACCTCAGTTTGACCCCCATGACCATCGCCATCCCTCTGAAAAACGCTCTCTCCATGCAAAACATTCGTGTGAGCGTTCCCAGCACCTTCACCGTGGCCATTGACACGGCCCCGGAATCCATGACCAACGCGGCGGTGCGTTTGCTCAGTTTGCAACGGGAAGAAATCGAAACCATGGCCCAAGAAATTATTTTTGGTCAACTGCGTTTGACCGTGGCGTCTTTGACCATCGAACAAATCAACCAAGACCGGGAACGGTTCATGGACGCTGTGCGTAAAAACATCGACACGGAGTTGGGCAAGATCGGGTTAACCCTGATCAACGTGAACATCACCGACATCACGGACGAATCGGGCTACATCGAAAGCATTGGCAAAAAAGCGGCGTCCACCGCGGTCAACCAAGCCAAAGTGGACGTGGCCGAACAAGAAAAGAAAGGAGCCATCGGTGAAGCCGAAGCCCAGAGGGAACGACGCATTCAAGTCGCCTCGTTCAACGCTCAAGCCGTCGAAGGGGAAAACACCGCCAAAGCCAACATCGCCTCGTTCAACGCCAATTTGGCCGAAAAAGAGGCCGACGCTACACGGCGGGGAGAAGTGGCGAAACAAATTTCCATCGCCGAAATTCAAAAGGCCAAAGCCTTAGCCGAAACCCGTCGGTTGGAAGCGGACGAAGTGGTCCCGCGGGAAATCGAAAAACGCAAAGTGGAGATTGACGCCGAAGCCCAAGCCGAAAAGAATCGAAAACTCGCCCGGGGCGAAGCGGACGCCATCGTGTCCGTTAAAACCGCCGAAGCCGAGGGCGTCAAAAAAGTGTTGGCCGCTAAAGCCGACGGCTACAAAGCCTTGGTGTCCAGCGCGGGCAGTAACCCCAAAGACGCCGCCACGCTGCTTTTGGTGGAAAAATTAGAAGAGATTGTGAAACTCCAAACCGAAGCCATTCGCAACATCAAAATAGACAAAATAACCGTTTGGGATTCGGGCGGTGAAAAAGGGTCGTCCACAGCCAATTTTATGAGCCATTTGGTCAAAAGCCTGCCGCCCTTGCACGATGTTGCGGCCTTAGCCGGCGTTGAATTGCCCGCCTACTTAGGTACGGTTCAAACGTCTAAACCCGTTCAGTAAAAGGGGGATCTTGTGATCGCACGGTGGCGCGTTTTTTTAGGGTTTATGGCGGGTGGTGTCTTTTTAATCGGGTCCCACGTGGCCAGTGCCCCCCGGGCCGTTTTGGGTTTATTGGTGGCCTTTGCGGGCTTGGCCTTGCGGGGGTGGGCCGCTGGTTATTTGGAAAAGGGGAAAAGGCTGGCTCAAGACGGTCCTTACGCGTGGGTTCGTCACCCCTTGTACGCCGGCAGTTTTCTCATGGCCTTCGGTTTTTGTTTGGCCGGCACCGGGGCTGGGGTTGTTCCCAGCACGGTTTTGTGGACGGTGTTTGTCCTTCTCTTTGGGATCGTTTACCCCCTGCGCATCCGAGGGGAAGAAGAGAGTCTTGAGAAATGTTTTGGAGACGCTTGGCGAATTTTTGTTTCTAAGAATCACCGGTTCCTGCCCCGTTTAACGCCGGTGAAGCGAGAAAATCCGGACAGGTTCCTCTGGTCCCGTTACGATAAAAACAAAGAATACAACGCCGCTTTCGGGTGGCTGGCGGGGGTGATTGTGTTGGTGGTGAAGGGGTTAAAAGGGTGGTGATTTTTCGTCTGTCCTAATGAAAAAGTTTTGCTTCATCGGGTTTTTATTGTTTTGGGGGATTTTTATTGTCCGGGCGGAGAACGACCCCGTTACGATCTCTTCGTCGAACACCGAAGCCGTTTTTGAAGAGAGACCCATCGCCTCTCCTCCTTTCGGCGTTGGGGAAAAAATAGAGTACCAAATTGATTACGCGTTTGTGCCGGCGGGGTTCGCTTGTCTGCAAATTTTGTCCACAGAAACCGTGTCGGGTCGAACCGCTTGGCGCATTTTTTCCGAAGCGAAAACCAATAAAACCACCGATGTTTTTTTTAAAGTTCGCGACAAAAACGAGTCGTGGATGGACACGGAACGATGGTGTTCCCTCCGCTACCGGGAAGACATTCGCGAAGGGGGATACAAGCGACGTTCCGAAACGGTTTTTGATCACGGTTCGTTGACGTTCCGCTACACGAAATGGCGTAAGGGAACCGAATCTCATAAAGAAGGGACCCTCAGTCCCTTTGTCCAAGACGTCCTTTCGGCCCTTTATTTCATTCGGACTCTTCCCTTAACAATGGGCCAGGAAATTCCGCTGAACGCCAACTCCGGTTCGTCCAATTGGCCTCTGATTATTCGTGTTTTGGGTCGGGAAAAAATTAAAGTTCCCGGAGGGACGTTCCGTTGCATTCGAGTGGAACCGGTGATGGCCGGCGACGGTCTTTTTAAGGCCAAAGGAAAATTAGAGGTGTGGCTCACCGATGATTTTCAACGCATTCCCGTGAAGCTGCGCTCGAAGGTGGCTGTGGGGGCTTTCGACGCCGATATGATCGCCTACCAACCCCCCCACCTTTTGGAATGATTTGGTATAATGGGCCGACCTAATCGCAACAACTGAGGTTACGCCGTCATTCCGGCGAAAGCCGGAATCCAGTCATTGAAATGGTTTTTTAAGAGACCGTTTTACAGACTGGATTCCGGCTTTCGCCGGAATGACGGGCCAAAAAAATGTTTTTACTCAATTTTTTTGGGTTTACCTCAGTCGTTGCCTTTAACCCGGATTTTGCAATAGACGCGAGGACCGAGACGAAGGAGGCCGAGGCCGTTTCGACGAAAAAAGTGCAGGCCATGCTGGTTGCATGGACAAGCTTTTTGAGGAAGAAAATGTCCGGCCTCCTTCGTCGAATCCCGCGGGCTATTGTAAAATCCGGGTTTAATTTGAAAATAAAAATGGAGGCAATCCGATGAGCGATGAACTGTCGTTTCGTGATGTGTTGGGGACCGGATGGAAACTGACCAAAGAACGTGTCGGCCTTTGGTTGGGTTTGTTGGGCACTTTCTTGGTGGTGGGTGTGGTGAACGCTGTTATTCAGGGAGCTGTGACCAACGCGGGGGTCAAGGTGGTCATCGGGTTGGTGTTTCAGTTCCTTCAGTGGTATCTCACGTTTAATTCCCTTGGTGTGGCTCTGGCCGTTGTGGATGGGCGGGCCGTTTCTTACGCGGATCTGTGGACGCCCCGGGGATCTTTTTGGTTTTACGTCCTCGCGTCTCTTCTTTACGGGTTGATTGTTTTCGGTGGCACTTTGTTGCTGATCGTTCCCGGTGTGATTTGGGGTTTGATGTTCATGTTTTACGGTTACGTTATGATTGAGAACAAAGTGGGCCCCTTGGAAGCCCTTCGCGTCAGCAAAAAGTTGACGGCCGGGGCCAAAGCGGATCTTTTCCTGTTCGGTCTTTTAACCGTGGGACTGAATATTTTGGGTCTTTTGTTCATTGGTATCGGTTTGATCGCGACCTTGGCCATCACCTATTTCTCCATGGCTTATTTGTATCGCTGGCGGACAAACGTGGTGGGAGAGACGCCGGTCGCGTGACGGATTTTCGTCCCCGGGTTAAAAAATTTCCGGGTTGTTCGGTTTTGGTGGTTGGGGATTTGATGGTGGACCGCACCATTCGTGGGGTGGCCCATCGTTTGTCCCCGGAAGCCCCGGTGCCCGTGGTGGACATTCATCACGAGGAGTGTCGCCCGGGGGGGGCCGGCAACGTCGCCGCCAACATCGCGGCGTTGGGTGGCCGTCCTATTCTGGTGTCGGTGACGGGCCGCGATCCCGAGGCGGAGCGGGTTTTGTCTTTGCTTCGGGATCGCGGGGTGGACGTGGCGTCTGTCGTGACCGACGATTCTCGCCCGACCATTCTCAAAACGCGTGTGATGGCCGGGCATCAGCAAGTGGTTCGTTTCGACCGAGAGAGCCGGGCCTCTCTTTCCGTGGGGGTTCGACGTCGTTTGCTCGATGGGTTTAGAGAACGACTGAAAGACGCCCAAGGCGTGGTGTTGTCGGATTACGGCAAGGGGGTGGTCAGTGTCCCTCTGTTGAAAGCCGTTTTAACCCAAGCCCATCGGCAAGGAATTTTTGTCACGGTGGATCCCAAAATAGAGCATTTCCTCCGCTACCGGGGCGTGGATTGCATCACCCCCAATCTGAAAGAAGCCACCGAAGGACTGCGGTCTCTCCCTCCGAAAACCGACGCGGAGGTGGACGCCCTCGGTCGTCGAATTTTGAAGCGTTTGCGGTGCCATTCGGTGCTCATCACCCGCAGTGAGAGGGGCATGAGCCTCTATCGCGAAGGAAAACCTCCTGTGCACATTCCCTCCCAAGCCCGAGAAGTTTTTGACGTGACCGGGGCCGGCGACACGGTGATCGCCACCCTCAGTTTGGCCCTCGCCGCGGGAGCTCCCTTAGACGAATCCGCTCGCATCGCCAACGCCGCCGCCGGTGTGGTGGTGGCTAAGTTGGGCACCGCCGTGGTGAGCCCCAAAGAACTTCAATCCGCTTTAACCTTGGCTCGCCCATGAACGTTTTGGGCGTGATTCCGTCTCGGTTCGCCGCTCAACGTTTTCCGGGGAAACCCCTCGCCCCCATCGCGGGGCGTCCCATGATTTGGTGGGTGTGGAACGCCGCCCAGCGGGCTCTCCCCCGGGTGGTGGTGGCCACGGACGATCCGCGAATTATGGCTGTTGTGCGGGGATTTGGGGGGGAGGCCGTTAAGACATCGGCCCGGTGCTTGAGCGGGACGGATCGGGTGGCCGAGGTGGCTCGAAAAATTTCCGCGGATCTCTATTTGAACATCCAAGGGGATGAACCCCTCATGACCTCCCGCACCATCCGACGGGTGTTGGCCCTGCACAAAGACCCCCGGGTTCAAATGGGCACCGCCGCGACGTGTCTCACCTCCGACGATTGGCCCAACCCGAACGCGGTGAAAGTTTTGACGGACAAATCCAACGATTCTCTCTATTTTTCTCGGGCCCCTCTTCCCTTCGTTCGCGACGGTTCCCCGGCGATGCCACCGGCCGGACGACGTTTGTTAAAACATTTGGGCGTTTATTCTTACCAACCGGAAACCCTTCGTCGCTTCGTTCGGTGGGCCCCGGGCGTTTTTGAAACGGCGGAAAAATTGGAACAACTGCGCGCCTTGGAAAATGGGGTTCGCCTTCGTGTGGCTTTCACCCCCGACGATTCCGTCGGGGTGGATCACCCCGACGACGTGGTTCGGGTGGAACGCTGTCTATCGCAAAGGGAGAAACGATGACAAAGTTTATTTTTGTAACGGGTGGGGTGGTGAGTTCCTTGGGAAAAGGCATCGCCGCGTCGTCTTTGGGGCGGTTGCTGAAGTCCCGAGGGTTGAACGTGACCATGATCAAACTGGATCCCTATTTGAACGTGGACCCTGGCACCATGAGTCCTTATCAACACGGGGAAGTTTATGTCACCGAAGACGGGGCCGAAACCGATTTGGATTTGGGTCATTACGAACGCTTCATCAACGTGGACATGGCCCGGGACAACAACTGCACCTCGGGACAAATTTATGAAACCGTGTTGGCCCAAGAACGTCGGGGCGAGTTTTTAGGGAAAACCGTTCAAGTCATTCCTCACATCACCAACGAAATCAAAAGCCGTCTGTGGCGGGTGGCCAAGGGGCGGGACATCGTGATTGTGGAAGTGGGCGGAACCGTGGGCGATATTGAGTCCTTGCCTTTCTTGGAAGCCATTCGTCAGATGCGCATTGACGCGGGGCGAGACAACGTTCTTTACATTCATCTCACCCTCGTCCCTTACATCGCGGCGGCGGAAGAACTAAAAACAAAACCCACCCAGCACTCCGTTGGAAAACTTCGCGAAATCGGCATTGAGCCGGACATCATTATTTGCCGGTCGGATCGTCCGTTGGGGGCGGATTTAAGAGAGAAAATCGCCTTGTTTTCCAGCGTCTCAAAAGAAGCGGTGATCGAGGCCGTGGACGTGGACACCATCTACGAAGTGCCCTTAATGTTCGAACGTCAGGGGCTGGACGAACTGGTTTTGATGATGCTCCGTCAACGCAGCCCCACCAACGATCTGTCCGCTTGGAAAGCCATGGTGGAAAAAATCCGCAACCCCCGCCACCACGTGACCATCGGCGTGGCGGGAAAATACGTGGAATTGAAAGACGCCTACAAATCCATTGGGGAGGCCCTGCGTCACGGGGGGCTGGCCAACGACGCCAAAGTGACCATCCATTATTTAGACGTTGAGGATAAAACCTTGGAAACCGGTTTGCAACAGGTGGACGGGATTTTAATTCCCGGTGGGTTTGGGGACCGAGGCGTGGAGGGAAAAATCGCCGTGGCCCGCTACGCCCGGGAGCATCAAATTCCTTTCTTGGGCATTTGTCTGGGCATGCAGTGCGCCGTGATTGACGTGGCTCGGAACTTGGCCGGTTTGGGCAAGGCCCACTCCACAGAATTTGCCCCCCGCACCCCTCACCCCGTGGTGGACTTGATGGAGGGGCAAAAGAAAGTCAGTGATTTGGGGGGGACCATGCGTTTGGGTATTTACCCCTGCCGATTAAAAGCCGGGTCCCTCGCCCACAAGGCCTACCGTCGGGACGTCGTTCAGGAACGCCATCGTCACCGCTATGAGATGAATAATAAATACCGAAAAAATCTGGAGAAAGTGGGGCTACGGGTGACGGGTGAAAATCCCAAACTGAAACTGCCTGAAATCGTGGAATTTAAAAATCACCCGTGGTATGTGGCGGTTCAGTTTCACCCGGAACTGAAGTCCCGGCCCCTTCAGCCCCATCCCTTGTTTCGGGATTTTGTCGCGGCGGCTTTGCGTCGCCTAACCCCTCCCCCGGCCGAGTGACGCGTTTCGTCTGGGGCGGTTACGTCTTGGCCGTCCTCTGGATGGGGTTGGTTTTTTTTTACGCGAACCAACGTTTGGCTGAAAGAGCCAAGAGCCATTTCAGAGAAGAAGGTCGGCGTCTCGTTTCTCTTTGGGCCGATCGTTTGACCGATTCTCTTGATAGACCGGAAAAATCCCTCAAAACCCTTCGACGTTTTTCGGGTGAGCCCGATAGTTATTCCGTGGCCTTGCTGGATCTTCAAGGGGATGTGAAACAATCGTTTGGGGGCACCTCGGACCCGCCCCCGTCCCCGAAATCGGAACCTTTGGATCAAAAAGAGACGACGTCTCCTCCCTCGTGGGCTTTTTGGGCTCCCGTGTGGAAAGATGGTCTTCGATACGGCACCCTCTATTGGTCCCGGGACGCCCGCCCCCTTCAAAACCGCATCGCTCAAATCCGTCAAGCCCTGGGGGTCGCCTGGGCTTGGGGGGCCGTTGCCGGGGCCTTGGGGTCGTTCCTCTTTCTGAGAAAAGCCTTGAACCTAAAAACGGAAGTTGAACCCTTCTGAAAACAAGGCAAAACATTGATGAGATTACATTTTAGTGTTGATTGATCGACAAAAAAAACTCACCCAATGGGTGAATTTAAAAAAAGCCTTTCATGTTTGTCATCCCGGCGAAGGCCGGGATCCAGTTTGTAAAATGTTCGTCGAAGAAACGAAAAAACTTTCTGGATCCCGGCCTTCGCCGGGATGACGAAACTAAAGAAAACGAGTTTTAACTTCCGTTTTTAGGTTGAACCGTCGGTCGTAAAAACCCTTCCTATTCTTTATAAACTAAAAACACCCCTGGACAAAAACCCGTTCAGGGGTTATACGTTCTTGTGCGGGCGTGATCTAAAGAAAACGAGGTTTCAACGTCTGTTTTTAGGTTTATGTTTGAGCCATTCGTGGGGGGAAAATGAACGTTTCAGGCGGTGCGGGGCGTAAGAACGCGAAAGAAATATTCTTGGACTCTCGTTTGGCGGACGCCGACTGTTTGGCCAAGGCGGAGGCCGAGGCGGTCAAAACCTCTCGGCCTATCCAGCAGGTGTTGGTGGATTTAAAGTTGGTGGACAAAGTGGATGTTCTTCAGATTTTATCCCGGGAATGGCACACGCGCGCCGTGGATCTGGCCGAAATGGAAATAGACCCGGAGGTGGTTAAACTTCTTCCCGAAGCCGAATGCCGACGGCATTTGTTCCTCCCGTTTGCCAAAGAAGACCAAATTCTTTTGGTGGCCATGACCGATCCTCGGGATTTTATGGTGTCCGAGGACATCCACATTCGCACGGGGATGGAAGTTCAGCATTACCTGTCTTTGCCCGAAGACGTGCTTAAAGAACTGGATAAAGTTTACGGGATCGCCGGCAGTGGGCAGGCGGCCGAGATGCTAAAATCCGTCACGGACCAAATGCCGGAAACCACAGAAACCCTTGAAAAAGTGGACACGAAATCCGACGTGAGTGAGATGGACGCGTCCGCGCCCGAAGTGGAAAAACTGGTGAACGGGATTATTTTGACGGCGCTGGGGCAACGGGCTTCGGACATTCACATCGAACCTTTTGAAGACCCCGCGGGCAAACATTCCAGAATTGTCGTTCGCTACCGGGTGGACGGTTTTCTGCACACGGCCAAATTTCAGATCCCTTGGATCTACCGCAACGCCATTATGGCCAAAATAAAAATCATGACGAATTCCATGAACATCACCGAACGACGCGTCCCCCAATCCGGGCGTATCCAAGTGATGGCCAAGGGAAACCCCATTGAGTTTCGCGTGGAGGTGGTGCCCACGGTGTACGGCGAGTCCTGCGTGTTGAGAATATTGGACCGCAAAGCCGTCCAGGTGGACATTCATAAGTTGGGGTTTATGCCGGACACCTTGGAACGGTATTTGAGTTTGCTCAACGGGGTGGGGGGTAAAAAGAATTTTGGCATTGTCCTCGTTTGCGGGCCCACGGGGTCGGGAAAATCCACCACCCTCTACGCCTCGCTCAACCACATCAACCGCCCGGACATCAAAATCCTCACGGCCGAAAACCCCGTCGAATACAATTTGGACGGCATTGTTCAAATACAGGTCAATCCCGATTTGAAATTAAACGATGAAAAAAAATTCGATTTTTCCACGGCCCTTCGTTCTTTTCTTCGCTTGGACCCGGACGTTATTATGGTGGGGGAAATTCGCGATCAAGAAACGGCCCACATCGCCATGGAGGCCGCCATGACGGGGCACCTCGTGTTTTCCACCATTCACACCAACGACGCCCCCAACACCCTGTCGCGACTGGTGGACATGGGCGTCCCCAGTTTCATGGTGGCCAGCACACTGAAATGCGTGTTGGCCCAACGTCTGTGCCGACGGATTTGCCCCGATTGCAAATCCCCCAGGGCCCCCACGGCCGATGAGGTTGAGCTGTTTAAAACCCACGGGGTCGCGTTGCCGCCCGGTACAACATTGCATCAGGGGAAGGGGTGTCCCCATTGCGATGGGTCCGGTTACCGCGGGCGTATGGGCATTCATGAACTCTTGGTGGTGGACGACGCCGTGCGGACCGCCATGCTCAAAGACACCAACGCGGATTTTATCCGGCACACGGCCTCCACCCTGTCCCCCCAAAAAATGCGAACGATCATCAGCGACGGCCTCCACAAAGTTCTCCAAGGGGGGACCACGGTTCGCGAAGTGTTGGGCGGTAGTTCGAACGAAACGGTTGACCTCCCCGCTGGACAATCGCCTTCCAACCCGCTAAAATAGCGGGGTCCTAAATCCGAGGGGAAGGAGATTCCATGAGACGAAAAATAAGTGTGATTGGTGCTGGAAACGTGGGGGCCACGCTGGCCCAGCGGTTGGCGGAGAAAGAGTGGGGCGATGTGGTGTTGGTGGACATCCCTCAAACCGAGGGAATGCCGGCGGGGAAGGCTTTGGATATTTTACAGTCCGGGCCGATTTATGGATACGACACGCGGATCACCGGAACCACGGAGTATGGCCCAACGGCGGGTTCTGAGGTGGTGATTGTGACGGCCGGTATCCCTCGAAAACCCGGCATGAGCCGAGACGATCTTTTGAACACAAACGCGGGCATCGTGCGAAGCGTTTCCATCGAAGTGGCTCGCCATTCTCCCAACGCCGTGCTCATCGTTGTGTCCAATCCCTTGGACGCCATGGCTCACGTGGCTTTGAAGGCCACGGGGTTTCCTAAAAATCGTGTGCTGGGCATGGCCGGTGTTTTGGATTCGGCCCGGCTGGCCACGTTCTTGGCCGAGGCGTTGGAGGTGTCGGTTCAAGACATTCAGCCGATGGTGCTGGGGGGCCACGGGGACACCATGGTGCCCTTGGCCCGTTACACGACGGTGGCGGGCATTCCCGTGACGGACTTGCTCACCACGGAGCGGTGGAACGCCGTTTTGGAACGCACCCGCAACGGGGGGGCCGAAATTGTGAAACTGTTGAAAACCGGGTCCGCCTACTACGCCCCATCGGCCTCCGTGACCGCTATGGTGGAATCCATTCTTTTGGACAAAAAACGGATTCTTCCTTGCGCGGCGTTTTTGGAAAATGAATACGGGGTCAAGGGCGTCTTTTTGGGTGTGCCGGTGAAGTTGGGGTCCAACGGGATAGAAAAAATCATGGAGGTGGTGTTGACGGAGGAGGAATCGGTGGCTCTCCGTCAATCGGCCCAAGCCGTTCAAGAACTGGTGGACATTTTAAAGCGAGGCTCCCTTGTTTAACAACATCAAATCGTTATTCTCCCGAGACGCTAAGACGGAGAAAAGCAAAGAAATTCTTAAATGCGGTCAACGGACTTACATTTTAGAATCCCGGGTGACGAAAAACGGCCACAAATACGTATTGATCACCGAGCGGAGTTTTGGGCGATCGTCTAAAATTATGTTGTTCCACGATCATTTCGATGAGTTTAGGGCGTCCTTTGACCGGGTGTCTCAAGCCGATCCGTTAAGCCCAGACACCACGTCTTTTCCTCAATAGCCCCGGTGGATTCGAAGGCGTGGATTTTAGCGGTTGATATAGGGAACACCCACATCACGCTGGGGGCTTTCCTAGCCGAAAATAAATCTTTTCCGCCGGTGCCTCTGGTGACGTGGCGGTTGTCCACCCACCGCCACGCCACGGCCGATGAATACGGTTTAAACATTCTGGGTTTGGCGTCCCACGCCGGTTTAACCCTTGAGCACCTCGCTGGGGTGGTCGTGGCCAGTGTGGTCCCTCCTTTGGACAATGTGTTTCGAGAACTCTCCCAAAAACACCTTAAAAACAGTGCCCTTTTCGTTGATTCTGGTCTGGATCTCGGGGTTAAAATTCTCTACGACAATCCCCACGAAGTGGGGGCCGATCGCGTGATCAACGCGTTGGCCGCATGGACCCGTTTGGGGAGGGATTGCATTGTGGTGGATTTTGGTACCGCCACCACGTTCGATTGCGTGGACGGCACCGGGGCTTATTTAGGCGGGGCCATCGCCCCGGGGCCCCAAACCGCTTCGGAGGCCCTTTACCAAAAAACGGCCCGCTTGCCCCTGTTGGGATCTTTTCGTAAGCCTTCCAAAGCCATTGGGAAAAACACACAAAACAGCATCGCTTCGGGACTTTTTCATGGGTATGTGGGGCTCACAAGGGGCCTTATTAAAACCTTGTCCCTGGAAATGGGGGGCACTCCCCACGTGTTGGCCACGGGGGGGTTGGCCTCCCTTTTGGCCCCGTCCGTGCCTGAAATCGAAGCCGTGGCCCCGGATTTAACATTGGAAGGGCTTTGGCTTCTATGGCACAGGCGTTTTGGTGAAAAAAACAACACACCCCCTGATATTTCTTAGACGGTAAATCAAGAAAACCCATCGCGGATCGTCGGGTTTAAACAAAAAAACAGTGTTGTCAAGAACAAAAAAGTTTATTTTGTGGGCAAACTTGGGGATAACTTGGTTTTTTTTATCTAAAACAATTGATTAGTAATGTCTTTGCTTTTTTCTGTGGAGCCGCGCCCTCGACAAACGAATTATCGAGAAAAGAAGGAAGCCACTCGGTGCTTTTTTTTAGACTCGTCATTCCGGTGAAGACCGGAATCCATTTTTTAAATGCTTTTGACTTGAGTTGCTTGGAAGTCTGTAAAATCGTTGTTTAAAAATCAGTTTCACTGACTGGATTCCGGCTTTCGCCGGAATGACGGGCCTAAAAAGTTCTCTTATCGGATCTTTTGGGGGACCTTTTATTCGACAAGCGATGTTCCATGGGCTATAATGTAGTGGGGTGATCCCTATGAAAAACTTTTTGAAAAAAATGAAAAACGCGGGCGTAACAATGACGGAGCTGATGCTTGCCATCGCTTTGTTGGGAATTCTTTTGCCTTCTATGGTGGGGCTGTTTAAAAGCATGATGAGAGCTTTTGTTACAGTGGACAGTCGAAATCAGAGGCAGGAGGTCGCGTTTCAGGGGCAGATGTTTCTCTCCCAAGATTTTGAGGAAATGAACGAAATCGTTTTGGCCAGTTCGACAGTGGTCCGTTTTTACATGGATCGAACACGGTTTGACGGGATGGAAGGATTTAAATACTCGCCTTTCGTTGATGATGACGGCGATGGATTTGTCAATAATTTAGATCCAGACGATGACGGCGATGGTTTTGAAGGGCTGAATCTTGGGAGAGTTCTAACAGCCCGAGATTTGATCACCAGGCCTTCGGACGGGTGGAAACAAGGATCCGATTTGCAAGACGACGATGACGATGGGGATGGCAAGAGGGATTTGACCTGTGAGTATTTTTACAACAGCGGAAACCAAACGATTGAGCGTCGGTTTAGTTTCAACGAAGGGCCTTGGACGATACCGGAGGTGATCTTCGATCACGTTGTTTCCAGCACGTTCACGTTTGGAGGGGGCGAGGTGTGGCAACCAGAAAGAATCCTTGCCGACAATAACCCCAAAGATGGGATGTTGAGCCAAGAGGAGCTGGACGCTTTGGCCGGTCCTCCCAACGATGGCGTTTTGGATGATTTCCGAGAAACCCAGTGGATCACTTGGATAGACTATTCTTTTGATATTGTCGTTAACAAGGGAGCCGATACACAAACGGTTCAAGGACGACTGTCGCCCCGGTTGATGGCCGCCAAGGAGAAATTCAGGTGACGACTTTACAGGCTAAAACAAAAAACCCCCGGCGTCATGAGGTGGGGCTTGTGTTGATGACGGGGATGCTTGTGGTGATGATGGTCACTCTTATGGCCCTTGTTTTCATCGCCAAGCGGGTGGCCATCACGTCTAAGTTTTCTATGAAGTCCCGCTACCTTCAAGAAGTCAAAACCATAGCGAAAGACCCTTTGGTGGATGTCATGGGTTTTTTTAACACCGATTGGCGCCGGGACTTTTTCGACGTGGGGATTGAGCCAGGGATTAATACCTATTCGACCCGAATAACGAGTCCCCACAAGGTTGATTTTAGTATGAGGCAACAGCGTTCTCGTCCAGCGAATGTTTATAGGTTAACGAGTAAAGCCAACAATCGGGTGGCGGATCACGTCAACAATCTTTTGTTTGTCAGCACGTCAACACTGGAAGCTGTTGTGTCTTTTCGGCAGGACGCCCCTCGGTTTGAATGGGTGTTCCCTGGACCGGTCAATTTGGACGATCTCCCCGCTTTTCTAGGGGGTGGGGGAACGGTGAACAGAACCGTTTATGTGGAGGGGGATTTGACCACGGGAACAGCACGATCCGAAATTTTGAGTGGTTTCTGGGTGGTGAACGGAACTTTTACGCTTCAGGGTGGGGATTCTGTGGCCCCCGGCGGTCAGGTGCGATGCCGATCTTTTCGCAACCAGGGGGGGAGTAATTCTGGTGTTGTGAGCGCATCTCTCTACGGTCCGCCGTCTCCGGGCGTGTACGTTTACAATCCTTTAAGTGCGGACGGGATAGACTATTATGAAAACAACGCCTCCAGCTCCATCTTTGTCGCTGGCGGAAACGTCGATTTTGATTTTACAACTTTTGCCACCGTGGCGGATCGGTGGAAAAACCCCGAGATCATTATCGGGGGAGTTTCCTTTGGTTTTTACCCTCTCGCCATGGATCGGAACGTGCTTGTTGTTCGAGGGGCCGATAATGTGCGGATCATCGGAGCCAACACCCAAGTGTCTTATCCCTTGGTGATCGTGGCCCTCAGAGATGGCAACCCGTTGGGTGGAAACATTGTTGTTCAGGGGGGGTTTAATCCCTACTCGAACGTGGAAGGAGCTATTACACCCATCGGACCCCGAACGGGAGCCTTTTCTTTTCAAAACCAAGTCACTCTTGCAGGTTTCGGAGAACACGCGGATTACGATGTTTCGTTGGCTTTTATGGCGGAAAGAGACTTGACGTTTGATGGTTCTATGATTTTGGTTGGTTTATACTACGCGGGGGGTAACGTTTCTTTTTCTTCCCCCCCCGGATCGGTTGTGTCTCTTACGGGCACGGTCTATGGACTTTTTAGCAACGTGAACAGTCCGGGAAGCTCCCTGACTGTTACGGCGGACCCGGGGTTGGGTGTTTACGCTCCCAAGTTTATGCCTCGCCGTCCGGGGGTTGCGTCCTTTTGGAATAGGGGGAACCGATGAATCCATTTCAACGCAGGGAGCGGGCCATCAGCTTGGTGGAACTTATGGTGGCGTCGGCCTTTTTTGTTCTTCTTTTTTTCGTGGCGGTGAAGATGTTTAAAACCATTGTTCAAACATCCACCCAAACCAGACAACGCTTGGACGCCTCGACCTGTGCAAAAGAAATCAGTGAAGTGCTGAAAACCATTCCTTTTGACGATCTCTATTCGATGGATTCGGACATGAAACATCCCCCGACAGACCTTCTACCTGGAATTCCAAATTATTACACACCCAACTACCTTTTTACGGGTTTAACGGTGATTTACTATCAGGATTGGGATTTGAATTTATCTTCTCCAACGTTCTATGGGATTGAAAGAGATGTGCTTAATCGGGGATTCAGCCGGTTCAGTGTTGAAGTAACTCACATTGTGCGTCCTATCATAGCGCAGTATAGGGGGGTAGCTCCTCCCCGGCCTTGGAACCCACGGATGCACTTTACACAATACAACAATTGTGATAGAGAAGTGACAAATCTTTGTTTCAATGATTTGGACGGTGACGGTAGGTATTGGAGCCGGGGGGAAACGCCTCAGACGAACGCCAAAGAGTTGGTTGTTAAGGTGTATGACAACCGCGGTCGGGTGGCCCAAACGGAGACTTTTTTTCATACGTCGTCCGGTCTGTCTTCCCGTGAAATTTATTCCACGAAAGATCCTCTTATGTTGAGAGTTCCTTTTGGGTCTAGCATGAGGTTGACCCGGGGATCCTCAGACATACAAAAACACTTGGAATACAAATCCGTGTTCGGTCTTGGTTACAACGATGTCCGATACGAATACCTAAGCGATAATGATAAGGGGCGCACGGGCGATTCTGCGATGGTTGTTAACCAAAGTCGGTTGCACGAAGCAGAACCGGACGCTCCTGTTTCTTGGAAGTCTGGGGGCGATCTGGGATCCCTCGTCCTTCATGTGGAGACCCCATTGACCGGCGAGATTCAGGTTTTCCCCTACATCAATGGGTGCGGGTACCCCTTTAATTACGATGTGAAAGCATTTCCAGACATGACCCCTTTTGTAACCATTCCCCTAGGGCGACAGGCCCACGCTCCAAGGGACGGTCTTTTTTTGCTGGACAAAACGAACGACTGGAAATTAGTGCAGGACGCGTTTCATAACGACCCTTGGCTTCAAAACAATGACACTTTTGGCTACATCATTTTACGCAAAGTCATTCGAGATAAATCCAGCGTTGTTGTTTCCAGTTCTTCCCTGTTTTACTCGTGGGTGGACTGGGATGTCCATCCCCCCATTGTCAGCACGGCCCCGGTGCCAAGCGTTTATAACGTTGGATTAAATCCTCTCCTTCAAGTGGGGGTGAAAGAGCCTAATGGGGGATGGATGAGAGACTACAACAGTTGTCAGTTTATGGATCAGAGATTTTCTTCTTTCATCATTGAAAAAGACAATGGGTTCGGATTTGTTGAGATCGCTACGGCGATGTGGAGTAAGGATGGTGCCACCGAACCCTACTCGGTGAGCTATCCCAATCGGGCTAAGATAGATGCCACGCGTACGTCACCTCTCTACGCGGAGATGAGTCTTCGTCTGGTGGATAAAGATGAACTTCCCGCCGTTCTTCCCGATTACGGGACCTACCGGATCACCTGTGAGTTTGCGGACGCCCACCTGCTAAAAAGTTCTTACACGTGGGTAAGCACCTTTAAGGATGGGGGGGGGGCTCTCTCCGATTTTAAGGTGGATCTGAGCACATTCGTCGGCCCTTGGGGAACTTTCGTGGCGAACGAGAACAACGATGCGTCCCACCGAACCGTTGTTCCCTCTGGCACCTCCGTGAATTTGGGAGCCATTCAACTGTCGGGGACGGGTTGGGGAATCAAGTGGGAAACCGTCAAGGTCAAAGATTGCAAAGACGATCTTTCCGATTGCACGGATGTTTTAGGTTACTCTGGGCCAAAGCCAGGAAACTTTCAATACGGTCTCTACTTTGATTTTGGAACCCCCGATAATCCCAACACAAGGTTTTCGGATAAAGCCACCTATTCTTTCACAAAGTCTGGGAACCGCGCCCTAGTAATTTTCTTAGAAACGTGGAAAGCCCCCGCCGTTGAAATCAATCATATCGCGTGGTATTTGACGGTCATGTAAAAAACGCAGAGACAAGTGAAGGTAAAAACAGGAGACGGAGGTAACGTATCAACCAACCTAAAAACGGAAGTTGAACTTCGATCGAAATAAGGTAAAGCGTTGAGAGTCTTTCATTTTACTACTCATTCGATGACAAAAGAGAGTCACCCAATGGGTGAATCAAAAATCATCACCGAAGAAACAGAAAAATCTTCCAGCAAATCCCCCCTGCCCCCCTTTGTCAAAGGGGGGGAACACTCTCGGGACACTGTCTTTTCCACCCTTTACGAAGAACGGGGGGATTCAACTTCCGTTTTTAGGTTTATGGGCATCCCCTGTTTCTCTAAAAACTGGTTTATATTGATTCCAGAAGGGATAAGAATCGTGGACTTGTTGTCCGAATTGGCCATTTCGCTAAGAACTTGAAGATAACGAAGCTGAAACGCCAAAGGAGAGGAACTCAATGTGTTGCCCGCCTCAACCAGCTGATGGGAAATCGCAAGTTCTCCATCAACGTAGATGATTTTGGCTCGCCTTTCGCGCTCAGCCTCCGCTTGTTTGGCCATGGCACGCTTCATGGTTTCCGGGAGGGTAATGTCTTTGATTTCCACCATAGAAACTTCAATCCCCCAAGGTTCTGTGTGCCGGTCTATTATTTCTCGAAGTCGTTGGTTGATCTGTTCACGTTTTGACAAGAGCTCATCGAGTTCGCTTTGCCCGATGACACTGCGAAGTGTTGTTTGGGCGATTAAAAACGTTGATTCAATGAAACGGAAAACTTTCGTTACAGCCAATACCGGATTCGACACACGGTAATACACAACAGCGTCCACAAAGAGTGGGACGTTGTCCCGGGTAATAACTTCCTGCCGTGCCACCTCGATGCACACGATTCGGGTGTCCATCTTTTGCAAGATTTCAACGAAAGGGATCAGGAACACAACACCGGGGCCTTTTAGTCCATGCAGTTTTCCCCACCGAAAAACAACGGCTCGCTCGTATTCCTTCAAGATGTACATCGAAAGGAACAACCCACTCATTACCGCACATCCGAGAAAGACAGACAGCAGAACAACCGGACCGGTCATCATAGCTTCACCTCGCAATCAGTCTTAACAAAGAGGGGGAAACCATTCCAAACAAACGGCCAAAAAGATGCCACACAAAAAAAATCAGACCAACCAAAGACAACCCTTGGAACAGAAGAGACATCACCCGAAACGAGGAATACCCATCCACCATTGTTTTTCGAAGATGGAGTCGGCTTTCTTCGGCTAAGTGGACAACCCCCAGCCCATCGGAAAGGATCCAGTACCCGTCCCCGGGAATCAGAGGATTGACAATCATAACCCATCGCATGTATTGAGTAAGGAGAAAAGGGGTCACAAAATATTCCATCCTTTGGTCAAAGAAAACCCATCCCACAGCCAGTACATTGATCAAACTGTCCATAGCCAATCCGGCCAGATTAATAAGAAGCCGCTGGTTTTTTGGAAGGCACCAAGCCAAGTGAGTTTCCACATTAACCGTCGGAAAAATAAAAGACATTCCCAAAGACAATCGCGGAGAAAACCCCAAAAAATATTTAAACATTGCACGATGTCCCCACTCGTGAAAAACGATGGCGAGAATACTGGCCACAAAAACAGCGATGGCTTCGGGCCAAGTTTGGAGATAATGCGTGCGCCCCCACCATAAAAAATAGATGAGTTGAATCCCCAAGGACAGAGCAAAGAAAAGAATCATGGAGAAAGGGTTTGAATCTTCTTTTTGAAAAACTTGGCTAATCCGTCCCTCCCCATTCTCGGCCAAAACGGATTGGTTTTTTAAAACGGACAAGAACGATTCAGCCTCCTCGATACCGAAATTGTATTTTCGTGCGGCCTCGATCAGTGTTGCTCCGCGGTGTAAATCCAGCAGAAACATTAAGCTGTCCCTGTTAATCCGTCCAAGCCACCCTGAAGGCGTTTTCAGCCAGTATGTCGTAATGTCCAGTTGCCCATACGAAAATGTTAACCGCCCGGGATGGCTCATTGCTCAATAAGATACCTAGCCAGTTCCTCCGCGATGGGATAACCGCTCATCTCTTGAAAACCGATAAACATGGGAGATGGATTGCACTCCAGAATAACATAGTCGTTCCGTGCGGTCCTTTTGATGTCAATCCCCGTAAAAACCATGGAACAGCACTTGGCCGCGCACAGACACGCCTCCTGAACAGAAGGCGGCAGATCAACCCGATTCATGGCTTTTTCGTGTCCGCGAAAATCCACATCATCCGATTCGATTTCGAGGGCACAAATCACTTTCCCGTTTAAAACAAAAACACGGATGTCCATCCCTCGAACATTTTCTTGGAAAATGACGGGTGCACTGGAAAGGAGTTTGAGCCTTTCCTCGGTGATGTCTTCGTTTTTCATCGCCCGACAAGAGGCCCCTCCAGCCACGGGTTTGAAAACGACCTCCTTGTATTGTAAGTAAAACGCCTTCACCGCTTCTGGATCATTTGATACCAGCGTTGCTGGTACAGAGAGTCCCTCTTTTCGTAGGAGGGATAGTTGATAAGGTTTCAAATAGTGAAGCTGAAAACAATCCACGGGATTCACAAGCTTCTTTCCTAACAGAGAACACTGACGCATCCAAGAACCGAGAAAAGCTTGTCGCTCTCTCTCTGAAACGTATTCGCTGTACCATCCATCAAGGTCGGTCAATTGGCCGGAGCGCCTCTTTTCTTCAAGATCGTAGGGGGGTTCTCCATAAAAAACCGACCGCACGTAGAAAGAACGGACATCTTCCAGAGTCTTGCCGTTGTAGAGGACATCGTCGTCTCTCATGCTAAACGATACTTTATCTGGGTAATTCAGCGTATCAATCAGTAAAACCTCGACCCCCATCCCTTGCAAGATGGACACCATTCTCATCGTGTGTTGTTCACCTTCACCACCAACAATACCAATCCTCATAGCCCCCCCCCACACACACCGATGCCGGCAAAGAGTTCTGCCGGCATCGGTGTGTGTTTCTACCCTCGCATGAACAGAGACCAACTTCTCTTTCCTATCTTCTTACGAATTAGGATCAGTCTTTAATTTAGCATTTTTTAAACAATCGCTAGGGTTTGACCACCGAGCCTTCCTCCCCAAGGGCGTCCGTTGTTATGGCGGGAGGTGGTTTTATTGAAGACCCTTCCTCACCCATGGCGTTTGTGGTCGTGGCGGGAGGTGGTTTTATTGAAGACCCCTCCTCACCCATGGCGTACGTTGTCGTGGTGGGAGGTGGTTTTATTGAAGACCCCTCCTCACCCATGGCGTTCGTCGTCGTGGCGGGAGGTGGTTTTATTGAAGACCCCTCCTCACCCATGGCGTTCGTCGTCGTGGCGGGAGGTGGTTTTATTGAAGCCCCCTCCTCACCCATGGTGTTCGTGGTTGTGGCGGGAGACAATTTTGTTGAAGCCCCCTCCTCACCCATGGCGTTCGTGGTCGTGGTGGGAAGTGGTTTTGTTGAAGACCCCTCCTCACCTATGGCGTTCGTGGTTGTGGCGGGAGGTGGTTTTGTTGAAGCCCCCTCCTCACCCATGGCGTTCGTGGTCGTGGTGGGAAGTGGTTTTGTTGAAGCCCCCTCCTCACCTATGGCGTTCGTGGTCGTGGTGGGAGGTGGTTTTGTTGAAGACCCCTCCTCACCTATGGCGTTCGTGGTTGTGGCGGGAGGTGGTTTTGTTGAAGCCCCTTCCTCACCCATGGCGTTCGTGGTTGTGGCGGGAGGTGGTTTTGTTGAAGCCCCTTCCTCACCCATGGCGTTTGTGGTTGTGGCGGGGGGGGGGTTTGTTGCAAACCCC
>Ga0247840_10003810_pt1 | contig 24905 bp, 30 predicted proteins | sample LaCruzMarch2015__FD_192404 | JGI IMG/M metagenome (GOLD analysis project Ga0247840, IMG submission 192404) | Freshwater microbial communities from meromictic Lake La Cruz, Castile-La Mancha, Spain - LaCruzMarch2015_17m | ecosystem: Environmental > Aquatic > Freshwater > Lake | place: Spain...
TTATAATATTATTTTGTATTGTTATTTCCATAATTTTTATATTTTTTCTATTAAGTAATATGAACCTCTCGCATTTTGAGTTAATGACGCTGTATTTTGTAATGCGAAAACAATATATTGGTCGTTAACCCAATTTATATTTAAATTTGAAACTGAGTTATATAACACTAAATCTGTCGCAGTAATACCCGCAGTTATATAAACTTCTGTATTATTTGATGCGTTTTTTACAACCAAGGTTCTTAACATATGATTAACCAAGAATGATGTTGCGCCAGCGTTATTATATTGCCCAACCAAAATAGGCGAACCCGATAAATCTGGCGTGCTATTAACATAAATCCTCATAGTCGTAGATGAATTTATCGTAGTCCTACTTCTATAATTAATACGCACAAGGTCACCATTCCCAAAAGTTCCTCCACTAATCAATTGAGTGTAAGTGACTGAATTAGCTGTTGTACCACTAACTAAGGTTCCATCACTACCATCACTCCAAGTATCAATTCCTCCGGTGGTACTAGTAAAGCCGGTGATATTAAATGATGTCCCACTATTATTAGTCATAGTGATTTGACTTCCATTAAATGTTCCGCCCGTTACAAAAACGTCGGTTGGTAAATTCTGATAAGTTGTTGCTGATATTGTATTAGCAGTTAATCCGCTTTGGATAAAAACATCACCACTTATTGTTCCCCCACTTTTATCGTATTTATTTGAAACATCCCCCGATGTTGGAGTCCTTGGAACCCACAATCCAGTACTTGCCGAATAAGTTAATACTTGACCGTCAGTTGCGCCAGTGACATTAACGTCGTGTAATTCACTTAATTCATCAATACCTTCATCAACTTTAACAAATATTTTACCTTGATTAGGGTGTGCGTATAATACATAACCTATTTGAACTGGATGGTTCTGAGGTTGAATATTTGTTAATCTACCAGCAACAGTTTCAGATAACCATAGGTTATCACCATCAATCCAAGTTTCACCTTGTAATGAACCCGTTGTGTTAATATTTCTAACATTTCCAAAACTAGTAATAAAACCTTCTTGGTTATTATCAATATTTTCTGTAACTATACCTAATATACCCGAATGATTAAGTTTATTATTGGATTGTGCCAACAATACTGCTAATCTTTGGCCTTGGGCCCCACCTTCTGATGATGCCCTAATTCTTACTACTTGATAATTACTTTCTAATAAATTTGAACCGGTTTTATTAACCACTCTAATAACTTCTTCTTGACCTATCTGTAAAGTTACATTACCACCTTTTAAACCTAAATCTAAGGTTCCATCAACATCATTCCAAGTTAATTTCGCAACACTTGAAGTCGCAGTTGATGCGGTAGAGAATTGAACATATCCATTAACATTTGTATTACCACTAATATTAACATCGCCAGTTGATGTCCAACCAGTTACTTGATTAATTAATATACTTAATGGGGGTTGAGAATTATTTTGTTCAATAGTTAAAACATTACTATTGTTATAAGTAAATGCGGTAACTAAGGTATCAACATTTGAAAACCCAGTTATATTAATTGGGGTATTACCAATTGTATTCAATGTTAAAGTTCCCGCAGAGTAACTACCCCCACTTACAGCACTTACTATTTGTGTTTGTAGGGTTTGAACATCACCGGTTAATGTAGTAATTACTGTACAATTTAAAAGGTCGTTACAATTAAAACTTGTTCCACCTCCACCATTGGTAAATCCAGTAATTTGAATAGTTCCACCAGTTGTATTAAATAAATTTAATGTAGTTGTAGCACTTGAATATGTCCCACCAGTGATTGTTCCACCAAGAGCAACGGAAACATTATTTTCTAAATTGATAAAATCAATACAAGTTCCCAAATCATCACAACCAAATCCACCAATATTACCACCAGTAAAGTTTTGAAGTATTTGAGTTAAGTTTAATCCTTCATAGGGGATATCACATAAGTTCTCTTGAAAATTAACTTGAATACTAATCTCCATAGACCAACCCGCAACCCACTCCGAATATCTACCCGCAAATGGACTTATTGTTGGTTCCCCATCAACGAAAAATTGGTCGTCTTCTAACTTTAATATTCTAAATACATCTAATGCGATTTGTAATGTATCAGATAAAACTTCTTGTTCGTTATTTTTATCCTTTTTTACAATATCAAAAAATAATAAATTGAAATTATAATTTATCGTATTTTGATTTGATTGAACTGAAACGGGGGTTGCCCAAAAAACGGGGTATGTTGAATTTTCACTAATATATTTATTCAAATCCGCTTCTGATAATTCACCGGCCCCAAATCTTTTTATTTGGTAGTGAGCCTCTGATATTACTTCAAAAAGTTCTATAATTTGGTTATAAGATAATACACTCATTTTTTCGTTTTTATATAAATATTTTTTATTTAGTCAATTGCGTCAAATCTGATATGAAATATCTAATGAACCATCAATCATATTATTAGTTAATGGGGAGCCTATGTTTATCACAGTATCAACCGATGCGTCCCATATATTTGCTGTTATTGAAGATGATAAACTAAACACTTGGTCTAATCCTGCGTCGTTAATATTCATCGCAGGTAGCATAATACCATTTTGGTATTTAACACCGTTAATAATCGTTACATTACTATCTGTAATAGTTGCGTTATTTGTCCCAATAATAGAAACATTCTCAACATTTCCATAAATTAAATTATTACGACCCCCTATAATACTTGAATTATAAGTTCCTTGTAAAATAGTATTACCATCTCCTTGGACGAATATATTTTGATTCAAACTTGATATATTATTCTGTTGTCCAATAATGTTAATATCATTATTAGTTAATGGTCTATTAAATTGATTAACTGGGTTTTTATCTTCAACGACATCATCAAAAATGTTATCATTACCATTATTAATATCTTTGACTTGTTGTTGGAAAATCAATACATCAAGTAATTTAATTAAACTAACCGATGTAGTGTTATTTGACATAGGGTTATAATCGCTAATCTTGTTTAAACGATAATATTGTCCATCAATATTGATAGTGTTTCTAAAATCTAATTCAAAAATATCTCTTTGAGTCAAATAAAAATTCGCTTCAACTGATTTAGAATTTTTGTCTAATATCTCAAAATAATAAGACCTATAATATCTATTAAATAATGTTCCATTAGTATATGATTGTCTCTGATAATAACTTATAAGGGGAATACCGAACACTAATGATGTATATGATATATAACCATCATCTTCCATCCCACAGTAAGGGTAATACTCTAAATCGGTGAATACCGTACCGGAGTTTAAGGACGAACCATACCATAATCTATTTTTATTAATATTTGTAAAATCATAACCTCTATAACTTTTTAAGCCACCATAATATAAAACTCTTAAATTAGTTTTTGGTTTAATATAAGTTACCCCATTTTCTGAATTAACTTCTTTTGTAATTTGGGGGAATGATATTTTTTTGGTGCTATCTTCAATTTGTGGGGTAGGTGAAAATAAAACTTCTATTTTGGTATTACCTTTTACAAAATCATTATCCGTTGTAAATTCGTAATTACCATAAATTTCATTATATTTCTTTGAATAATTATCATTCCAATAGTCAGTATCGTTTTTATAACTTAATTCAAAATCTTTACTAACAACATCACTTAATGGGGTGATATTAATTGATTGTGAAATATCTAATTTTTTACTCCAATCAATTACACTACCTTGACTATAATAATCATTTCTTGGTTCAACCCTAACTACATTAGTTTGACCCTTAACATCATCAATATATAAGTTAAATAATTTAATTATTGATAATAAGAAGTCAGATTGTTTTACACCACAATCAAAAAATTCATTTAAGTCAATTTGGTTACCCTCAAAAATTCTATTATTAGAAACGGCATTATAAAATCTACTTGAAACACTATCTTCAAATAATATTCTAATTATCGCTCCATTTTTATAAAAAGCATTTTCTAATAAATTTGAACCTGCTAAATTATTTGAATTTCTAATCAATATTCTTGGGAATACTTCATCACTAATATCTATTTGGACACCCTCAGTTTGAACTGATATACTTAAATAAGGTGAAACATAACCTTGTGCGCTAGTTGTTTGCGTAGGAATTTGAATATTGATTGTATCATATATTTCAACATTTGACGCTACAATTGTTTCAACACCATTTCGTTTTTTAATTATCTGAAATTCAACTTCTATTTGCCCCCATTCATCACCGGCTAAATTTGAATATTGCCAAAATCCCGCACTTGGTGTTCCTGCGATAGGTAATAATTGTATCCTAAATTGAAAATCGGCTTGAAATTTCATTTCGGTAGTATATTGGGATATAAACCTACGAGAATTTAAGGCTGGATTATAGTTATTAAAATTATCAAATAAATCGGGGAATGTTGAACCACTAGTGTCCGCATTAAACGATGTGAATATCTCATTAAATTGGGTTGTTCCTACTGGTTTTGCGTAAACGAATGTTGCGCCAGTTAAACCCGCTCTAAATTCTTGTCTTTGTATTTGCTGAGTTGATTTTGGGAAATATTCACCGGTATATGGAACGATTAATCTTTTGAAATAACAACTATCAAAAAAATCACTTTGATATGTAAATTGCGCATTTTCAAATATTTTATCAATAATCGTTTTTAAATATATTGATGGGTAAAAATCTTGAACTCCATAACCATTTCTTAATATACTATTACCGAATAAAGTTTTTTTACCATAATCAATAATAGGATAAACATAACCTTCACCAGTTTGACATTTCACATATGTTGTTCCGCTCTCATTTAATGAATTTTCACCCCAACCTTTGTTTATTGTTATGGTTGTTGAATTTGGAACATCTATAATCGTTGAAATACCATTATAGATGTGATTTATAGTTGGGTCAGCCTTTTCAACCCATATAGTTTCACCTATTGAATAATTATGAGCAGAACCATAGATTAAATTAACTTTACCATTATTAAATTGGGTATCAATAAAAGTTTGGGTATTACCCGTAGTCCAATTAATATAATTTGAACCATTTTTTTGAATATTAGTATTCCAACTATTTAATATACTACCAAAATTATAAGTGTGGGTATATTCAAAGAAATTTAAGCCACACATCTTATCTTCACCCAAATTATAGAAGATATTTGCCAATTGTCCGTATAGGTTAATTTCGTATTTAATATTATTAAAATCGTCTCTTACAATTTTAGTAAGTTGTAAATAACCACTTAATTGTTCTAAACCTTCTGAGTAAATTACGAATTGTGCTTTTTTTCTTGGGTCGTATTCTAAATCAGCCCCAATCTCAAAAATGTTCTTAAAAAAAACATTATTATTTTTTGTGCCGGGGATTGTAATTGTTTTTGAAAATGATGAATTTCTTTTTTCGGGTGATGTTATATCAGCAATTGAAAATGTTAATGGGAATTGTTCATTATCAAATAAATCTAAACTCTCATATATTTCATATTGTCTATTTTCAGAAGCAAAAATTACTTTACCATTTTCACCGCTTGTAAAACTAATAGGTAATTGTAAATCTACATTTGTGAATATTGTAATTCCACCTATATAAAGTGTTGAAGGTTCAATACCTATAATTTCAGTTTCACCATCAGCCCAAGGATTAATAGATTTATTTGTTTTATCTATTGTAATTTTTTGACCTAAACTTAATTCATTTGTTGTATTAGAACTAAATTCTAAACCTAATTTAAGACCAAATGAAGAAGAGGCTAAATATGTATCTTGAAATTCTAATTCAGCGGTTTGCTTATATTTGAAAACTATTAATTCCGTTTTGTTCATTTTTCTATTTTTTTATAAATATCTATTTACAAGGTTGAAAAAAAATAATCAAATTCTTTTTTATTCCCCCTATTTAAGGCTTCTAAACTAAATGCTAACGACATAACCATATCATCGTGAATACCACTTGACGCTTGATATTTAATATTTCCACTATCACTCATAACAAATATGAAGTTCTCCAATTCAACTCTTAAATTTTTATCATCGGGTAATTTAATTTCTTTATTATTAAACAACCTAACCATATTTTGTATTATTTCGTGTTTTGACTTTGATGTTGTTGTAAATGGGGTTATAAATTGACCCCAACTTGTTTCAAGTAAATCAGACACAATAGGAATCCCCAATCCATTATTTTCAATCACTATATTTTTTGGTTTATGAATACCAAAAAATACTTGAAGTTTATTTTTAAGTTCGTTTGAAGTCACATTTGTAAATCTCAAAATATCAACAACTTGATAATTGTAATTAATTACAGTTGCTACTGTGTAATCATTATTCATACCCAAATCCACACCTATAAAAACATCACCTTTATTATTAGGTAGTTCATTAAATGTCATTATTTCATCTAAATTTTTGAATATTGACGCTTTATCAACAAACTCTGCCATATATTCTTGTTCAAAAATTTCTTGGGGTAGTGAATTTTTTTGTTCATCCAAAAACTTTTTATTAACATATGGACTATCATAACTTGTAAATTTGAATGAAGCCCAACCTTTATCTATATTTTGTTTGGTAAAATATTTGAATAACCAATTTTTACCTTTTGGTGTTGAAGTTATTAATATTTTTTTACCTTTTACTGTTAATGTGGGTATTAATATTGAATGTATGGTATTTTCATTTATAAAGGCTGCCTCATCTATAATCAGATAATCATTTGAATAACCCCTCAAACTATCTTCTTGTAAAGCAGACCTAAATAATATCTTTGAATTATTTTCAAATAGTATTTCTGCTGAGCCAGATTGACCTTTATGTGATTTGACAACATCTGCCGATATTATACCTTCAATAGTTTGTTTATAGACCTTATTTGCTTGACTGTCGGTTGGTAGAACCATCATTATCTGAACATTCTTTTTTGATAATGCCCACATTAAAGATTGGTTAATATCTAATAAAGTTTTTCCAACTTGACGACCACAAACAACTACAACACCAAAAATATTTTTATCATTAATCTTTTGGTGTATTTCCCTTTGTTTTTTATATGGGGTATAAAGTTCTATATTTACCTTTTTATCCATTTAATAAATTCAAGGTATCTTCATCATTAAGTTCCCCAAAACTAACTTTGACATTTTTTGTCATATTGTTAATATCAAATTCTTGTTTTTCAACATAACCCCTCTTTTTACCTTTACATTTTAGATAAAATATAATCGCTGTATCAGACCCATCTTCAATTTTTTCAATCAATTTATTTTCAACAAAGTCAATTTGGTCTTCCAATACATTATCATATAATATTTTGAAGTCTGGGTCTGATTGAGTCCAATTCCACACTTGTTGTCTTGATATACCGACATTATTTGAAGCAACGGAAATAATACCCCTTGCTCTGGCAAATTCTTCTAAAAATCTTTTCTTTTTGTCCGTAGTTGTTTTATTCTCCTTTTTCATTTTTAATAATATCATTAATTGTTAATTGATTAATATATAAATCATAAAATTTTTTTATATTAGAACATATTTCAAATTTTTCTAATTGAATTGCTCTGATTAAAATATATCCAAGTATTGTTATATAGTGAGCGGGTATTTCATCATATAAATTATCCCAATCATCTTTTATTACAACTCTTAAAAAGATAATATCATTCATTAATTTATAGGCTAAATCTTCTAATATCTCATCACTAACGAATTTATTTTTCAAAATGGGGTAGATATGAGCATAAGTTTTTTCAAGTTCTTTATTGACCCATAATTTGGTTTTATAATCCATATCCTCCCGATGTAAAATAAATTCATCTTCAAAGGCTTCTTTCATATAATTAAATAATCGTTCAGACCATTTGTCAATATCATTAAGTTTTTGCTCATTCTTCTTTAATTTGGTCATCATAATATTGTTTCATTTTTTTGTAAACCCTACCTCGGCAACCTGCGCAATGAACACCCCATTCTTGTTGGTTTGGGAAAAAAAAATTATGTAAATTGAATAATAACTTAGTTTGTGTGTCCATTATTTTTTCTTTACCTTCAAGTTCGGATAATAATTTTCCTAATTCTTCTAATTTTTCCATATTAATATAAATATTATAATTTATTGTCTATTATACCAGCAATAAATGATGATATTACTGATATTATAAATACCCCTTCAAAACAACAACCAGATAATAAAGTATATATAATTCCAATCCAAAAGGTTGAACACATCCAACAATGTATTAATCTATGGATAAATTTTTTATTTTTTGAATATTCATCGTATTTTTCTTCTTTGAACCCTAAAAATCGTTTTAATAATATACTTGGTTCGGCGTGAATAAATAAATAAGATATGGCTATGATTGTTAGAATTTGTAGAAACATATTACATTTTTCGTTTTATTTTATCTTTTAGGTTTTTTACCAAATTATGAACTGAACCCTTTGAAATCCCCACTTTAATTGATATTTGTTCCATAGTCATTTTTTGAGTTACCAACATATCATATAAGTTTTTTTCATATAGTTCAAGTGTTTCATAAATCGCTTTTGTTTTTTTGATTTTGTCTATTTGTTCGGGGGTATGGATATTTTCCAAATCCTTATAATATCCTTCAACTTCTTCACTAATAACATCTATGCGGTTGTCTTTTTCGGGGTTATATTCTATCTGACGGTCAATATGTAAATTATTCAATTTTTTGAAATCTGACCACCAGTAAGATTGATTTTTTATCCATCTAATACAATAACCTTTAATGCCATTTTCCCCTTTATCATTATAGGCTTTTTCAAGAACATCAATTTTTTTTATACAGTGTAAATATAATTCAACGACTAAATCCCTATATAGTTCATAGGGTATTACTCCGTTGTTATTGATGTTGCCCACAACCTCCAATAAAAATTTATAATTATTTTTGAAATAATCGTCTAAAATTTCCTTCACTTTATATTTTTTTTTTGTTTATGTAAAAAAAACGAATATGTAAATATTTATTGATAACAAAAAAACATAAGATGAAAAATATTAACGAAAAATTTGCCAAAAATTTATCAAAATTCAAAAGTATTGAAAAAAAGACAATTACTGAAAAATTATTTAGTGAAGAAGAAATAATCATACCCCATAATAAATTCTCACCATACGATTTAGTTTTTCCGAAGGGTAAAAGCATAATTGAAATTAAAAATAGGCGTTTTAGTTCTGACACCTTTGATAATAAATATAATGGTGAAATGATGATTGAAACTCAAAAAGTTGAAAAACTATTAAACATTACTTCAAGGGGTGGTAAATATGATGGCTATCTTGCGTGTATTTTATTCTATTTTGATGATGATGTGTTCCAATATATAATTCTAAATAGAATTGATTTTAGACAATTAGAACGACAAGAACGAAATACCCCAACTAATAGTTGTGATGTATGGGCAAATAGACAAGATGAGTCAGTTTATATAATACCAAAAGAAATATTAACTAAAAATAATTTTGTGAGACGCAAAGTTATTCTCTAATATATCTTAATAATCTATTTTGACGGTCGTGATAATCAAAACCTAAATATAAGTCCGCCTCATAAGTTGTATTTCCTTTGAAGGGTTTTATATCATCCCCATTATTAGTTTGATATTGTGGGAATAAAGATGAATTATCACATAAATAATTGATTAATCTTTGACTGAACCATTGTGCTCGGTCGTTAGTCAATTTCTGCATATATTTTATCACATCCAAATCAGTCGCATTCCCATTTTCTGATGTTAATTGAAGCACCCCCTTATTGAATAATTGGTAACTCATATATGGAAACGCATAAAATAACATTTGCCACGCTGTGTAGGGTTTTATATAATCTTCAACTAATATAGTTTCATTAGCATTTAATGTTTGAGCACTAAATGTATCCAACAAATAATTGAAAAAATTAGTTCCCAAAAATTCATTTAAGTTAATTTGATGAACTGTTTGAAGATGGGGCACCAAATCTTGGAATTGAACATTTTGTGATATTGGTAAATAGGCTTTAAGCCACGCTTGACTTGTAAAAAATACATTTATCATAATTTCAGTTTATTTATAAATATCAAAAAAAAACATCAAATATAAAAACAAAAAACCCCCTTACTATATTTCGGGGGGTCTCTAACAAAAAAAACATCTGATGTTTAATATTAATTATAAATTTATGTTTTGTAAAATATTTTGATGCCTTTTTTTTGCGGCTTCTGATAATTTTTTTCTCCATTCATCGGAAAAAATCCTACCCTTTAATTTTTCCTTCATTTTTTCAATATGTTCCTTAGTATGTTTTTTTCCTTTATTCCAACTAATTGTTCCACTTGTTCCCTCACCTCCATTAGTCAAATTACAAAGATTTTCTCTACCAAACATAGATATATATAATTTTTCCCAATCTAACGCTCTTTTTTCAGATAAATTTTCGTGGATAATATATATTTCATATTCATATTTATTCACAATATTGTTCCAATAATAACTTCTACCCTCTTTTCTCCACGCTCGTCTATCTTTACCCTTCCCAACATAAAAAACCTTACCAGTGGTCTTATTTATATGAAAATAGATATAATATTCGTTCATTAAGCCTCCAAAATATTTAGGGGTGTTAATTTGAAATTAACTGATAATCCATTTAAGAAAAATAAATCATTCATTAAAGTTTCAATAACCCTACGCTCGGGTGCTATAACAGTTGATTCAAATATATTATAAGCGGTTGATATATCAGCAGAACCTAATTTACCGGGAATTGCGATAGCCATTAATTCTGTTGAAACAATACGGTGAGCAGAACATATCTGAACTACTATTTGTTCCCCAATTACTGTAAATTGTTTATCAAGGTCAGATGGTGAAATAGTATCAATAGTAGTTTTATTTTCAACCCCATCACTAAAAAATACTAATGGTTTGCCAGCCGCTCTTGCTCCACTATATTGTCTCTTTAATTCATTAACAATAGTTTCACGCTCTTCAATTGAGTTGGGTTTTTTAGTAAAGTGTATAGCGAGACCGGGGTTAAATCCGTTTGTAATATTCATATTGTGAAATACCGCTATTGCCGCATCTGCTTTAATCCAATTTAAGGCAGATGTATATGTTGGAACACCATAATATTCCGTGTTAGGATTATATTTTTTAATATATAATAATTGAGTATAATTTTCTTTATCATTAATATTAAAAGCCGCAATTCTAACGGGGGGAACACCTCTTATGTTTGACCAATCATTTGAATAATAATATTCTTCAACTTTACCATCCTTCATTTTTCCACTACGAATATAAGAAGGTTTTACTCTTTTGAATTGAACAACCTTACTAAAATCCCTTGACCAAATTATTTCTACACACATAGAACCAAATAGTTCCCAATCTCCACTAACTAAATCCAAAAATGTATCAATTGATTTGTCGTTATCAAAATATTTTAGAAGTTTTTGAAGTTCAACTTTTTCAATATCAGTTAATGTTGTATCATCATATGTATATCCATTTCCCGCAATCATTTTAGATTTTTGAGTTAATATTGATTGATGAATTGAAGATGAATTATATAAGTCAATAAGTGTATCGGGATATAAATTATCATCTCCGAAATTAACCCAATCCTTATTCTTTATTTCCTTGATTTTAGGGAAATCTGAATTTTGTAAATTTACTGACACCACATAAGTTGGTTGTGTTTCTTTTGGTTGCGGTGTTTCAGTTTTTTGTTTTGTGAATAAAAAATCTAATAGTGCCATATTATAAATATACTGATTGAATTGTTTGATTATTTCCACTAATAAATACTTTACCAGTTTCAACAAGGCTAGCCCCACTGAATGTTATATCTGTATTAGTTGAACCACTTATCTGTGCGTAAATTTGATAGTCGTAAAAACCTTGATTTAGGTCAGTATCACCCGAAATATTAATATTGAATTGATTATATCTCCACGAATTTATAACTGGCGTGTAAATGTTTGTCGTTATAAAGTTTGACTCATCATTTGAAAACCACCATAAATATTCTACGGGTGTTGCTGAAAAACTAACTGGTAATTTTTCGGTTAGTGTTAAAGCCACTACATTATTTTCATTTTTATTTAAGACAATCATAAGTTTTTACAATAAATATCAAATACAATTAACAAATATAAAAAAACCCGTCGGGAGCAGTGACGGGTTCTTCAAAAGAAAAATAAATCCAATTTTTATATAAATATTACTTATTCAATCAACTTAAATTTATTTTGTAAATTATATTCGGGTTTTAATAAATTAATATAGAAGTTAAATTTTTCTCTGACTTCTTCAATATCCTTAATAATTTCTAATATTGAAAAATGAAATACTTTATCTCCATATAAATTATAATCCTCTATAAATTCTTTTGAAGGGTGTTGTTGTTTTTTTAATAAAAACAATTGACCGAATTTTGAAACATCTAAATTGAATGTCTCACCAACCCATCTTTTTCCATTTTCTACATTTATTATTTGATAAATTATCACGGGATAATAAAATCCCCCACCTTGATGGTAGGCGTCTAAATAATCGGGTCTTATTTTATGTGTTTCCATTTTGTTTTTTTTGTTTGTTTATATTTAATAAATATATACCTATCTAAAAAAAGTATCAATTACTAAAAAATTATTTTTCAAATTCTTTTTCGGTTAATAATACATCTGTTATAAACACATCAATAAGTTTCGCTAATGATAATCCATTTCTTTTACAATACGATTGTATTTGTTGTTTTTTTTGTGAGTTAATTTTCATTACGAAAATCGCATCTTTATGTTTTACTTTTTTCATTTTAATAATTTTCTATATTGTTCAAAATTATTTATTCTCGCTTCGGCAATTTTAAAGTAATCTTCATCCATCTCCATTCCGATAAAGTTAAAACCCACCGAAACTTAATATATGTCCTCCGGGTTTTAATACCCTATATACTTCCTTCCAAAATTCAACACTAGGAACATCGTAGTCCCACTTTTTATTCATAAATGATAAACCATAAGGGGGGTCAGTAATAATGCTGTCTATTGAGTTATTTTCAAGTGTTTTTAATAAGTCAATATTGTTTCCTTTAAGTAAATTAATTTTTTCCATATATGTTATTTTAATAATAAATATATACTAATTTAATCATTAAACAAAAAAAACCCCCTTTTTTTGAAGGGGGCTTAATCTAATATGAAAAAATTGATTATTGAACAATTGATGGAATAACAGTAGCATCCACTTCGGGTGCTAATGTTGGTTCCTCAGCGGTGAATGTAAGAGTATATCCGTTCAAATCGGTTTTTGCCGTTCCCGACCCACCTTCATTTCCAGTTAATATACAACCCTCAGATTGACCAAAGAACCAATATAAATCATTACTATCTTGAACTATAATGTTTAGTTTCTTTTGTCCTGCCGCAAGTAATAATATTTTATTTCTTTTTGTTTGTTCCCTGCGTGGGATAACCAAAGTAATTGTTTGAGTGTAAAAAGTTGTTCCATTTTCTAAATTTACAGTCGCACTTTCCACATAACTTGAAGTATTCCTATTAAATTCAAAGTTATAGAAGAATGTACTAGTAGCCATTGCGATATTATTAATAACCTCACCACTAGCAACTAATATACCACCCGCATTTTGAGTAATACCCGTTACACTTACAGCGTCAGTAATATATATTTTTTTTACACCACCAGCGTTAGGTTCACATCCAAGTGAAATCCCGCCGTTTAGTAAGTCCGATTGACACGCCATTTTATATTTTTATTAATTAGTTTATTTGTTAAAAAAGGGGGGGTTTGTGACCCCCCATTTTTTTGTGTAAAGGTTATGGTCTAAAATATACAATTTCAGCACCGAAGTAATAATCTACACCGAATTTGAATGAAGCAATCAATCTTACAGTTGGTTGTCCGATAACATCCAACATAGGGATAATTCTAACATCTTCAAAATCAGACTCTAAGTCAGTAAGTAAGAACATATTTGACAATGCCCCCGCAACAATAGTGTTCGCTGGCATTCCCGGTGCTTCAATAATTTCAATACCTAAGAAGTCAAGTGTTTTAGCCCCAACATAGTAAGCCTCAGATGAAGCCGCAGCAATCGCTTGTCTGTAAAGTTTAGCAGCCGCCACACCCATAAAGATTTTAAGGTCTGGTTTTGTAAATACAGCCGTAGGGATTGCGTTATATACTAATGTAGTTGCCGATATAATATTTGTCAAACTCAAAGTAAAACCACTTGGTTTGATAACATTAGTGTCAGCAGAGAATTTGAAAATCAAACCATCACATACATTAATTGGATATGTCGCGCCAGTTGTATTACCTTGCCATACGATTTGTTCCAAGTCAGAAGAAACTTTACGAGCGGTCAAATCTAAAAGATATTGTTCCATAGATATTGGCATTACTTCGGGGTTGTTTGAACCTGCCCTTAGTTGCTCAGATAAATAGTTTGTCTCAAAAGTTCTTTTACAATACTCCAAGTTAATTTTAATCGCACATACCTCAAAAGATTTTTGTGCTAGTGTTCCTTCACCACTTGATGTGAATGTACAGTCAGCGTCTTGAAGGATGTTACCCAAATCAAAAGAAGCCAATTTAATTTTTGACTTTACATTCGGGATTAGTGTCAAAACTGATTTTGACGGTCCGGATAATAGTGCCGCTGAGTAAAACCCTTCTGCGTCTCTGCCGGTAAATACTGTATTATCTACTAGTGCCATTTCTTAATTTTTTTTTTATGTTTATTTATTCTTGAATATTTGTTTTTATTTATTTGTTCAAAAAAATTTATTTTCTTTTGATTGAACGAAATTTATTGATTGTATCTTCAAATGTTTGTTTTTTAATTTTGTTGTATTCATCAATAGTTGTTTTTGATTTTTCACCGGGTTGTTTTGATAATTGTTCAACCTTAGATGTTAATTCATTTACTTTTGACATCATACCCTCATTCATTTTTGCTTCTAACTCATCAATTCTTAACATAAGTTGTGCGTGAATCGCATTCATTTGTTCAAAACGGGGGTCTAAAATCTGCATAATTTCTGTTATAATTGCCGTTTGTTCCTCTGGTGTTACCGCTAATTCAGCCTCATCAACAATTTCTTCTGCTTGTTCTGATGAAATTTCCGCAATTTCAATACAAACCCCACCCTCAGTTTGAATAATAATACCAAGTTCGGGTAGTGTATGTTCTCCATCGGGTGCTGGTGAAGTTGTGCCGTCTTCTGCGACTACAAATACTTCTTTACCAATTTCAAAATCACCCTCAGTTTCAACAACTACACCACTTGAAGTAGTTGTTCTTGCTAACGAATATTGAACTTTACTAAGTTCCAACATTTCTTTGATTTTTTGTAGTGTTGTCATTTCTTTTTTCATTTTGTTGCTTTATTTGTAAATATTTATTAATTAATCAATAGTCAAAAATAATTTATTTATTTGACCACTGACTATAACATACTGCTGTTCTCTGTGTATAATCGGGGAACTCAATTTTCATTTTATTATTTCTCATACACCTTGATATAAATTTATCCTCAGTATCATCTGTTGAAGGGGTGGGTAAAATAAAAAAATACTTTGATAAATTAAGTTCGTCTAATTTATTCTCACACCATCTTAACATAACATCACCACCCCACATATTATATGAAATCACGCCACAAGAATCGGGTTCACCATCCGAATATGTTTTAGCCCTACTTAAAAATGAAAAAGTCCTTTTTATAATATCAATTGATATATTTTCTCTATTTGCTAATTGATTTGCTCTTATTTTTCCAACTCTTGTAGCACATTTATTTCCTAACTCACTATTTTTTTCTAATGCGTTTTTTGCGTTATCCGAAGCACCTTGTGGGTAATCATTATAACTTTCTAACTTAATATTTTTTATAAATTTGAGTTTTTCTATTGGGTTCATAATTAGTCGCAAGGTTTGATTAGATTAATTTTTGGTAAATTAGGATTCCTTGCGTCACTTATAAATGTTTCTTTACGACATCTACACGCATCGTTTCTACTTTTCCAACGACCCTCACCAACATAACTATGCGCTTGTTTGAATCGTGGCATTTCTATTTCTTTACTACCTCCGGGCCAACTGTAAGTGAAAAATGAACCTTGAATTTGGAAACCTAAATTGTGAAGTGTCACACAGATGGGGCAGGTTACACAATCATCCGAAGCAACCCATCGTTCCCACCTAACTTTTCTTAAATTAAGTTTACCCTCTTTTATGTCTTGTTCATATTGATGTTTTAATAATTCAGCCCTTATCATTACTTCTTCAACATAGTCCCAACTACAATCGTTATGGTTATGTTTTACATCACACATACCTTCACATTTATCGTGAATTTTAGATAACATTTGTTCCATTTCGGCTATTAGTTCAACTGAAAAACCTTTTACTTCACCGGTCTTAACTACATCATTCCAAAAATTATCATCTTCAATATAAACTTTACCCATCCAAGTTCCAACTGGTAAATTAAATCCGAAATATTTTGACTTATCCATATTCTCGTCTTCTATAATCCAATTTTCAGTCAAAAATGCGTTAATAGTATTTTCTGAGTTATGTTGAATATTAATTTTGGTATTGTTATTACTCTTATTATATTTTCTAACTATTTTTTTAATAGTATCTTTATCAAAGAGAATATTATATTCCCCCATTTCGGGTGAATATCTATAAATTTTTTTATCGGGGATTAATAACGGTCCGAATAATATTTTTTGTTCAGTATCAAACTTGAATTGATATTGTTTATTCAAGTAAATAAAGTTGCGTTCTATGGCTGGGTCATCTACTAATGAAATAAAATCAACACCAGTTAGTTCATCATCATTTACAACTATTTTATATAAAGGTAGTTCTTTTTCCATTTTGACATTTTTTAATAAATATTAATTAGCGTTCTGTTTTTTAATCTTAAATTGTTTTTCATATGATATGTGGTTTAAACTTAGAATAAAATTCATATCTAATATTTTATCAAACTTTGTTATATCCCCATTTGATAAATGATAAACATAACTATACCACTGAAATCTATTATTAAGTTCATTATTTTTTTTTATTTCGTCTAATTGTTTTTTTGTTAATCCAACTAAATCCGTGTCTGTATCATCTCCCCCACCTGCGTCGTCAAATAATCCGATATATTTGCTAAATATACCTCTACGAAATTCCAAAAAAAAATACCACTCGCAATCGCATCTTCTGTGTTGAATTTTTGAAGGAATAATTCAGCCCTTTTTTCGGCGGTTATACTATTATAGTCCTCAATTATATAATCATTATCATTCTTATATTCAATAATAGGTCTATAAATTACTGATAATATTTTATTTAGATTTTTATTGAAATTCACCATATGATTTTCTAAGTCAATCCATTCACCAACCTTTATCTGATTAAAATTTGGTATTGAACCATATTTTACCCCATCAATAGTTATGATATGTTTATATTCTTTTTTTGTGGGGTTTGAAATCCAACTTAATTCTTCAATTATATAATTCATTTGTTCAAAGGTCATTTTTGAAACTTCTTCGGTGTCAGTATCACATAATAAAGAAATAGTATTAATCAATTTTTCAATATGTTTCATAGAACTAAAATCAGTTTCTAAAAATTCAATATATTGACCTAATGTAACATCTGACCAATTTTCTGGTATTGTTAATTTTATTTTTTCCATACTAATAAATATATTATAATATTATCCAAACTGAGACCTTGTTTCAATAACTTGAACTCTATTTACAACATTTGTAATATCAGTTTCGGTTACGAATACTTGAAATTGTCCTTGTTCAGTTGGAGCAAACGCTCCTAATTGTTGTAAAGTTGATTGTGGTGATATTTGTGTGTCAGCACCCAATGATGATAAATTTATCCCCGCCGAAGGTGTTGAACCTCCATCTGATGGTGAATCTGGGTTGAATTTTTGTGACTTAATCGCTGCGATTTGAATAACACCAGTCGCTATCGCAGCGGCAATACCCGCAATACCTAATGGTGATGGGGGTGGTCCGAATATTTCTTGTGCTTTAAGAATTGCCCCGGCAGTGGATATTCCCGCTTGTGCGATTGATGCTGCTTTATTTCTGTTGAAAATTCTTTTTTGTGCTCCCCTACTTAATTGTTCTCCATTCTTTAATCTATTTCGTTCTATTTGTTCTAATGAAGAAGTGAAATTTGAAAACAAATCAAGTGAAAAAGAACCAACTTCTACTAATCTTTGAAGTCCTTTATTAAATCCTTCAAAGAACGCCTCAATTTGCTCTTCTGGTGTGGCAATTGATATAGGTATTGTAATGGGGGTTAAACCCGAAGCAGCAAGTTGTAATGCCTCAGTTGTTGATTTGAAGTTTTTAAGATTTAATGCCTTAATATCTTCACCCTCTTTTTGGGCTAAATTAAATCGTTCTTGTCTAAATTTTCTTTGAATATTTATTATGTCATTTTCAGTAGCACCGATTGATTTTGCTTCGGCTATTTTTTCTCGTTCCCTACGATTAATAGCCTCTAATTCATTTTCAACTCTAAATTGTTCTCTAAGTGCTTTTAATTTTTCTTGTCTCTCCTTTTCAGCGTCTATTGCCTCTTTTTGTCTAGTAGCCGCAGAGACTTTTTCATCTTGTTCTATTTCGGCTAATGCGTCTTTTTGACCTTTTAATATTCCCGCAACCAAATCCTTCGCAATTGGTGCTGACTTTACTAAATTCTCCAAAAATGTGATATTAGTTTGTAAGATTTGTTTTTGAGCGTCTATTGATTGTTGTTCTAATTTGGTGGTATCTTTACCCGCCGCTTTTGCTAATTCAATTTGTTTATTAAAACTTTCTTCAACTTTTTTTACTAAACCAATTCTATCTTCAACCGCTTTTCTATTTCTCTCATCCGCTCTTTCTTGGGCGGCTGCCGCTTTTGTATCGGTTAAACCTATCGCATCACTAACAGCGGTAATTCCATCTAAAATGGTAGTTATTGAATCCCCAATAAATGAAAATACTTGACCTACAAGACCTCCCGCTTTTTTTAATTTATCAAAATTTGCGATTAATAGTGAAACACCCGCAACGATGGCTCCAATACCAGTAGCCGCAATTGCTCCACCTAACGCTTTGAAACCACCCGCAGCACCTTGAAGACCTATCTTAAATTTAGTAAAATCAAGGGTTGTAATACCCTCTCTTAACAATCTAAATGATGATTGTGCCCTTTCTACCCCACTACCACTAAGTGTCTTTAATTTGTCTGTTGCGTCACCAAAAGCACCCTCAGATTTTCTAATTGCTTTTTCAGTTTGACCTATTTGAAGTTGTAATTTTTTAAATTCATCTGAACTACTATCTAATTCTTGACTTTGTGCTACTAAATTTGCAAATTCTTTTCTTAATGAACCTAAGGTCTTAATAGATTGTTTTGAAAATTCTTCGGCACTATCTTTACCATTATTAAATGTATCTTCAATTGCTTCACCCCCATTTTTGACTGTCTTAATTAACGCATCTAAATTTTCCTCAGAAACCTTCAACGCATTGTTCAGTTTATCACCAAAAGCGTTTTGTGAAGTGTTACCTAATTTTTCTATTGTTTTTTGTAAATCACTAATATTTTGGTTCGCTTCTTCAATACTTTTTTCAGCACCAGCCGTCTTAATTATAAGGTCAATATTTACCGTTTTTGCCATTTCGTTGAAGTATTATTTTTATTCTATATATGAGACACATATATAACCCCTATTGATAGATGAATTTGTAAATGTCGCATCTAAACTATTGGCGTAAGACCTAAAAAAATTAGTGCCAGTACCGGGTATTGAAATACTAAAACTACCAGTAGTTATATCATCAACAGATAAATTTAGTGGGGAATTTGCCGGTATGCTACCATCAATTTGGTTATATTTAAATTGATAACCCGGAAATAAAGCGGTTGTTGGGTCTGGATAAATCATCGCATCTAACGAAACTATATTTTTATTCGCTAATAATGAACCCACACCTATATTTACAACATTAGTAGCACCGGCAGTTGACATATCCCAATTTCCTATTTGGAATGTATAAACTTTTACTTGATTGAATGTTGTTGTAACCACATTATATATATCATTACCCGCTCTATATTGTAAATTACCATTACTGGTATTAACCATCATTTCCCTATCATAAATGTCGGTAATAGTCCAAGTTCCGTCAGTATGGTCATTCGTTGAAGGGATAGTTGCTCCGGATAGTGGGTCTGTTACCCCGTGATGTGATATTCTACTATACGCTATAATTTTACTCATAATATTTGTTTTTTTTAATAAATATCAATATAAAGCAACTGATAATAATATTGTTATTATTATATATAAAACTATAAATATTATAAAATCTATAATTTCTGTTTTATATTTTTTGAAAAATCTTTTCATATTCTTTTCTATAAATATTAAAAAATTCTAATAGAAATTCGTTGGGATGATTGTTATAACAAATTCTATTAATTTCTATTAGAAAATTAAAATTGTATTAGAAAATATAACAAATCTATTTCAACAGTTATGATAACAAATTGTATTAATTTTAATTTGAATATATAGAATTTTATTAATATAATTGTTATAACTAAATTCTATTAGAATATTATATTCCTATTAGGATAGGTAGAAAAATAAGTTATAAGAATAAAAACCCCCCTTACCCCCCATAGTTATATGAAGGATAAAAAAAAGAATAACTTATTTTCAACTACCACTATTATGATGAGGCTGTGTCGGGAAATAAGTTTGGAATACCCATTTACACAATTAAAGATTGTAATATTGTTTTTGATTATTAGGTTATCATCCAAAAGGTTAAACTCCCTCCTATACTTATGGTTCTTGTATCTTTACCCACTTTGAAATTGGGGTATAAAAAAACCCCTAACTTAATATTCCGAGTAAAAAGTTAGGGGAAATATGTATGAATATATCTTTCCAATAAATACTTTTTAACTTTAATAACTCGGAATTATTATTGTTATACTAATAAATATATCGTTGTTTGACAAAAGATAAATATTTCATAAAAAAAATTTGATTATTTAATATTTTTTTTCATATCTACTAAGTTTCCAACTAAGTATTGATTATATAAGTATATATTTATATGTAAAGAAAAAATATGGAAACTACTTTTAAAACCCCAGTTATTTATTTCCAAATTAAAAAGTTATCAACAACTCAAATAAGATTACTTGCTTTAATTGAAGAATATACTAAACATAGGGGAAACTTTACCCTAACTGATAAAGAAATATCCCAAATATTTGGATATAAAACCAAAAGACAACCACAATACTATATAAAGGATTTGTGTGATAAAGGTATTATATCAAGATGTCAATATGGTTTTTACGACCATTCAAGAGAAACAAAATCTGGCTTCGTGAAGCGTAGAAATATAACAATAAATTATGATGTATTAGAAAACTATTTAAACAATGGATAACGAACTAAAAAACAAATGGGTAGGGGATATTATAGATGATAAAGAAAAACCCCTTATAATCAAGGATTTTGATAATATTGAAGATATTAGTTCAACTGATGTTAATAACAAACGACTTGTTTATGATATATTCACAAAATCATTTATACCATATGATGAATATACAAAACAATATAATCAAAAAATGTATGGGGTTAATTGTAAACCCGATGATGAAAATTGAAAACCAAAAAATGATATTGTTGATGGTATCAAATATTTTGACTAACTTTATCCTATGAAAAAACTAATCTACATTCTTATTATACTATCTTCAATATTTTTTTTGACATCTTGTGAAAAAGATGATGATATTATTAAATCACCAAGAAAAATATATATTTATTCTACCACACATACTGAAATATACTTGAATTATAAAAATATAAATTATCCTACAATTCAAGACCAATCATTTTCTAATAGTCCGGAAGTTCCTTATTGGGAAACTATAACACTTAATGGTAAAATTGGTGATAATATTTTCTTAAAACAAAAAACACTTCAAGAAACTTATAATAATATTGACATTTCATTACCTCAACCTTCTGGTTGGGTTCTTCAAGATAGTTCAAATTACGAAATATTGATTATTATTGATAACGACACTTTATATCATAATATACAAACAACCCCAATCACAATTTCAAAAACTTTGATTTAATCACCCCCAATATATATAAATTAAAGAGCCCCACACACAAGTGGGGTTTTTTATTAAAATGCTTTACCACCTCTTTGTTTTGGGTCGTCTATTGATGTTGTAAATGATAATTCAACTGAAATATTTCTAGGACTAATCGCTTGTTTAATCAAATAATTTTTTGAGTCAATTATGATAGGTATTTCAGTATGAATTTTACCAATCCAATGGCAATATCCATTTGTTGAATTGAAATAAGTAGCGGCAACCAAACAAGTAAATGGGTCTTCAACTGTAATACTTGCGTATTGATTATTACTTGAATTTAGACAATCTAATATAACTACAAAATCACCATCCTCCATATAGTGTGGTTCAGCAAAAATTAATTTTAATAATCCACCGACATCCTCAGTTGCTATAAATCTATTTACCTTTGGTGTTATTTCTAAATATACTAGTGTTGAATTATAAAGTTCATTCAACCAGTAAGCCTCATCCTCAGTTATAAACTGACTATTTACTGTATAACTATTTTGAACATTCTGATAAATAATGTCCCTACCTTTTGGGTCTGGATATGATAATATTGTAGTTGTTGTTGTATCTCCTAATAAACGCTTATATTCAGTTGTATTAACCGCAGTTTTTGTTTGTTGATGTCTTCCTTCAAATGAGTATCTATCCCAACTACCATAATTATTCAACCAAGCAAATCTAAATTTATCATAATATTTTTTATTTGTCATATTGACCCTATATATTTCACTTGTTCTAATATCGGGGTTCACACCATCTGAAAAATAAGTTGCGCAAGTATAGTAAGCAACATCTTGATTAATAATGGGAAATGTTGAAAAAGAACTCTGAACGGTATTAATATTATGTGGTCCAATACCAACGGATATTTTATCATTACACATAGTAATTCCACTTAAATTCGGGTCTATGAAACTAAAATTATTATAAGTCGCACTTGATAATAGTGTATTTGTATTATCAAATGTTTCAACCAATAAATAGGTTATACCACTAGGTATAACATTAAATATATCTACAAAATACATATCCGAATAATCCATAGTCAATACTCGGGGGGCGTTAGTTAAAAATTGCCCACCAAATGGAGCAAAAGCGGTAGTTGCTAAATTATTCCTAAATGTTGTGGCAGATTCAATAAATGTTTTTGGCCCCCTATTTCCACCGAAACCATTTGGTTGTAATACATCCTTATCGTAATTTTGTTTGTAATCACCTAAATAAGAAATCGCACCATTATAAAAAATACTTGTATCACCAGTTATTGATGTTGCCGTAAAAATAGTCGTACCAGTACTTAATGAACCATATTCTTCAAAAAATACACAATAGACATTTTTAATTGAATCACAATTTCCATAAAAAGGTTCGCCAATATCGGCTTTGGGTGCGAAATTATAACTAACATAATCCTCCAAAACCCTATTTAATCTAAACACACCAAAATCAAGTTTATTAGGGAATACCTTCATTCTTGTTACAAATGAATCATTAACATAAACATCCGCCACAAATCTATAATTCGGTGGTAGCGGGGTTATAAATGTTGTTCCAACCGATGCCCAAAAATCATTATATATAGGGGTATATTTTATTGATATATCGTCATTATTAAGTCCCATAGTTTTTTATATTATAAATATTATTTATTAAATAGTGTTATTTCTTTTTCAATATCAATCGCAACATCTTGTTCTAAAAATCGTTCAATTTGATTTTGTTTTGAAAAAAATGGAAATAAAAAGTTTAGGGGTTTAATACCTTTTTCACCTATTGATTTTGCGATTGGATATGCGGCTTCTTTTGGCAAACCCTTAAATCTTGTCCATTTAATTATCGCAGAATATGGTGGGGGTTTTGCTCCCGCTCTCCTACCCCTCAAAACAAATTCACCATAATCAAGATAGGTTATAATTAATCTATATTCCCCTTCTTTTTGAATAACTTTATAATCAATTGATTTTTCAAGGTTGCCAGAAGCGATTGCGTTATTAGCCCTTAATATCTCTTTAATATCCCCAACTATTTCGTCGCCGAATTTGTCTAATCTTTTTAATATGGCAACTTCTAAACTCATTGTTCTATTAAGTAAATGTATTCGTTATATAAGTCATCCAACGACTGTGGAAACTCTCCGTTGAGATATGTATTAGTCAAATAACAATCATACACCATATAATCCAACTCAATAAGGACCCTATCAACTTCTTTGAAAGCGTAAGGTATAATTGTATTAGTTGGGGTTACATATTGACCATTTAATGTTATCATACCATCAGATGAATCAATATACTTTTTTATAATATCATCTAAATAATCAATTAACTCATCTGAATTATTAAAAGTTAAACCGTTGAATGAATTTTGATTACAATGTAATCCTATTATCATACCTTGACCAAATCCGATATGCATAAATTCGTCATCAATTTTTTGATATAAAAAAACCACGCCAGAATTACTTTCGTAAGTTATAATATTATTTTGTATTGTTATTTCCATAATTTTTATATTTTTTCTATTAAGTAATATGAACCTCTCGCATTTTGAGTTAATGACGCTGTATTTTGTAATGCGAAAACAATATATTGGTTGTTAACCCAATTTATATTTAAATTTGAA
>Ga0247840_10003812_pt1 | contig 24891 bp, 27 predicted proteins | sample LaCruzMarch2015__FD_192404 | JGI IMG/M metagenome (GOLD analysis project Ga0247840, IMG submission 192404) | Freshwater microbial communities from meromictic Lake La Cruz, Castile-La Mancha, Spain - LaCruzMarch2015_17m | ecosystem: Environmental > Aquatic > Freshwater > Lake | place: Spain...
TCGGCCTGCCGGCGGCCATCGGCGCCTGGTTCGCCGACCCGACCCGGCCGGTGGTCCTGATCGACGGCGACGGCAGCTTCCAGATGAACATCCAGGAACTCGGCACGGTGGTGGCGCAGCAGATTCCACTCAAGATTTTTGTGCTCAACAACAACTACCTGGGAATGGTGCGCCAGTGGGAGGACATGATGGACGACGGGCACCATTACGAGACCTGTCTCTCCCGCAACGTCGACTGCGATCGCGACTGCACCGAGATGGACGAGGACTGCCGCCGCCAGATTCCCAATCTGCTGGGGTTGAAGCACGTCTACCCGCGCCTCAAGACCCTGCGGATCACGACCGCGGCGGAACTGCATGAAGGTATCGCGCTGGCCCTGGCCGATGAGCACCCGATGGTGGTGGATTGCTGGGTCGACAAGGCGGAAAACGTGCTGCCCATGGTGCGGCCGGGGCATGGCCTGGACCAGATGATCGAGTCCTGAACCGGGAAAATCGCCCTTAAGGGCGATTTTCCCGGTCTGTGTTAAACCGCGCCCAGCGCGGTATGCGATGTTTTTGGATTGGCTCGGCCCCGGCAGACTCGACGATTGATGGAGTTGGCGCGGTTTAAAGTTTTGAAGAGCATCGATTTTAAACCGCGTCTCCACCGAGGTTGGTTAAACCCCCAAGGCCGAACACAAGATAAAAATTACGCATTTCGCGCCGGACGCGGTTTAGTACCCCGTTACAACTTAAGCTGCGGCGTCATTCCGGCAGGATGCCGGAATCCAGTGCCATGGATGGTAGCTCGCGGGCACTACGGATTCTCAGGAATCGCTGGAATGGGGCATGAGTGGCGGAATCAATGATGTACAGCGACGACTCCACTGGCCTGTGGCGCCTGATCCGACCCCTGGCCTTCCGGCTCGACCCGGAATTGGCCCACCGACTCGCCCTGGGACTGCTCGCACGCTGGTCGGCGGTGTTCGCCGGCGACCTGCCTGACACGGACTCCGCGCGGCGACCCGCGCTGGCCCGCCGGGTCATGGGGTTGGACTTTCCTAACCCGATCGGCCTCGCCGCCGGGCTGGACAAGGAAGGTGCGGCAGTCCCGGCCTGGCAGCGGCTGGGCTTCGGCTTCGTGGAGGTCGGCACCGTCACCGCCCTGCCCCAACCCGGTAACCCGCGACCGCGCCTGTTCCGCCTGCCCGCCGATGAGGCCATCATCAACCGCATGGGATTCAACAACGGCGGTGCCGTGGCGATGCAGGCGCGCCTGACCCGACTGCGGGCACGCGCCGTCCTCCAGGTGCCGCTCGGTGTGAACCTGGGCAAATCCAAGGTCACCCCGGCCGAGCGCGCCGCCGCGGACTATCGGGCGAGCTTCGAGCGACTCGCCGAACTGGCCGATTACGTCGTGGTGAACATCTCCAGCCCGAACACGCCGGGCCTGCGGGACCTGCAAACGGTCGATGAGGTCAGGCGCATCGTCGATGCCATCCAGACCCCCAACCAGGCCATGCGCCGGCCACGCCCGCTCTTACTGAAGCTCGCCCCGGACCTCGCTGACGCGGACGCCGTCGCCTGCGCCAGGGCGGCCCTGGACGCGGGCTGCGCCGGCCTGATCCTGACCAATACCACGATCCGCTTCGAGGGACTGCGCAGCGCGACCGACGGCATGAGCGGCGGCCTGTCGGGCCGGCCGCTATTGGCCCGCAGCACCGCCCTGCTGAAGACCGTACGGCAGGCGCTGGGTCCAGCGCCGGTGTTGATCGGCGTCGGCGGGATCATGGATGCAACTGGCGCGCAGGCCAAGCTGGCGGCCGGGGCGGACCTGCTGCAAGTCTACAGTGGGCTCATCTATGGCGGACCCGGATGGGTGCGATGCCTCCTCGATCGACTGGAGCGGGCCTAACCTGTGGCAAAATACCGTCTGCCGCTCCCAGACCGGGCCGCGATGAGCCTGACCCCGCATGACCGATCAACCAGACATCCGTTTTGAATCGAAGCCGTTGCGGCGCGTGACGGCCGCCGAGCGCAAGCGCCTGCGGGCGCTGACCGCGGGCGGCACTGATTCCCACCTGCTGACGATGCTGCGCGAGCGCCCCCCGTACGTCCGCTGCTTCCTGGCCTGGCACGACGATGTGATCATCGGCTGGAGCCTGGCACGCTGGTTCGCCCCGTTCAAGGACTCACCGCGCAATGCGCATATCAGCGTCTTTGTAGACGCCGACTGGCGACGCCAGGGCCTGGGGCGTCGCCTCATCGGGCAGGCGGTGGACTTCGCGGTCGCGCACCGGCTGACCGCCTGGGTCTATGCCGGCAACGCGGATCAACTGGCTTTCGCGCGCGGGTGCGAGCGTCCGACGAGTATCGTCACCACACCCTTTCCGTTGCGTTAAACCGCGCCAACTCCAGCAATCGTCGAGTCTGCCGGGGCCGATTCCATCCAAGAACATTGCTTACCGCGCTCGGCGCGGCTTAGTGATGCGACTTGGTCAACAGCTTTAAGATCTTGAAATTGATGATCCAGAAGCGGATGAATTGCCAGACCAGCGACCGCCGCATGTAGCGCGTTAAACCAGTCGGCACCGGTGGATAATAGGATTGTTTATAGGGCTCTTTGTTCTTGGCGGGCATGCCATATCTCCACTGGGTAGGGTGATCACATGGTTTCGTGTACACTCCGGCCGGTCATCAGACTGACCGGAGTCCGTGAAGATCAATCCGGCAGGACCGACCATCCCGGCCTGAGCTGCGCCTGGTAGAGGAAGACATAGTGCAGAATCCACTTCATCCAGTGCCCGGCCAGACCGACCTCGCCGAACGTGAGATCCATATCGCGGCCATAGTCCGGATAGGTCTCGTAGTCGGGTACGACCGGGAATACCGTCATGGTCGCGGCACTGCCCTTGAAGATATGAGAGCCGGTGGAAGCAACACAGGCGGCACCCATCTCCGCCATCGATGCGGTGTGGGTTGGTCCAGTGGCCTTGCCGTTGAGAATATCCCGGATATTCTCGGCCACCGCTTTGCCGATGGCCGCCGAGGGCATGCCGGTGCGCGGCGGTGCCGGGTTGATCGGCGTGCCGTTCGGGCTGCTCATCGGCTTGCTGATCAGGTGCGGCGGCGCAAAGGCGATGCCGACCGCGAAGACGTTCTTGTACTTCGGCGTCTCGTAGTACCGGGGCCAGTCGGCTTTGCTCCATTCATCGAAGGGCTTGGGATTGTAGTCCCCATCCACCTTCATGAACCCGTTGGGGGCAAACACCTCCGCCGTGATGTCACTGCCGTCGTTACCGAAGGCCTTCAACCCGACCCCGGCGAAGGGCGGAATCAGCATCGCGAAATCGTAGTCCAACGCGTGGTAGGTTCCGTCCAGCGTCTCATAATGGATCTTGTTGGGCTCGATCTTGTTGACCGCGGCGCGCGTGATCCAACTGATGCCGCGCTCGACCATCAGCGACTCGGCGAACACCTTGCCGTTGGTGACATAGCCGCCGCGTTTGATGTGCACACCGCCCATCCCGAAATCGCCGAGTTCGTACTCGTTGCTGATCCAGGTGATCTCGGCTTGGTCGCGGACACCGGCTTGACGCAGCGAATGATCGACGTTGTAGATATATTCGAAGGCCGCGCCCTGGCAGGTACACATGCCATGCCCGGTGCCGACGACAAAACGACGCCGCTCGCCGGCCCTCATGGCGAGGATATTTTCCTGCAACTGCGCGTTGGCGTGCACAGCATGCTCGGCGGTACACACCGATACGGTGTGACCCCCCTCCGGCCCCAGACCGGGCGTGGCACCGAAGTTAAGCTTGGGGCCGGTGGCGTTGACCAAAAAGTCGTAATCGACATCCTCGGTCTGGCCGGCGCGGGCCGGATCGGTATGCTCGATGCGGACGAAGGGACGGATGCGCTCCGCCGCGCCTTCGGGATGCACCGAAACAGCCTTAGCCAGCAGAAACTCCACGCCGGCTTTGCGGTAGATCGGCGCGAGATCGAAGGTCACCTGCTTCGCGGTCATCTCCCCGCAGGCAACCCAGACGTTGGACGGGATCCAGTTCCACTGGGGCTTGGGCGAGACCACCGTGACCTGATGTTGCTTGCCGACCCACATGGACAGGTAGCGGGCCACGGTGTGCCCCGAGATACCGGCGCCGAGAATAACGATGCGTGACATCTTATGTACAGCCTCCTCGTTTGAGTTCAATGGTCACGCTAGCAAGCCTGAGCAAGACTGTCAAATACAGCATTTTTATGGTAGTCAATGACTTGCCCAGGGAAGCAGCGCCGGCACCGACTTCAGGCGTCGAGCGAGTCGCTCAAGTGGGGGCCGATGAGCTCGAGCATCGCCTGATGGACCTTGAGGTTGCCGGCCACCAGATTGCAGGTGTCGAAATAGCGGGTACCGCCGCTCAGATCGGTCACGGTACCCCCGGCTTCGGTGACGAGCAGCGCCCCGGCCGCGAAATCCCAGGGCGACAGGCCCAGCTCCCAGAAACCATCGGTGCGCCCGGCGGCGACATAGGCCAGGTCCAGGGCGGCCGAACCAGGGCGGCGCAGGCCGGCGGTCGACAGCGTCATGTCCTTGAACATCCCCAGATAGGCGTCGATGTGGCGCTGGTCGCGGAAGGGAAAGCCGGTGCCGATCAAGGCCCCGTCGAGCGACGGCCGACCGGCCACCCGCAGCCGCCGGTCGTTGAGTTGCGCACCCTCGCCGCGGGCGGCGGTGTAGAGTTCTTCACGCAGCGGATCGTAAACGACGGCGCACTCCAGTTGCCCGCGCACCCGCAAGGCGATGGACACCGAGAACTGGGGGAAGCCATGCAGGTAGTTGGCGGTGCCATCCAGCGGGTCGATCACCCACTGGTAGTCGCCCTCCCCTTGGGCGCCGCTTTCCTCGGCCAGGATCGCGTGGCTGGGGAAACGGGCGCGCAGTTCCTGGATAATGACCTGCTCGGCGCTGCGGTCGACTTCGCTGACGAAGTCGTTGCGGCTCTTGGTCTGGACCTTGATCTGGTCCACGCGGTCGTAGTAGCGAAGCAGCACCTTGCCTGCGGCACGGGCGGCGCGGATAGCGATATTCACGGTAGGATTCATAACCGATACGATACCCCAAGGAACCCGCGGATCAAAGATTGACATTGTGACCCTGTTTTGAAGAAGCTGAACACCCCATGGACGCGCACACCGACACGACCCTGGCCCGCATCCGCTGCGTGCTGGTGGAAACCACCCATACCGGCAACCTGGGCGCCGCCGCGCGGGCGCTGAAGACGATGGGCCTGACCCGCCTGGAACTGGTGAAGCCCCGCCACCCGCTCGATGCCGAGGCCCTGGCCCGCGCGGCCGGGGCCGATGACCTGCTGCAACGGGCGGGGACGCATCAGGACCTGGTGGGCGCCCTCACCGGCTGCCGACTGGTGATCGGCGCCAGTGCCCGACAGCGCGCGGTGGAGTGGCCGCTGCTGGAACCACCCGCGGCGGCCCGCCTGCTGCTGGCCGAGGCCGCGGCGGGCGAGGTGGCCCTGGTCCTCGGGCGGGAGAGCTCGGGACTCACCAACGAAGAACTCGCCCGCTGCCACTATCTGGTGCAGATCCCGACCGACCCCGCGTTCAGTTCGCTCAATGTCGCCGCCGCCGTTCAGGTGCTTGCCTATGAAATCCGGCGTGCCTGGCGGGAGGGTCAGGGCGAGCAAATCCGCGAGGACGCACGCGATCTGGCGACCGCGGAAGCCCTGGACGCCTTCCACGACCATCTGGCCCGGACCCTGGCGGAGATCGGCTTCGGTGATCCGGAGCAATCCAGCCGGCTGTTGATGCGGTTGCGGCGCCTGTTCAACCGGGCGCGCCCCGACTGGATCGAAATCAATATCCTGCGCGGCATCCTCAGCGCCGCCCAGGGACGCAAAACCGCGCACCGTCCGGCCGCGGTGCACCAGGAGCAGGAGCCCAGTTAAGCGCATGTTCGACCAACTGCGAGAGGATATCGGAAGCATTTACGATCGTGACCCGGCGGCCCGCACCGGGTTTGAGATCCTGACGACCTATCCGGGGCTGCACGCCGTGCTGGCCCATCGGCTGACTCACACCCTGTGGGTGCACGACCTCAAGCTGCTGGCGCGGATGCTGTCGAATGTCGCGCGCCTCTTCACCGGGATCGAAATCCATCCCGGCGCCCGGATCGGCCGCCGCTTCTTCATCGACCACGGCATGGGCGTCGTCATCGGCGAGACCGCGGTGGTCGGTGACGACTGTACCCTCTACCACGGCGTGACCCTGGGCGGCACCAGTTGGCAGCCGGGCAAGCGCCACCCGACCCTGGGGCGCGACGTGGTCGTGGGCGCCGGTGCCAAGGTCTTGGGACCGATCACGATCGGCGACGGGGCACGGATCGGCTCCAACGCGGTAGTCGTCAAGACGGTTCCCGCCGGCGCCACCGTGGTCGGCGTGCCCGGCCGCATCATTGAGCGCGAGCGGGATGCGGACCAGCGCCGCCGCGCCGATACCGCCGCCCGCATCGGCTTCGACGCCTACGGCGCGACCGTCGATGCCCCGGACCCGGTGGCCAACGCCATCAACCGCATGCTCGACCACATCCACCACATGGATGGCCGCATGGAGGCTATGTCACGCGCCCTGGAGGCCAACGGAATCATGCCGCACTTCGACCACGACGCCGACCTGGACGCGGTGGTGATCGACTCACCCAACCCGGAACCCTTGAAGCCCAATCCAAGTCATTAATTGATCAATGAGGTCGGGTAACGTAGGATGTGCAGGGAAGACCCCCGGAGGGCGTGGAGCATGAGACTGACGACGAAAGGCCGCTACGCGGTCACTGCGATGCTGGACCTGGCCATCCATCACGGCCAGGGACCGACGGCGCTTGCCGACATTGCCCAACGGCAGGGTATCTCCCTGTCTTATCTGGAGCAATTGTTCGCCAAACTCCGACGTAACGGCCTGGTGACCAGTGTCCGCGGTCCGGGCGGAGGTTACAATCTGGCCCGTTCCGCCGGCGAAATCCACGTCGCCGAGGTCATCGTCGCGGTGGACGAGAACGTGGACACCACCCGTTGCGGCGGCGCCGGCAACTGCCAGGATGGTCACCCCTGCCTGACCCATGCGTTGTGGTTCGACCTGAGCAACCGGATCCAGGACTACCTGGAGACCATCACGCTGCAGGATCTGGTGAATCGGCGCGACCCCGCGGGCGACCGCACCCAGCCCTGCACCACGGTCGACATCAAGCTCGGGGTGGTGGCGGGCGGGCGCGCTACCGCCCCGATCTGAGCAGCCGTTTCGACCTGTCTGGTCGGTTGCGCGGGCCCTGCGGCGGGTTGCCGCACGACCCCTACCCTTGCGAGTGCCCCGGCCTCCAGCGCGGTGGAGGCGGCGCGGAGTTCGACATGAAGCTGCCGATTTATATGGACTATTCAGCCACCACCCCGGTCGACCCGCGGGTGGCGGAACGCATGTGTGCCTGCCTCACCCCGGATGGCGTGTTCGGCAACCCGGCGTCACGCTCCCACGCCTTCGGCTGGGCGGCCGAGGAAGCAGTGGAGGATGCCCGTCGACACGTTGCCGAACTGGTGAACGCCGATCCCAAAGAAATCGCCTGGACCTCCGGCGCCACCGAATCCGACAATCTGGCGATCAAAGGCGCCGCGCATTTCTATCAAAAGCGCGGACGCCACCTGATCACCGTCAAGACCGAGCACAAGGCGGTACTGGACACCTGTCGTCAACTGGAGCGTGAGGGGTTTACGGTCACCTATCTCGACCCGGAACCGAACGGCCTGATCGACCTCAACAGGTTGGAGTCCGCGCTACGCGATGACACCATCCTGGTCTCGGTCATGCACGTGAACAACGAGATCGGCGTGATCCAGGACATCACCGCTATCGGCGAACTGACCCGCGCCCGCGGCTGCCTGCTGCACGTGGACGCCGCCCAGAGCACCGGCAAGGTCCGGATCGACCTGGATGCCATGCCGGTGGACCTGATGTCCTTCTCAGCCCACAAGACCTACGGTCCCAAGGGCATTGGCGCACTGTATGTGCGGCGCAAGCCGCGAGTGCGAATCGAGGCGCAGATGCACGGCGGCGGTCACGAGCGCGGCCTGCGCTCGGGCACCCTGCCCACCCACCAGATCGTCGGCATGGGCGAGGCCTTCCGCCTCGCCCGCCTCGAAATGGTGCAGGAGAATGCGCGCGTGCTGGCCCTGCGCGAACGGCTGTGGGATGGGCTCAAGGACCTGGACCAAGTCTTTCTGAACGGCGATGCGCAACACCGGGTCGCCGGCAATCTCAATGTCAGCTTCGCCTACGTGGAGGGCGAGTCGCTGATCATGGCGCTCAAGGATCTGGCCGTCTCCTCCGGCTCCGCCTGCACGTCCGCCAGCCTCGAACCCAGTTATGTCCTGCGGGCGATCGGCCGCGAGGACGAACTCGCGCATAGCTCCATCCGCTTCACCCTGGGGCGTTTCTCCACCGCGGAGGAGGTCGACTATGCGATCACCAAGATCCGCACCCAGGTGGAGCGGCTGCGCGGACTCTCGCCGCTCTGGGACATGTACCAGGACGGGGTGGATCTCAAGTCGGTGCAATGGGTTGGGCATTAACTAACGCGTCAGAGAGAAGCGAAAAAACGATACGCTCGTTGTCGTTGTCGTAATCGGAGAAGCGCTTCAAGTTGCATCCTCGCGGGTATCACAAACTCGATTACGATTGCGATTACGACAACGATATCTTTAACTTGCTCTTGACTCGTTACTTACCGGACGTCGGGGCGAGTTTACACCCGCCCCAACGCCTAAGGGTCTGTCTGGATGTCAGGTGACAAGGCTACAACAGCCTGCCTGAGCTTCAGACTGACAGCTCCTCAACATGAGGTGAAACGCAATGGCATACAGTGACAAGGTTCTGGACCACTACGAGAACCCGCGCAACGTGGGCACCTTCGACAAGGACGATCCCAACGTCGGCACCGGCATGGTCGGCGCGCCGGCCTGCGGGGACGTGATGCGCCTGCAGATCAAGGTCAACGACCAGGGTGTCATCGAGGACGCCCGCTTCAAGACGTACGGCTGCGGCTCCGCCATCGCCTCCAGCAGCCTGCTCACCGAGTGGGTCAAGGGCAAGACCCTGGACGAAGCGCGGCAGATCAAGAACCAGGAAATCGCGGACGAATTAGCCTTGCCGCCAGTCAAGGTCCACTGCTCCGTGCTGGCGGAAGATGCGATCAAGGCGGCCATCCACGACTACGCCGCCAAACGTCAGCCGGAGTAATCGCCATCCGGGTCTCCGGCCCCAGGCGCCGGCATTGCGAAAAAGGACACCAGAGGACACCTTGCGCTTGCGTTTGCGCTCCCAAAGCGCCTAGCATTTCCCATCCTGTAACACGCGGCCCAGAGGTCGCGTCGTTACCCATTGGGATCGACCCGCGAAAGACACGCCCATGGCTATCTCCCTGACACCTGCTGCCGCCGCTCATGTCGCCCGCTTCCTCGCCCAACGCGGCAAAGGCGTGGGCGTCCGTTTGGGCGTTCGCACCTCCGGCTGTTCGGGGATGGCCTACAGCCTGGAGTTCGCGGATGCACTGGAGCCGGACGATCAGATCTTCGAAGACCAAGGAATCAAGGTGATCGTCGACCCCAAGAGCCTGGTTTATCTCGACGGGACCCAACTGGATTTCGTTCGGGAAGGCTTGAACGAGGGATTCCGGTTCAACAACCCAAACGCCAAACATGCCTGCGGTTGCGGCGAGAGTTTCAACGTCTAGCGAGGCATCTGTGCGGTGAATCTTGCCATGCTGGACTTTTCCAAGAACTATTTTGAGCTGTTCGAGTTGCCGCTGGGTTTCGCCGTGGACGCCAAGCGCCTGGCCGAGCGCTATCGCACACTCCAGGCGGTGACCCACCCGGATCGCTACGTGGTCGCGGCGGATCATGAAAAGCGGGTGTCGCTGCAGGCGTCGACCCAGGTCAACGAGGCCTATCGAACCCTGAAAGATCCCCTCGCCCGCGCCCGCTACCTGCTGTCCCTGCACACCGGCGACCCCGGGACCGACAGCGAAACCAGCAAGGATGGCGCCTTCCTCATGGAGCAGATGGAGTTGCGCGAGACGCTCGCCGAGGCCCAAAGCAGCCCCAACCCCCATGCCGCGGTGGCCAGGGTGCTGACCCATCTGGCCGAACAGAGCGCGGCGCTCGACAAGGAACTGGCGGGGCTGTTCGCGGACCCGACGTCGGCCAACCTGACGAGCGCCCGCGAGATCATCCGCAAGCTTCAGTTCCTGGACAAATGTCGGCGCGACGCGGAGGACCTGGAAGGGCTGATCGATGGCCGCTATTAGTGACGAATCCATCCGCCAATGAACACCGTGCCGCGTTCATCGGCGGCCGGGATGTCTTCCCCCGCAACATCCGTGAACGCGCAGACGAGACCCGATGCCACTGTTACAGATCGCTGAACCCGGTCAGTCGGCCGCCCCCCATCAGCACCGGCTGGCCGCGGGCATCGATCTGGGGACCACCAACTCGCTGGTCGCCACCGTGCGCAGCGGCGTCGCCGAGACCCTGCCGGACGCGCAGGGCCGCCACCTCCTGCCCTCCGTGGTGCGCTTCAGCGCCGCGGCGGCACCGGTGGTCGGGTACAGTGCTCAAGTGGCCGCCCTCGATGATCCGCTCAACACCATCGCGTCAGCCAAACGGCTGATCGGGCGCGGCCTCGCGGAGGTCAAGCAACTGGGTGGTCGCCTTCCTTACGTCTTCGTGAACCCGGACGCGGCCGTACCGCGCATCCACACGGCAGGTGGCGATCTGACCCCCGTGGAGGTCTCGGCAGAGATCCTGAAGACCCTGGCGCAGCGCGCGGAGGACACCCTGGGCGGTCCGCTGGCCGGGGTGGTCATCACCGTGCCCGCCTATTTCGACGACGCCCAGCGTCAGGCCACCAAGGACGCGGCGACCCTGGCCGGGCTCAACGTCTTTCGACTCCTGAGCGAACCGACCGCCGCGGCGGTTGCTTATGGCCTGGATCACGCGGATGCCGGGACGGCCGAGGGTATACACGCAATCTATGACCTGGGCGGGGGCACCTTCGACATCTCCATTCTGCGTCTGACCCGCGGTGTCTACGAGGTGCTGGCCGCGGGGGGCGATTCCGCCCTGGGCGGCGACGATTTCGACCGCATACTGGCCCAATGGGCGCTGGAACAGGCCGGCGTCAACGATGGCGCCGACCACCGGACGCTGCGTCAGGCGATGCAGGCAGCCTGCAACGCCAAAGAGCAACTGAGCAGCACACCGACCGCGGACCTGGTGCTCAACCTGCCGGATGGCCGCCAATGGTCCGCCACCCTGGACCGGGCCGCGTTCGAGGCCCTGATCGATCCGCTGATCGACCGTTCACTGGCCGCCTGTCGGCGCGCCCTGCGCGATGCGCGGGTGAGCGTACCGGAGGTCGACGCGGTGGTCCTGGTCGGCGGTTCCACCCGGATCCCGCGGGTCCGCGAGCGGGTCGCGGCATTGTTCGGCCGGCCGCCGCTGGCCAACATCGACCCGGATCGCGTGGTCGCCATCGGTGCCGCCATCCAGGCGGACCTGCTGGCCGGCAACCGTCCGGGAGACGACCTGCTGCTGCTGGACGTGATCCCGCTCTCGCTCGGCATCGAGACCATGGGCGGATTGGTGGAACGGCTGATTCCACGCAACAGCACGATCCCGGTCGCACGTGCCCAGACCTTTACCACCTTCAAGGACGGCCAGACCGCCATGGCGATCCATGTCCTCCAGGGCGAGCGCGACCTGGTGGACGACTGCCGGTCGCTCGCGCGCTTCGAGCTGCGCGGCATTCCGCCGCTGGTGGCCGGCGCGGCGCGCATCCAGGTCAGCTTCGAGATCGATGCCGACGGATTGCTGCGGGTCGCCGCGAGCGAGCTGACCAGCGGGATCACGGCGCGCGTGGAGGTCAAACCCTCCTATGGCCTGACCGACGGCGAGATCGCCGCCATTCTGAGCGACTCCCGGCAGCACGCCGGCGAGGATCAGCTCGCGCGGCGCGTGCGCGAGGAACGGGTGGAGGCGCAACGGGTCCTCGAATCGCTGCGTGCCGCGCTCACGCGCGACGGCGACGCCCTGCTGGACACCGCTGAACGCACCCGGATCGAGGACGCCATGACAGCGCTGGCCGCCACCCTGAACAGTATCGATGCCAAGCGCATCGGCGATGCCCGCCGCGCCCTGGAACAGGCATGCGCCCGCTACGTGGAGCGGCGCATGAACCACAGCATCCAGTCGGCGATGGCCGGGCAGCGGGTCGATGCATTCGAGTAAGCGACATCAATCCCATGCCTAATCTGATCTTTCTGCCCCATGAGAACATCTGCCCGGAAGGCGCCGTGATCACGGCCGAACCGGGTGTCAGCATCTGCGATGCCGCCCTGGCCGAGGGGATCGAGATCGAGCATGCCTGTGAGCGCTCCTGCGCCTGCACCACCTGCCATGTGATCATCCGCGAGGGCTTCGATTCACTCGCCCCGGCCGATGAACTGGAGGAGGATCTGCTCGACAAAGCCTGGGGTCTGGAGCACGAATCACGCCTGAGCTGTCAGGCCCTGGTGGGTGATGCGGATCTGGTGATCGAGATCCCGCGCTATACCATCAACATGGTCTCGGAACGGCGGTAGAGGGTTTTCCGTTTTTCGTTAGAGTTTATCAAGCATCAGCTTACAGCAGTTCCAAATTTGGGTGGCCGCCGCCAACAGCGTGCTGGCCGCGAGGCTGATGGTGGATGCGCTGCGCTTATCCACCCTACAAAACCAGCTCCGCTGTAGGGTGGATAAGGCGCGCCGCTCGATGTCAGGGACCCGGCTCGGCGGTCGCGCGCGCCGCATCCACCAGGAATCGCGCGATGCCACCCAAATTTGGAATTGCTGATCAGCTTACGAGAAACGAAAAACCAACAACGACGGCGATAGGCGAGGTAATCCGATGGAACTGAAGTGGACCGACACGCGGGAAATCGCCATCGCCCTGGACGAGGCGCATCCGAACGTCGACCCGCGTTACCTGAACTATGTGGACCTGCGCGTCTGGGTGGAGTCGCTCGGCAAGTTCGCGGACGACCCGGCGCGGTGCGGTGAGAAGATCCTGGAAGCCATCCAACTGGCCTGGATCGAGGAGCGCGAATAGTCGCGCCCCCGCCGGTGCCGTGAACGGGTCAGCACTGCTCCCAGGGCAGACCGCGGAAGCGCCAGCCGCCCTGGCTGCTGCGGTGATGATGCTCGTCCAGGTCGCCCTCGAACCCCTCGTCCACATGGTAGACCGCACGCAGCCCGTCTTTCATCAGGACCTTGCCGGCCTCCAACGACCGCTTGCCGCTGCGGCAGATCAGGATCACCGGGGCGCAGGGGCTGTCCGGGTCGCAGACTGCCCCGCCCAGGAGCAGCTTACGAATCTCCGTGGTGAACTGCGGGTTGACGGTCCAGTCCGGCTCGTCGATCCAGGGCACATGCACCGCTCCCTTGGGGTGCCCCACGAACAGAAACTCCATGGAGGAGCGGATATCAACCAGGACCGCCTGGGGATGCTCTTCCAACATCCGCAGTGCCTCCTGCGGGCTCAAGCCTTTTGGGTGTTCGTCACTCACGCGGGGTTACCTCGATTGGTGGTCGTTATCATGCAGCGTCAGACGCGCCCGGAACCCGTGGCGCGAGGCGAACAGTGTAGCAAGCAGCGGCCGGTACGGGTCGCGTCGGCGCCCGGGCGATTCGGATGAAGGCGAAAAAGCTGAGCCGCTGGCGCCGCCTCCGGGTCAGGGCAACCGACGGCATGGCCCGCGCCCTGGCGCAACTGACCGCGCGTCTGCCCCTGTCGCTGATCCATCGGATCGGCGCCGCCGTCGGCTGGATGTTCATCCATTGGCCCAACCGACAACGGCGCAACGCCCTGATCAACATCGGACTCTGCCTCCCGGAGCTGAGCCCGCCGGAGCTCATCCGGCTGCGCGACCGCAACCTGGTCGAGTTCGGCAAGACCTATCTCGAGATCGGTCACCTGTGGTTGCGCCCGGTCGAACAGGTGCACGCCCTGGTGCGCGAGGTGCGCGGAGCGCAACTGCTGCAGCGTCAACCCGGCACGGGCCTGATCGTCCTCTCCCCGCACCTCGGCGCCTGGGAACTGGCCGGCCTGCATCTGGCCCGCCAGGGTCCGACCGCCATCTTCTACAAACCCCAGCGCTATCTCGACGACCTGATCCTCGCCGCGCGCCGCCGCAGCGGCGCCGAGCTGGCACCCATCACCGCCCGGGGCATTCGGGTCCTGGTGCAGGCACTGGAGCGCGGCGACTATGTCGGCGTGCTCCCGGATCAGGAACCCAAGGAGAACAAGGGCGCCTGCTTCGCCCCCCTGTTCGGCATCCCCGCCTTCACCATGCTCTTGGTGCAACGGCTGTCACGGCGCACCGGCGCGCCCGTCATCTTCATGTTCGCCGAGCGTTTACCTGGCGCCGCCGGCTTCCGCATCCACTGCCTTCCCGCCCCTGAGGGCATCGACAGCGCCGATGACCTGGCCGCCGCCACCGCGCTCAATCGCGGCATCGAACAGTGCGTACGCACCTGTCCTGATCAATACGTCTGGCCCTACAAACGCTTCCGCCGCCGGCCCGAGGGCCAGCCGGGCATCTATGACGGCCCGCTGGGTGACGCCGGAGTCTTGCCGCTCATCGAACAACTGCGCCCAAAGACCTGAGGACGATTTCCGGCAATCGAATTAAACCGCGCCAGCTCCAGCAATTGTCGAGTCTGCCGGGGCCGATCCCATCCAGAAACATCGCATACCGCGCTGGGCGCGGTTTAACTGAGCGACTGATAGTAATCCATCAGGATCTGCGCAACCTCCGGGCGGGAGAACTCGGGCGGCGGGGCAATCCCGCTGCCGAGCAGTTCGCGCACCTTGGTGCCTGAGAGGAGCACGAAGTCGTCCTTGGTGTGGTCCGGCGCCTCACACATCATCACGACCCGGTTGAGCTTTTTGGAATAAGCCGTGTGGTCGGCCTTGAAGATTTCGATCGCCAGCGCGCCGGGCGGGACCTCGTCCTCAAAGATGGTCTGGGCGTCGAACGCGCCGTAGTAGTCACCGACACCGGCATGATCGCGGCCGATGATGAAATGGGTGGCACCCATGTTTTGGCGGAAATAGGCATGCAGAACGGCCTCCCGCGGACCGGCATAGAGCATGTCGAAGCCGTAACCGGTGACCATGGCGCTGTTCGGGGCGAAGTACAGATCCACCATCTTACGGATGGCCGCGTCGCGCACCGGGGCCGGAATGTCGCCGGGCTTGAGCTTACCCAGGAGCATGTGAATGACCAGGCCGTCGCAGTTCAGCCGCTCCATGGCCATGTGGCAGAGCTCCTCGTGGGCCAGGTGCATGGGATTGCGGGTCTGGAAGGCGACCACACGCTGCCAGCCGCGCTCGGCGATGGCGTTGCGGATCTGTACCGCGGTACGGAAGGTATCCGGAAAATCGTGCTGAAAGTAGGAAAAATGCAACACCTGGATCGGGCCTGAGACGGCCACCCGCCCCTGACCGTGGAAGGCGGCCACGCCCGGGTGTTGCGGGTCCTGGGTGCGATAAACCCGCTCGGTCATCTGCGCCATCTGCGCATCGCTGACCGTTTCGACCGCCTCCACGTCCATGATCGCCAGCACCGGATTGCCTTCCATGTTGGGATCACGCAGCGCAATGCGCCGGGCGTCGCCGATCAGCGCGGCGCTCTCCAGCAGGCAGAGCACCGGCACCGGAAAGAACAGGCCGCTCGTGGTGCGCATCGTCTCAGCCACGCTGACCGCATCCGCGACACTCATGAATCCCGGCAGCGGACTGAAATAGCCGGCGCCCAGCATGACCGCGTTGCCGGCGGCCTGGGAACTGATCACCACCGACGGCAGCGTCGCGGCCTGACGCATCAGCGCGTGATGCTGGTCCGGGTCGTAGACGAACAAGGGTTGCAAAGCGTCGGAACCCACGGGTTTGATCATCGACTTTCGCCTCTCTCGGCTCTGGCTCCACCGCCGCGCGGCACCGGTCACGCGGGGCGGAAGCGACTATTGGTTCAGGTTCGGGTGGCGCGCGGACTGCGCACGGCGGCGGGGACCTGGAACTGCACGGCGGCTCCAGCTCGGCGTCAACGCGGGTGAAACCTTACCACGGTCCTGGATTGAGGCTACCCAGGTTGTCTTTATGGGGACAACAGAAAACCGTCGGGCGGGATCACACCCGCAACAAATGCTGCCGATAATGCTTCAACTCGGCGATCGACTCGCGGATGTCGTCCAGTGCCTGGTGCTTGCCGGTCTTCTTGAAGCTGCTCGCGATCTCCGGCGCCCAACGCAGGGCGAGTATTTTCAGCGTGCTCACGTCCAGATTGCGGTAATGACAATAGGCATCCAGACGCGGCATACAGCGGGCCAGGAAACGGCGGTCCTGGCAAATACTGTTGCCGCACAGGGGTGAGGCGCCGGCGGGCACCTGCCCGGCCAGAAAGGCGAGCGTCTCCGACTCCGCCCCGGCCTCGTCCCAGGGGGAAATCCGCACCCGTTCCAGCAACCCGGAGGCGCCGTGGTGACTGCGGTTCCATTCGTCCAGATCGGCCAGGACTTCCTCCGGCTGATGGACGGCGATCACTGGGCCTTCGGCCAGGATGCGCAGATCCTGATCGGTCACCACGGTGGCGATCTCCAGGATGCGGTCGGTGAAGGGGTTGAGACCGGTCATCTCAAGGTCCAACCAGATCAGATTTTGTTCGCTCATAGCCATTGCCGGATTCCTTGTTATTTGCCGCGGCGGGCGCCAGCCTCTCAGTGTACCAGCGGCCGGCCGTGCGCCGCGCCCGGTCAATCCCTACAATGGGCAAATCAACCCGACTGGAGCCAAGTCATGATCACACGTCGCCTCTGCATCGCCCTGGCGCTTCCCTGCACCCTCGCACTGACCGTCCCGCTGACGGGTCCACTGGCCGCCGACCTGCCGCCGGCGCCCCCGGCCGCGGCCGCGGCCGCCCCCAGCGGCACTGTCCCGCTCTACCAGGCGCATTGCATCGAGTGCCACGGCAGTGAGGTCTATACCCGCGCGGACCGCAAGGTGACATCCCTGGACGGTCTGGGCCGCCAGGTTCGGCGCTGCGAGACCGCGCTGAGCCTGCGCTGGTTCGATGAGGACATCGATGAGATGACGCGCTTCCTGAACGACATGTTCTACCACTTCAAGCCGGGCTCCTGATGCCGCGGCGGCGGCTGTCGGAACGACAGGTCCAGCGGATTCGGACCATCCAGGAGCGGCGCCGTCAGCACTTGGCCGACCGCGCCGAGAACGCGCTGGACACGGTGCGCGATGAGATCGCCGACGAAGCCGCGCCGCGGTCCGGACGGGTGGTGGTACGCCACGGCGCCAACCTGGCGGTGGAGGACGCGGGCGGGCACATCACCCACTGCCTGGCGCGCCGCAACATCGGCCACCCGGTCTGCGGCGACCAGGTCGTCTGGCAGGATACCGCGGACGGCCAGGGCGTGGTCACCGCTATCCAGCCCCGCCACTCGGTCCTGAGCCGTCCGGATTACGGCGGCCACGACAAGCCGCTGGCCGCCAACCTCACGCGTCTGGTGGTACTGATCGCCCCTGAACCGGACCCCAGCGGCTACCTGATCGATCAGTACCTGGCGGCGGCGGAGTTGATCGGCGTCCAGGCGCTGATCGTCGCCAACAAGATGGACCTGCTCGACGCCCCGGCCGAGGCCGCATTTCGGGCGCGCTTCGCACTCTACCCGGCGATCGGCTACCCGATCCTCTGGACCAGCCTGCGGCAACCGGCGACCCTGGACGCGCTGATCACCGCCCTGGCGGATCAGACCAGCATCCTGGTGGGTCAATCCGGCGTCGGTAAGTCATCGCTGGTGCAGACCCTGCTGCCGGACCTGGACATTCAGATCGGCCGTTTGTCCCAGGCCACCGGACTCGGTCGTCATACGACCTCGACCGCGACCTGTTACCGGCTGATCGGCGGCGGCTTCCTGATCGACTCGCCGGGGGTGCGCAGCTTCCGCCTGGGCGCCATCGACCGTGAGACGCTGCAACGGGGATTTCGTGAATTCGGCCCCCACCTGGAAGGCTGCCGGTTCGCGGACTGCCGGCACGACCGCGAGCCCGGCTGTGCCATTCGCGCGGCGGTCGATGCGGGAAAGATCGCGCCTGAACGGCTGGCGAATTTCCATCACTTGGCCGCCGGGCTGGGTCCCACCTGGGCTTGAGCACAGTCGCCGCGGCGGCGACGTGACCCTGAATCCGGCAATGGCTCACGCCAAGGCGCCAAGACGCCAAGAAAGAAGGAAAGACAAAGGGATGTGTCGGGCCCTTCGATCACCCATGGTGCCAGTCATCCGGCGGGGATAACACATTGAGAAACTTGGCGGCTTGGCGGCTTGGCGTGAAAGCTGTTCTTTATTGGATGATTAAGGTGGCACCATGGCCTACTGGCTCTTCAAGTCCGAACCGGACGCTTTCAGCATCGACGACCTGGCGGCGCGGGCCGCCGCGGGCGAACCCTGGGACGGGGTGCGCAACTATCAGGCGCGCAACATGCTGCGCGATCAGATGCGCATCGGCGACAGCGTGTTCTTCTATCACTCCAACTGCCGGGTGCCCGGCGTGGTGGGGCTCGCGGAGGTCTCAAGCCCGGCCTATCCCGACGCCACCGCCTTCGACCCTGCGGCACACTACTTCGACCCCAAGAGCGACCCCGAGAATCCGCGCTGGTATCTGGTGGAGATCCGCTATCTCCGCCACCTGACGCGGACCATTGCGCTGACCGAATTGAAAGACCATGCGGACGGCCCCCTGGCCGACATGCCCCTGATACGCCGCGGCAACCGGCTATCGGTGATGCCGGTGACAGCGCAGCAATGGGCCTTCATTCTGGGGCTGGAATAGTCTGGCTACTCGAAATCGTAGTGGATGATATCCTTCACCCGCTGGCAGATCTCACGGCCATAGTCGGTCCACAGGCCCTGGCCCCAATAGCGGTAACAACTCGTCTGGGAGGCCATCAGGTGGAATAGCGCATTACGGTAGCGCGGATCATCGGTTGGCGTTCCGGGTTTGAGGACCTTTTCATAGAACAAGGCACTGGCTTCTTCCATCGGCCCAAGTACGTTGTCATAGCCCTGCACCCAGGACAGGCTGTTTGTCCAACTCCCGCCGTCCATATGGAAGCGGCCGTCCTCCTGCTTCAGGTCAGCGATGACCTTCGCCAGCACCTCCGGTCCATCGCCGGGCTTCATGCGTGCCCAGATGCGATCATGGAAGATCGGCTGAACCTCGGGGAAATCGGACTCCTTGATACCCAGTGCAAACAGATGCTCCAGATATTCACTGGCGTTCATCATGGGCACATCCCCATGGCTGGACGCGCGCGCCACCTCCATGAACTTGCCGGGAAACTCGTTCATCATCACGCCGCCGTTCTCACCGTCGGCGATCTGCGTCACCAGCGGCGGAATGGAATGGCCGGCCAGTTCGACGCGAGACAGACTCTGCGCCTCGTACCAGGGCTGCATCTGCGCGACCAGCTTGGTATCGGAACCCTGAGTCTTGATGATGGCGATGATGCTCGCGGTCTCGCCTTTGGAATTGGTGCAGACCAACCGGTGCGGAATGTGCGGGCGCTCCGGATTGCGGCCATTACTGACCTGCACGACCGAGTGTTCCTGGATCAGCACCCATTGGAATCCGCAGTCGACCAGCGTCTTGACATAGGCATGGGCGACATCCGGATGATTGGGCAGTGCCATCTCGGAGGGCGAGAAACCGCGCATCCGCTCCAGCGCCTCCCAGCCGAAGATGGCGGCGAAATGATGCTGGAAAGCGCGCACATGCAGCTTGAAATCCTGCACCGGGGTGGAGGGCGCCACCGCATGACCCCAGGGCATCCCGAGCCATTCGATGCAACTGTTGTAGTCCGGGTTGCAGGTGATGTTCTTGAGTGCATCGATGACGTGGTTCTCACCCATCTTGCGCAGCCCGTGCAGCAGGGTGCCGGAGTATTCCAGCATACAGCGGGGCGACTTGCCCTCGCCCACCAACTGCGGGACGAACTCGCCCATCCGCTTGTAACACCAGACGAAAGCCCCGGCATTGTAGTTATCCCCGATGCCCTGATTCTCCATCATGTATTGGAGATTGCTGATCAGGGTGGCGGTGCGCAGGTCACCGCCGCCCGCGGGAATCAACGGCTGATGCTGGTGCAATGCGATGGCGGTCGCGGCGCGCACCTTACTGAAGTCGATACCGCCGTGCTTGGCGAACAGGGGCTTGGCCCGTGCGGCAGTCACGACCTGATCGACCAAGGGCTCCTGGCCGCAGATATTCGGCAGATCGCCGACATACTCGGGTAATGGGTTCATTTTAGGCTCCTATTGGTGGTCCCGGCACTGCCGGGGGCGGAGGACCGGGCCTGCGCGGACAGCCGCAGGCGTTCGGTCCGGGATCATGTTGTTATCGTTCGATCGGCGCCGCAACGGCTGCCGGGGCGGACGCCGAAACCGGCAGCGCCGCATCCGCCAGGCTCGTCTGCGGATCACTCACATCCGCGGTATCCAGGTCCGGAAGGTCCGCGAACGTCAGCACACTGGCGCCATGCTCCGGCGCCTCCTCTTCGGGCTGCGCAGCCGCCAACTCCGCGGTCGCGGTGGTTTCAGCCACCCCGGCGCTGTCCGCAGCGGCCGCCGCCGGGTCGATCCCGATCCGCGCCAGGACCTCCCGCACCGCCTGGAGATCCGCCTCCGCCCGCGGCACCCAGGCCTCGCCCCAATACAGGTTGCAACTGGTCTCGGCCCGCAGCAGACGCCACAGGGCCTCGTCCAGCGCGGCCATCTGCGGCCCCTCGGTGATCCCGTGCTCACCCGCGTACCACCGGGCATCATGCACGGCCTTGCTGAGCTGCGCATAACCTGCCAGCGTCGCCTTCTGGGCATCGGACCCGGTCCATTGGGTGAAATCCCGGCCGTGATGCCAACCGGTGTTCCAGGCGCCGGTGCGCACCTTGACCTCCCCGTGAACCCCGTGGACATTGAGATAATCGCTGATAAAGGTCGGCGCGATCCCGGCCGTCCCGGCGCGCACCCGCTCCAGCAGCGGGAGATAGAAAGCCGTCCAATAATTGGCCCCCTCGGTCACATTGCGGAACCAGCCGCCGTTCTCCCCGTCGGTACAGGTCGTCACCAGCGGCGGGAAGTCGCACCACTTGGTGCGCTCCGCCACCTCGCCGAGAAACCAGTCCAACTCCATACCCGACTCCTGCGCATCGGACAGCTCGCGGTCACGCACGATGACCGTGATCTCGGCATCGCCGTAACGCGCCAGGTGCGGCCGATAGCGCATCTCCTGCCAAGTCATGTCGGTCATCGGCTCGATATGCTCGCTGTCGACCAGAACATACCGGTAACCGCTGGCGCGCAGCAGCGGGATCAACTCCATCGAGAACCCCATCTCCGGCGGCCAGAACCCCTGGAACCGCGGACGCCACAGCAGGTGATGAGCGATCCCGAGCCACCGCTGCAAATGCTCCTTGCGGTCCGCCGCCGGAATCAGCGGCAACACCGGATGGTAATAACCGGTCCCCAGCACCTCGAACAGATCCTGATTCTGGAAGTGCCAGAGCATGGCCCCGCAGTCGACGATCCCGTAGACCCGCTCCTGAAAGGCCGGATCCGACAAGGTTTCGAGCAAGGTGCCGGACAGCGACAAATGGACCCGCGCCAGGGCTTCGTGGCCCCACAGGACGCGCGGAATCCGGTCCATCGCGAACAGAATCTCCTTGGCCTCCCAGGGCTGATGCTCCAGGAGACCTTGCAAATTACCGGGCGGCTGATGGAGATTGAGCACAAGCGCGTGGTGAGCAATCATCGGAAAGACCCCGCAACGGTTGAGACAGCGTCGCAGCATACCAAACTGGGCGCCAATCTGTGGGGCCCGCTGCGCGGACCAAGGCCCCGCCGACCGCTCAGCCACCGAAGTGATAATCAAGGCCCGCATCACCAGATCCTTTCAATACGACCCCGGAGCCGGCCATGCCGAACGTCCTCATCGACCCCGACAGCCGTTCGCTGCACCAGCGCTTCGCCCTGATCCACGCCCCGCGCCGCACCCGCGCCCGCTTCCCCGAGGGCTCCGTCACCCTGACCGCCGACGAGGCCGCCGCCCGTGCCGGCGCGGACGCCGGACGCAATCTCTACCCGGCCGAAGTCTATGGCCCATCCCGGTCGTCGGAAGGCCAACGTATCTATTACCTGCTGCGCTGGCTCACTTAGGTCTCAGGCGCTTCCCAGGATCAAAGATCCCGACTGCGCCTATCGGCAAGATCCGCAGAGCCTGTAAGGGCGACTTTAGTCGCCCCCACCCGTCGGTAGTTCCTTATCCCGAAAATCACCTCAATCCTATGACAAGGCCAACGGGGCCTTGATCACGGTTCCGGCCACGGAACATCGTAGGGTGGACAAGCGCAGCGCAGTCCACCAGCGGCGGCACGGGATTCGGTGGACTGCGCTAGCGCTTGTCCACCCTACGACCGGAACGATGATCAAGGCCGCCAACGGCACCAAGCGGTCTTGATCATCAATCCAGTCCGACGGATGCGCAACGCTGTAGGATGCGGTGAGGCACGGACACTGGTGGCGAATTCACTAACCCATTGAAGAAAATCACCTACTAGTTTTTCTTTCAACGGGTTACGGGGTTCTCCTGGCATTTCGCCACCAGTGCCCGCGTACTCACCGCATCCTACGCGCTTGAGCCTGGGAGCCCGATCCAGGGTTTTCACGAAGACACGGAAGAAAGAGAAGAAATCCTCTCACAAAGACACAAAGACACAAAGATAGAGAAGCCTTTCATGGCTTCTTATTGCTCTTTCTTCTTCGTGGCTTTGTGTCTTTGTGAGAGCATCTTCTTTTTCGGCGAGAGTCCGTATGTTGGGGTGAGCGAGAGCGAACCCCAACGCTCCCCCTAGTGGCGAAATGCCCGAAGAGCCCCGTAACCCTTTGAAAGCATGTTCAGGAGACGCTGGGCTTCAATGGGTTAGCGAATTCGCCACCAGTGTCAGGCACGAACCGCATCTTTCCTGATCAACGGCGCGGAGAATTCACCACCAGTGTCAGGAACAAACTGCACGGCGGCCAAATCGGGCGGTTCACACGCTCACCGCCAAAGACATACACTTGCCGCTTTCGTTGATCTGCCAGCTTACAAACCCGATGCCCGGTCATGTACCGCTCGGCGCGGAACATCGTCCGCCGGTTGCCTAAAAAATAAACATCTGATTCACAAAACTTATTTGAATTTCGACCATTTGAGAGAGGGCCTTGCTACGCTGGGTTGACGAATCATCTTACATGATTTAGTCTTCGCTAAGTGTGCACGATAGCAAGGGGTAGAGGTACGGAATGGCACAGAGCCGACGGGAAAAGTGTCGACGTTGGGAAGAATTCAGTCTAGCGTCACCATTCTTCACAACTGGGTACTTCACAGACAGCGCGAAGAACAGAGCGAGAAAACCTGGATGTAAGCCGGTTGAGTTGGTAGACGGCGAAAAGTTGGTCGAAATTTTGGAAAAGCATGAGTTTGGCCTTACGCCTACAAAGACATATCAGGTTGATTACGGATTGCTTGGCAATTACGAAAAGGAGAAGAAGAAAGATTAATCGTGAGGGGCTTAACTATGCGTTTTCGCCGCCCGCAAAGCAACCTCTCCGCTCAAACCTCGCACGCAATAGGAGACATCCCCCTCACGTCAAGTCTTTATTATAACGGTGTATCTGCTATGAACGAAACTTTCTGCCCCGTCTGCGGTGGGCCGGCTCAGATCAAGCGGGTCACCAAAGCCTTCGGCCGCGGTGATGGCCTTCTCGTTATTGAAAATATCCCTCTGATCGTCTGCCGAAACTGCCATGAGCAATATATCGCAGCGGAAACGCTGCGGGAAATTGAGCAACTTCGCGAACGGCAACAGCATCACGTACGGATGATCCAGGTCGAGCGGTTTGCGGCGTAAAGGATACGATGCCGCGCCCCTCCGCCACCGAACGCCCCCGAATCTGACCGTCACCACCCATGAACAACCCGAATCTGATCGCCCTCGGCTGGGACACCTGGTTTGCAGAGCAAGCGAGCGCCCAGTGTGATCCGGCCGCCGCGGTCGCCCGGGTCGCGGCGGTGGATCGCGATCAGTTGCTGTTGCTCGACGCGTCGGGCGCGTTCCGCGCCAGGCTCGCCGGGAAGCTTCTGTATGACTCAGTGTCTTCGGCGGAGCGGCCTTGTGTGGGCGACTGGGTCCGCGTGGAAAAGTCGACCGCCGATCAGTTCGGACTCGTGCACGGCGTCTTGGCGCGCAAGACCAGTCTGCGGCGCAAGGCCGCTGGTGAATCGGTCGCGGTCCAGATGATTGCGGCGAACGTCGATGTCGTCATCGTTGTGCAGTCCTGTCACTACGACTTCAATCTCAAGCGGCTGGAGCGCTACCTGGTCATGGCAAGGGACGGTGGGGCGACGCCCTGCATTCTCCTCACCAAAACCGATCTGGTGGAGCCTGCGGTGGTGGCGGCCCAGGTGGCGCAGATCCGCAGTGCCGGCATTGATGCGCCGGTGCTGACGCTCAGTAACTTGACGCGGGATGGAATGACGGAGTTACAGCGCGTCCTCGAGCCCGGAAAGACCTATTGTTTCGTAGGCTCCTCGGGTGTCGGCAAGAGCACGCTCATCAACGGGCTGGTCGGCCGCGATGTGATGGAAACGAACCTGGTCAGCGACACCGGGGAAGGGCGGCATACCACCGTGCGCCGTGAACTCATCATAC
>Ga0247840_10003815_pt1 | contig 24869 bp, 15 predicted proteins | sample LaCruzMarch2015__FD_192404 | JGI IMG/M metagenome (GOLD analysis project Ga0247840, IMG submission 192404) | Freshwater microbial communities from meromictic Lake La Cruz, Castile-La Mancha, Spain - LaCruzMarch2015_17m | ecosystem: Environmental > Aquatic > Freshwater > Lake | place: Spain...
TGCTGCTGCATTATCGCCGCCGCCGCCCCATTCCAATAGAATGGCGGGCGCTTCCGTAATGGGGGGCGCCGCAGAAAAACGATAGAAAAACAAAATTGCCAGCAATCCGGCATGGAAAAGCAAGGTGCTTAACAATGCTTTACCACGATCTTGTTCTTGTTGAACGGCAACATTCATGTTCGTAGTTGTTAGTTTTTAGTTGTTAGTGGTTAGTTTGCTGGTTGTCAGGGCATCACGCGAACTAACAACTAAAAACTAACCACTAATCACTACATTAATTTGGTTTGGGATCGGTTGCAAGAATGGTTTTTACCTGCAATTTATTGGCAATATCGAGTACCGTTACCACATTTTCGATGGATGTACCGCGTTCGGCCACCACGGTAATGGTCGTTTCCTTAGGTGCTTTTCCCAACGATTTCATTTTTGCTTCCAATGCAGGCAGAAGGCTGGCTTCGGTGGTGCGTTTGGTATCAATATAAAATTCGCCGGTAGCCTTGATCGAAACTGCCAAACTGGGCGACGCCATGGTGGTGGCGCTGCTCGACGGCAATTGCAAATTCAGGGCATTGGGCGTTACGAATTTAGAGGTTAACATAAAAAACATCAGGAGCAGGAAGATCACATCGATCATAGCTGCCAAACTGAACTCGGGTTCTACGCGAATACGACGCTTAAGTCCCATATTGTTGCTTGTTAATTATTGCGTGAAGAATAAGTGGAACATTCCGGTGTGCAAAACCAAACCGAAGCTTAGCGGGATGGCTCTTGCAACAAATCCATGAATTGTACCGCCGTATTTTCCATTTTGAAAATAACCTTGTCGAGGTTGGTTACCAGCAAGTTGAACCCGGCCATCGCGATGATGGATACAAACAGACCCATCGCAGTGGCGGTCAGGGCGTGGTAGATACCGTTCGACAAAACCTGTGGCGTAATGGTGGTAGCGGAAGCCATGTCCTGGAAGGAGATGATCAAACCGATTACGGTACCCAACAGACCGATCATCGGCGCGATGCCAGAGATTGACGCGAGGGTAGACAGGTTTTTTTCCAATTTCAGCAACTCAAGGTTACCTACATTTTCAATCGCTTTATTGATGTCGTCCAGCGGTTTTCCGATACGGTCAAGACCTTTTTCTACCATCCGTGCCATCGGCGCATCTACACTTTGGCAAAGTGCTTTGGCGGCCTGTAAATTGCCACTTTCTACGCTTGCCCGGATGCTGTTCATAAAGTTATGATCTACCTGCGCTGCGCGTGTAAGGGTGAGGTATCGTTCGATGATAATGTACACTGCCACTATAGAAAGGAGGAGCAGAACGGTCATCACAATCAAACCTGACGTGCTGCTTCCAAGGATAATGTCGATCAGGCTTTTTGATTCCGGTTCCCCAGGGGTCGGAGTCGCAGCCAGTTGCAGGAAGAAGAAGGAAGTCAGGAAGGCGTTCATGGTCATAATGATAAAATGCTGTTAGTTGGTGAAACCAGTTGTGTTATGTTCTGTTTTGATTATGCGAACGCCAAAAGTAGCGCATTTTGTATTTTAACAAACATAATCTTATCTTAAATTACGATAAACAACCACTTATAGGCGTGTTTATGCAACCTATTGCTTTATTGTTCGGCTTTTTTTTCTGTTTCAAACACTGCCTCTACCTTTTTTACGATATTTTCCATCACTGGCAGGTTGTTGGCATACAGGCGCAAATTCTTTTCGTATTGTGCTGCGCTTACCGAGTGCATTTCAAAAACCTGGTCGTAAAAAACCTTCGTCAAACTGTCTTTCGCGTACCCATTCATCTGGGCAGTGGCCGCATCAGCGATGCTTAAATCGGCCATGATGCGCACCATTTTATCTTCATCCATATCGGGTTGTTCCGATTTTCCGCCCCAGCAAGCCCAATTTAAACCAATAAGTATCAAAAAAATACTCAATTGACTGCACGGGATGCGATGCCAGCCGTTCATAGATGCGTTGTTTGTGTAAAAATCCATACCGATTGCGTTTATAAAATTTCTTTGGGAAACAGACACGCGCGCAGGCGGGTATTTTCCTCATACATTTCCGACCAGCGTTGTGCGCTGGTTTCCAAATGAACGATTCCGCAAGTAGGAACGTTGTCTATAAAATCATCGGCAAACCGGTTGGCAACATCTGTAAAAGTAGGATTGTGGCCAAAAAGGTACACAACGTGCATCTGGTCAGGCAATTGGCTGATAATTTCCAGGATATCGCGGACAGAAGCTTCGTAAATATCCTGGTTGCGCTCAATGGCCGCTTCCGGAACATTTGCGGCTTCTGCAAAAAAGCGTGCGGTGAAATAGGCGCGTTTGGCGGGACTACTCACAATCAGATCGGGCACTATACCCCGTTGTACCAATATATTGGCCATCATGGGCGCTTCCCGAAGTCCGCGTTCATTGAGGGTACGGTCAAAATCACGAATACCGGGATTATCCCAACTTGATTTTGCGTGGCGAATTAACAATAGACTTTTCATATTACATCGTAAGGCGACAAAGGTAACGGGATAATGCGCAAAGTTTATTCCCCGAGTAGATTCAAAAAAATGAAAAAAATAATTATGTCCATAGCAGGCAGCTGTAAAAAACCTTACTTTTGATGTTTCCCTGCCCTCTTAAATCGGAATATGCAAAAAAAATGGCTGAAGGACTTTGAGTTCCACATTAATCCAGGCACCTGGAGTAGTGCGCAAGACTTGTTGTACGCCGGACGTGTAAAAAATTTGCGCGAAGTGGAGCGACATTTTTGGCTGGCGCGGGTGGAAACAGATGAAGGAGATTTTGAGACCGAAATGATGATTACGCCTCAAAAAATCAAAGCGTTTACCTGTGAATGTTTCACAGAAGGCAGGCAGCTCATTTGCGTACACGTTGCCGCTTCCTTGGTCAAAGTACGACAATTTCTCGAACAACGGGCCGAAGAACGCAAACTCCAGCAAATACCAGTGGTCTCTTCCGAATTGAACCGTCTCACGGTACAAACAGCCCTTGAAAATGCTACCCCGGAAGCCCTGGAAACCTTCGTACGCGCGTATGCCCGGCGTGACCGGGATTTTGCCCTGGCTTTAAAAACCTGGTTTGCCGGCTCCATTACGGCCTCCGAAAACCCTTATGCATTGGTCCTGGGTTCCGTTTTTCCCAAAAACGGCCATGCTAAATCATTGCGAGAACCAGATTTTCGACGCATCCGCAAAACCCTGGAAGAATTAGAAACCCAATTATTGTCGGCAGAAGCCCAGCAAAACCATCGCGGGCGCTACCAATTGGCCACCGCTGTATTGGATCATTTGCTGCCTTTGCTGCCCAAACTCCATGAAAACAGACAAGAACAGCTCCTTCCTTTTGCAGCAACCGCACTTAAACAACTGATTGCCCTGGATACCGCAGCAGTTTCGCCCGAATTGCGTGCGATGCTTTGGGATACCATTTTTGAATTGGGAACGAAAGACCTGATCCAGGGTGCATTGTTGCGCGACAGCATTCGTTTTTTGAGTACTCGGGCTGAACAAGCGCCCCATTTCGACCAGATTCGACAATTGTTTGATGAAATGCCCTTTCCTGCAAAGCCATTTCCCTTGCATCTTTTTTTGGTGGCCTTGGTCCGTAAAAAAATGCCCACAGCAGTCGTGCGGGTGCTGGATGATTATGTAGCCCACCCCAAACTCATCCGCGAGGCCATTTTACAATTGTATTATTTGGAGCATTGGGATGCGGTAACCATCTTGATTGAGCACTTTTTGCCCCAACGAATATTTTCTGGCGGACAAAAACGGGAAGTAGAGGATATTTTGTACTTTATTGCCGTGCAAACAGGAGACTGGACGCAACAGAACCGGATTTTGCAGGAGCGTTTTGTATTAACTGGTCAGTTTGAATATTTTAACCAATTGAAAACCAATACAGCGGATCAATGGCCCTTTGCGTTAGAATTGCTGCTGACCGAATTACATTTGAAAAACGACCAGAAAACCATTGCGGCGGTATTAGCTGCAGAAGGAGACCGCGTTTCGTTGGCCGCGCTGTTGGAAAACCTGGATGACTGGAACGCCTTGCAGCGGTATGAAGACCTTTTTTTGCCGGAAGATAAAATCTTCGTTCAGGAGCGCTATTCCAAACTGCTGATCGAATACCTTCGCGAACATTTTGGAAAACAGGCTTCTGGTTTCGTGCGCGACCGATTAGCTCCTTTGGCCGCGAAAGGGCAGCAAGTATTAGTAAAAGAAATCATCTCAACGCTTTGTACGCAATTTGAGGAGCGCACCACCCTTGCCGAAGAATTGATGGAACTGTTTCCCCAATCAAAACGCAAAGATTTTTCATCCTTGGGATATTAAACCTGCAATATTGTGAAAGTAGAACTTTGGGCCATTGGAAAAACCTCGGAAAAGTACCTGGAGGAAGGTATTGGCATATTTGAAAAACGGTTAAAAAACTATTTACCCTTCAGTTGGGTCATTTTACCGGATGTGAAGCTCAAAACGACCGACGGAGCCCTGTTAAAGAAAGAGGAAGGGAAACTGATTTTATCAAAATTACAGTCCGACGATTTCCTCGTGTTACTGGACGAAAACGGCAAACAATTGACTTCCATGGAGTTGGCCCAATGGATGGAACGCAGGTTGGCTTCCAGTGGCCGGCGGCTGGTTTTTTTGGTAGGTGGCGCGTTCGGCTTTGCGCCCGAGGTGTATGCCCGTGCGCAGGAGCAGTTATCTTTGTCCAAAATGACCTTTTCCCATCAGATGGTGCGTTTGTTCTTCCTGGAGCAATTGTACCGTGCTATGACGATTTTGAAAAACGAACCATATCATAACCCATAAATATTTTTAACTGCATGTCTGTCACCATCTTAATCATTGGTTTTACCGTATTGATCACCTTTATGGCGTTCAACAATTCGGATTTATTTGTAAAAATGAAACACTGGCCGTACATGGAAATGCGTGACAACGAATATTATCGTTGGCTGACCAGTGGTTTTTTGCACGCAGATCCGATGCACCTGATTTTCAACATGTTGACGCTTTATTTTTTTGCGGCCGATCAGGGGGGAAATTTGGGTTTGGAAAGCTGGTTTATGGAGCGGTTTCCTGAATTTGGTGCCATCTTGTTTTTGGTATTTTACCTGCTGGCCATTGTTGCAGCCTCTTCAGCAACCTTTTTTAAGTACCGCCACACCTCGAGTTTTGCCAGCATTGGCGCTTCCGGGGCGGTTGCGGCCGTATTGTTTGCGTCCATTTTGGTCAATCCGCACAGCAGGATACAGTTTATCTTTTTCCCGCTTCCGATTCCTGGCTATATTTTCGGGGTGTTGTATTTGTGGTACAGTTCGTATGCGGCCAACAAAGGAGGTGATAACATCGACCACACAGCCCACTTTTATGGGGCGGTGTTTGGGTTGCTTTTCTTGTTGGCGATCGATCCGGGTTTGGCGCTGACCTACTTTCAGGAAATTGTCGGTTGAGTGGCTTTCGAATTTAATGCACTTTAAGAGCCTGTAAAAATTTATATTTTTCGCTAATATGACAGTCTTTTTTTGCCATACGTCGTTCCTTTTTTTCGCCGTAATTAGTCCCATTACGTCTGCAAAAAGCGCCTAGTCTGGCTAAAAAACCCTTGTCATATTAATCGAAAATATAATTTTTTACAGGCTCTAAGATTCCCTTGACCTTAAAATGTTCGGTGCCGGACATTTTGAGTGTTCATGCGGAAAATTGGGCAAGCATTTTTTCTTATCTTTGCAACTAAATCTTTTGGAGCATTGTTTATCAATAGACTCTGAAAAAAATCTTTCATTTCACTCAATTTTAAATAGAATGGCTTACGAATTTAATGATGACAACTTCAAATCAGAAGTGCTGGACAGCGAAAAGGTAGTTATGATTGACCTTTGGGCAGAATGGTGTGGACCATGCAAAGTAATGGGACCGATTGTTGACGCATTGGCAACAGATTTCGAAGGGAAAGCGGTGATTGGCAAACTGAATGTGGACGATAATCCTAATGTTCCTACTGAGTATAGCGTGCGCGGTATTCCAACTTTTTTGATTTTCAAAGGTGGTGCGTTGGTAGATAAAGTGGTTGGTGCCACAACGAAAGAAGCGTTGAAAGCCAAGATTGACGCGTTGTTGGCGTAAGCGGACAAGTTGATTAAGAAAATATGGGTGCGGCCCGGGCAAATTGGATTTGCCTGGGCCGTTTTTTTGTTGGGGTTGGGCATCAATATAAACAAAAACAACTATTTACAAATCTAAAATGAAAAATTGATGCATTTTAAGGCCTATGGCCTATATTTGCCAAAGATATATTAATTCGCATCCTTACCAAAAGGTTTCGAATGGCAATAAGAATATGAAACCTAGTCCTTCAGGAGCAAGGCTATGGAATTTGGACAATTTAGGTAGGCGTATTAAAATAAAATGATTTTGTTTTTTCACCTACATATAAATTATTTTTTCATCCAATCCGCTCAATGTGATAGAGAGTGGCTAAATCAAACTGAAATCTTTACCCTTCGAAATGGATCTAAGATCGTTTTTAAAGTCACTTGATTAAATTACTTATTCATTCATGGAACAACTTAGCAGTGAACATAAAATAAACAGAATTGCCTGGCCTACCACGATTGGGCATGTAATAACTGCCCCGGAAGAAATTTTGTATTGTAAGGCCGAAGGTAGTTACACAAGGGTGAACCTGGTCAATGGTAAAGAATTATTCATATCCTATAATTTAAAAAAGATTGAAAACACTTTGAGTGGATTACCTTTTTTTCGCACACACAACTCCTTTTTAGTCAATTTACATCATGTGGGAGCTTTGATTCGTCAAGATCACGAATTCCTTGTTGAAATTAACGGGACTTTTATTCCATTGGCAAAAGCCCGTAGAAAAAACCTGTTGGAGCGATTTCGTGAAGTATGAAACGATTGTACCTTGTTATGAAATCAAAAGAGCATAGTTTGAAACGTACATAAAATTTTACTCCCAAATAACTACCTTTGACAAAGCCAGTTTTAGCATTTTTAACCCGTAACACTTTGTAGTGTTCTGTTCAACCGTTCACATATTAATCTATTTTCCTTTTCAAACCAATTGGCATGCAACAATTTCTACGCATATCATTTTTTATTTACCTTATTTTCAAGGCAAGTATTGTATTCGGGCAATCAAAAAGCCTCGAATTAAAAAACTACCCTAAACCTATTTATCAACAACAAGGAAAACAATGGATGATACCATCTCCACCTGTATCAAATGAAATATCTGCTTTTTCGACTAAAAAAACAATAAAAAAAATAACATCGCTCAATAATAATGCTTTACCGCCTCAAAATCTCCCCCCTCAGTCGCCTGAAGTAAAAAAGCAATTTGAAGGTAATTTGTATAATGGCTTCAACCCTTCAGACAATTCAATGGCTGTTGCTGATGAGGGCTGGATCGTAACAGTGGTGAATAGTAGTATCAATATCTATTCTGAAGAAGGTAACACCTTGGTGTACTCTCAGCCAGTAAGTACATTTTATAATTATTTGAATTACCAGGATGATTTTTTTAACACCCGCATAATTTTTGATCCGGTTAACGACCGTTTTATACTAACAACCCTGAACGGGAAAACACCAGAAACATCTCGGATGGTTGTGAGTTTTTCAAAGAGCCAAAATCCGATGGACGGCTGGTGGAATTATACTTTTGACGATATTGCGGGAAGTAGCAACACTTGGTTAAATAACCTCCAGTCTGGTGTTTCAGCAGAGGATCTGTACCTCACTGGACAACTTTACAATACCGGCGGCACGATCTCTTCAACTGTCATCCTGCAAATAGATAAAGACACTGGCTACGAAGGACAGAATCTTTCTTACACTTATTGGAATAATGTTGTAGATGAAGACAATTTGCCAACTGGCAGCATCACACTTGTGCCCGATGGATTGGGAGAAGGATTTGGTCCAGGCATCTACTTATTGGCGAGCAAGTCAACAGGTGGCAATACGCTTCAACTATATAAAATTGATTCTGATTCAGGGTTGGACCCCGTGCTTTATACCTTCATTGTGGATGTTCCTGCCTATTCCCTTGGAAACAATGGGCCTCAGTTGGGAAGCACCAAACTACTCAGCACACAAGATTGCAGAATACAGGGGGCCTATTTTGCCAACGGGACTATTTATTATGTTCATCATGACAGAATGCCAAGTGGCGAAAACGGTATTCGCTTTGGGAAATTAGGTCTTGGCAACACTGTTGATACATCTTTTTTATTTGGAATTACAGGAAACACCTTGGCATTTCCGGCAATTGCTCCATTTACAAACGGCATAGGGAATTCTAATAACGTTCTCCTCGGGTATTGCAGTACTGCATCCTCTTTTTATCCGCGGTTCAATGCTGCCACTATTGGAGATGACTTTAGTACAGTTAATCCGATTGTTGTAAAGGCGGGCTTGACACCGATTTCAGGTCCGTCGGGTAATATAGTGCCGTGGGGCAGGAGTTCTGGCATTAGTCGACAGCATTTTAGTTATATTCCATCTGTTTGGCTATTCGGAAGTTATGGAAAAACCAATCTGTACGGCAACTGGGTTGCAAAAATTGCCCCCTTGGGAAGTGGCCCGAACCAGCCTTGTGAACAAGCCGCATCACTAACCTGCGACACCATCGTGAGTGGCATTACAAGCGGTTCACCTCAAATACTGCCACCTTGTGAAACAACGGTGAGTACGGCACCCGGTGTGTGGTATCGAATTGTAGGTCAGGGCACCGAACTTATCCTTTCCACCTGTAGCAACAATACGAATTTCAATACCAAAATAGCTGTTTTTACGGGAGACTGTTCCAATTTGAATTGCGTTACGGCAGTGGACGATTCCGGCTGTAGCGCCCATCCCAATCATACAGTTTTAACTTTTTATGCCGCTGACGGTGAAGAATATTACATTTTTGTCACTGGAGCTGGTACGGCTACCGGAACTTTTGAACTATCCATAACATGTGCTGGCAACACCGTTAGTTGCACCGGGAACCAACAAATTACAACCTGTTCCGGTACTATCAGTGACGGCAGTGGAGGTAACCCATATTCTAATAATTTGGATTGCAGCTGGACCATTAGCCCAACCGCCGCCACAAGCGTTACCTTAACGTTCAATGCATTTGATACAGAAGAAAATTTTGATTACGTAAATATTTATGATGGAACCAGTTCCAATGATCTTTTGTTAGGGAGTTATAGTGGAAATACAATACCAGGTACTTTTACTGCAAGTAGTGGAAGCTTGTTTGTTAAGTTTATAACGGACGGCTCGACAATAAAGGGCGGATGGTCAGCTAGTTATACCTGTACTGCTTTGACCCCGCCTGACCCAGATTTTACGGCAAATCCACTTATTGGAAACGCACCATTATCCGTTAATTTCAACAACCTTACCAATAATCCATCAGCATCTTATCTCTGGAATTTCGGTGATAACATGTCAAGTACGGAAGAAAACCCTGTGCATGTTTATTCCTTGCCTGGAACTTACACGGTGAACCTGAAGGCCGCTAACATTGCTGGCAATAAAACAAAAACACGCGATGCCTACATAACGGTCAATCCCAATGCTCAGGCACCATTAGCACAATTTAATGCTTCTGCCTTATGCGGGCAATCAACCTTGACTGTTAATTTTCAGGATCTTTCAACCAATACACCTAGTTCCTGGAATTGGGATTTTGGCAATGGACAAACCTCAACAGCACAAAATCCGATTTGCACCTACAATCAACCAGGCATATATACGGTCAAACTGACTGTTGGAAATATAGCAGGTTCCGATGTTGAAATAAAAACATCGCTCATCACGATTACAGCACCGTTGATAATTACATCCGATCCGGGAACCAGTGTTTGTTTAGGAACTCCGGTCAATTTGCAAGTAAACGGGGCCAATACCTATTCTTGGGTTGGAACTGGATTAAATATCAATACAGGCGGCCAGGTAATTGTCAATCCAACCAATCCCGGTAACTTTAATTACACCGTAGTTGGTATGACCAACAATTGTGCTTCGGAACCGGCCAATATCAATCTGATTTTTAAACCGCATCCGGTCGTAGCCGTAAACGCGTCTTCCAATACTGTTTGTTTTGGTCAATCGGTTACATTCGCAGCCAATGGCGCGGTTGCATATAATTGGTCAGGGGCGGGTATTTCAAGTGCCACAGGCGCTTCCATCACTGCAAATCCAATCATACCGGGCACTTACACCTATAACGTTACTGGCACCACCAACGGCTGTGCATCTGATCCGGCATCTGTGTCCGTTTCGTTTGTAGCCCCTCCATTGGTCAATCTGAGTATTTCTTCCAGTGTATCCTGTGTAGGGACACCTATTCAATTGATGGCTTCCGGGGCCTCAATCTACCAATGGACGGGACTTGGACTTATTGAAACACAAGGGGCTCAAGTAAATGCAAACCCTAACTTTCCGGGTTCCTACTCCTATCAGGTCATCGGTTCGCAAAACGGTTGCCAATCCGCACCCGTTGCCGTATCCGTGCAATTCAACAGCCTTCCTATCATTTCAGTTTCCCCTCAAACAGCCGTTCTTTGTGCCGGAGAAGCCATCACGCTGACCGCAGGCGGAGCAAATTTCTATACTTGGCTCGGGCCAGGGCTAAATACAAACAACTTGGGCACTCTATCCCTTACACCTCCCGATGGCATGACCCAATACACTGTACGGGGAACCGTAAACGGCTGCCAATCCGAACCGCAAACAGTCACTATTGAAGTAAACCCTAAGCCTGTTTTGCTTATTTCGGGCAATGAAAACCCCATTTGTTTAGGAGACACCGTTCGACTTTCCGCTACTGGTGCGGACCAATACAACTGGTTAGGGCCAAATCTGCTATTAAATAGTGGCCCTTCAGTGACGGCACTCCCCCTTCAAGCTGGAGTAGTTAACTATCAGGTAAGCGGTATTAATGGCAATTGCCCAAGCGATGTTACGACCATCCCGGTAACTGTCCTTAGTTACCCGCTATCCGTGGAAATTACCCAATTGGGTTGCCCAGGACCTAATCTGACTTATTCCACTTTTGTTGTAAATGGTGCCGCATTCAATAATATCACCTGGTATTTAAACGGGAATACGATATGGGCCGGGCCAACGTATACGCTTTTCAATGCTTCGAATGGATCAGAAGTGTACTGTACCGTTGTGCCGCAAAACCCGTCTGCTTGTACACAGCCAGCGATAGCCAGTTCCAATCTAGTTACAGTAGATTGTATTCCGCTTGCCGCTAAAGAACCAGCCCTTTTTGAATCCGTTAACATTGTACCCAACCCCAATAACGGCTCATTCCAATTATACATTCAATCAAAACAAGCGTTCCCAATCAGGATCAGCCTTTACAATAATTTGGGACAATTGATTGCACAACAACCGGAGGTGTTACAGTCCGGTGAAAATACTTATCCATTCAATTTTGGCCAACTTGCATCTGGCATTTACCGGCTAAACATCACCTCTGAACAGGGCACACAATTCGTGCAATGGATCAAGGAATAGCATATTGAAAAACAACCTGTTTTGATATAAAAAACTAAAATATGAAAAAGCATCTCATTTTACGCTTTCTAATTTGGGCATTTGCCGGACTGATGCCACTTTTTGCGCAACAACCCGCAGAGGAGAAAAAAGCATCCGAGGCATCCAATTTTTTTGAGATCCAGCGCCAATTCAAGGCAAAATGGGGCGATACAATTCCGCCACCTGGTAACGGCTACAAACCATATAAGCGGTGGGAATATTTTTGGCAAAACCGCATATTACCCGATGGTAGCTTTCCTGACCCCGATTATCGGGAGCAGGCATGGAATGATTATATTGCCCGGCATCCAGAAGCCAAAACAGCCGTAAACTCAGTTGCAGCCAACTGGGCCAGCCTCGGACCCAATACAACTGCTGGCGGGTACAATGGAATAGGAAGGGTAAATTGTATTGCATTTCACCCAACAAATTCCAATATTATTTGGGTGGGAACAGCCGCCGGAGGCATTTGGAAATCTACAAACGGGGGAAATAATTGGACAACGACGACAGACAATTTGATCCCCGGAGCTGTGTTTGGGGTATCAAGTATCGTAGTTTCCGCAGCGAATCCCAATATTTTATATGCAGCAACAGGAGACAAAGGTTTTATTGGAACACCCATGTTTCCATATTCTATCGGCGTAATAAAATCTACAGACGGTGGTGCCACCTGGAACACTGTTAGCGCATTCCCGGGAATCTCCGGTGATTATATTATCAATCACTTGACCATACATCCTAATAATAGCGATATAATAATTGCAGCAACCATAAAAGGACTATTTAGAAGTTCAAACGGAGGCTCTAGCTGGAAAAACGTTCGTCCCGAAACTTGGTTTTATGACGTAAAATTTAAACCCGGTTCTCAAAATATTGTTTACGCGGTTAATTTTGAATCAGTTTTTCTTTCCACAAACCAAGGCGAAACTTGGGAACTAAAAGGAAGTATTCCGAATTCTCGGCGCATTCAAATCGCTGTTACCCCTGCGAATCCTGCTTTTATAGCCTTGATCAGCAGTAAATCTAACGGCAGTTTTAATGGATTTTATACTTCTACCAATAGTGGCGGTTCGTTTGCCTCAAAATATAGTGGTGCTAAAAATTTGCTGAACCGTGATCCGAATGGCGGGCCAAGCGGAGAAAATGGACAAGGCTTTTATGACTTGTGTATTACCGTTTCCCCTACAAACGCAAATATCATTTTTATAGGGGCCGTTAATTTGTGGAAATCAACGGATGGAGGGCTTAATTGGACCTTGGCAAATCACTGGATTCAAGATGATGCCCCTTCTGGCGTACCGATTGTTCATGCGGACAAACATTGTCTGGAATGGCAAAGCAACAGCGTGCTTTTTCAAGGCAATGACGGTGGTATTTATAAAAGCACAAACAGTGGATCTAACTGGAAAGATTTAAGTAACACTTTGGTTATCAGTCAAATATACAGAATAGGAGTATCTAACGCTGATTCCAGGATTATATGCGGGCTACAAGATAACTCCACAAAATTAAAAAACACCAATGGATTTTGGTCGGATATTGTTTCAGGCGATGGAGCAGAATCCTTTATCAACCCAATATATCCAAATATTATTTATTATAGTCGAATAAACGGAGATCTTAGAAAAACCACAGATGGAGGAACTACCGTACAATACATTAAGCCACAACAACTTGGAAATGTTGCAGGTGACTGGTTAACTCCGTGGGCTATGGACCCCAACGCTCCAAACACAATTTATGCTGGATATAAGGACGTTTGGAAAAGTATAAATGAAGGTCAAGCCTGGACCCAAATTTCATTTGGCTTAAGCAGTACAAACCTGACCAGCCTTGCGATAGCCCCCTCCAACAGCAACATCATATATGTTTCCAACGGAAGCAAAATTTGGAGAACAACATCCGGCGGAGGAGCAAGTCCATCAAACTGGGTCGACATAAGCGCTGGAATAAACTTTTCAAATGGTGCCAATATCAGTTACATCGCCATTGATCCTATCGACCCCAACAAAGTTTATATAACTTTAAATCGCTTTGGCAATAATCGTGTATATAGAAGAATTAATGGAGGTTCAGCCTGGCAAAATTTTTCGGGCACCTTACCCAACGTACCAGCCAATTGCATTATAGTACAGCCAGGAGGCACCGATGCCGTTTATGTAGGAACGGATATTGGTGTTTTTTACCGCAATGCTTCAATGTCGGACTGGGAACCTTTCAATACCGGACTACCCAATGTGATCATTACCGAACTGGAATGTAAAACCACGGCAGGAAAATTATATGCAGCAACCTTTGGAAGGGGCTTATGGGAATCCAACCTCGCCGGTTCAAGTGGTGCCAACAGCCTAACTATTACCCCTGGTACCCAAACCGTAAACTCTAATGCTGGCAATGCCAGCCTCAGCATAGCATCCAACATCAGCTGGACCATAAATGACAATGCGAGTTGGCTTACCTTGTCACAATCCAGTGGTTCGGGAAATGCCTCCGTAAATGCCAGTTTTACGGCTAATACTAGCATGAGCGCACGTACCGCGACCATTACTGCCTCTGGTGGTGGAAATACTCCAACGGCGACCATTGTGCAATCAGGTGCAGGATCCGCATCATGTAACACCCCCGGGAATAACCAAACTTCCAATATTACACAAAATTCAGCCCGTTTTAGTTGGGATGCGGTATCTGGGGCTACAAATTATGCAATTCAGTATCGACTTGCACCCAATGGTGCCTGGACGGATAGCAATCCAGCAACTTTTACATCAACCACAATAACACTCAACGCATTAATTTCTGGAACGGCTTATGAATGGCGTGTCAAAACTAACTGTTCAAATAATACTTCCAGCAACTGGTCACCCGCAAATGCCTTCACGACAACAGTTGCTTTGAGTTGCAATACACCAAGTGGCTTACAAAGTTCAAATATTACCCAAAGTTCGGCGACCTTGAATTGGGGATTAATTATTGGCGCAAACAACTATGCTCTTCAATATAGAATTGGCTCAAGCGGTAATTGGTTGAATACAAGCCCTGCGACAACGAATGGAACTTCTTTCTCTTTTGGCGGATTGGTCGCTAATACGACCTATCAGTGGCGGGTAAGTGCCAATTGTTCCAATGGACAGTCAAGTAGCTGGTCGGCCGGAGTTAGTTTTACGACGCTTGCTACGCCAACGTGTAGTGCCCCTGATTTCTTAGCTACAAATAATGTCACCCAAAACTCAGCGCTTGTAAGTTGGAGTGCCGTTAGTGGCGCAAATTATTATACCTTACAAACCAGGAAAGCGCCTGACTGGGTTTGGGCAAATACCAATCCAGCTAATTTTTATGGTACAGCGGTTACGATAAATAACCTTATAGCCAACACGGCTTATGAATGGAGGGTGCGTACCACTTGCACGAACCAACTTATTAGCAATTGGTCAAATGCAGAGTCGTTTAACACTCTACCGGCACAAACCTGTATTGCTTCTGCCAATTTATCAACCAGTAGTATTACTCAAACCTCTGCCCTCCTCAGTTGGTCAGCAGTTTCTGGAGCCCTCAATTATCGGGTACAGTTGTATTCTGGAGGTGTCTGGCTTGATTTAAATGGCGGCCCATTTGCCAATACGAGTGTTACATTATATGGTTTGGAAGCAAACGGATACTATGAATGGCGTGTAATTACAATTTGTGCAAACGGCGTTCAAAGCGCGCCTTCTGCAGTTGCATCGTTTTATACACAAACAGCTCCTGTTTGCTATGGCGGCGGCCAATTTCCAAACTATGATTTATACCCGCAAGGATCATGGCAATACATATACTATATTTATGGAGGACAATATAGTGTTGTTAATGTTGTTGCAGGGTATTATTATACTTTTTCATTTTGCTCAAGCAACGGTGGGTATGTTGGTTTTGACGGAGAAATTCGCCTCCGAAAAATGGATGAAACTTTGATCGCCTATAATGATGATTTTTGTGGAAGCGCTCCGAAAATTGTTTGGCTGGCAGGCTATACTGGCCAGGTTCAGGTATTGTTAACCAAATATCCTTGTGCGGAACAATTGACATTCAGTACTTTGGCTTACAAACTTGGGAGTAGCCTAATGGATGACATTCCTGAGGATCGTTCGGAATCCGCGGAAATTGCTGTACCCTTTGTGCTCGTACCAGCAGCAAATATGGCCCAGGTTGAGTATAGTGAAATGATTCAACAACCTAAATTATACATGGCAATATTTCCGAATCCAACTTCTGGGGATTTCACCATTCAATATGAGCATCAAAAGATAGTCGATAGTAATGTGAGTATGTTTGTTTATAGTCCAATGGGAACACTTTTATTGGAACAAGGGCAAACTGCTAAAACTGGTACTAACCTCTGGAAAATTCAAACAAATAATTGGCCAACAGGATTATACAATGTCAGGTTAATTGATGAAAAAGGTCAACAATGTACACAAACTGTATTCATTCAGGATTAAAGTGCATTTGTTAATCGCAATATACCTTATTCATGAGTCATCTCAATCGCTTGAGATGGCTCATGTCATTTTCGTCCATGGTCTACTCTTAAAACATCATTACCTGAAAAATTGGCTATAGCAGCCAAAAAGTTTGCACTATCACCCTTCCAAAATTTTTTTTTAATTAAAAACCAAGCTAACCAAATCCCCGCCACCAACTCTTCCTAATAGTTGATCGCAACGACGAATTGTTTAAAAGGTTTCGCTTAAAAAGCAAACCGACAACTCGGATTTATTAGAAATAGGTATGGTTTGAATCCTACCATGTGCTATTTTTACATCCTTCATTACCTGATAAAATGTCCTGGCAATGTCGCCCGAGGTCTTGCATGGCCTTGGAAGTTTACTGCTTTTAAAACCACTCAATTATGAACCATTTTTATCACAAATTAAGTTTATGCTGTTTTATTTTATCTCTACACCATTTTTCCTACGCGCAAACGCAAACCGCGGATTCCTTATTTCAACAAGCCACTACCCTATTTACACAAGGTGCTTACCAGCAATCACTTCCAATTGGGTTATACGCCGATAGTCTTTTTCATGCCACCGGGGCGGTTGAAAAAGAACTTGTGTCAAAAATTTTTATAGCAAAAAACTATACCGTTTTGCGCAATTTTAAAAAGGTAATTACGGTATCTGAGGCGGCTAAACAATTGTTGGATGCGGCCGGAAAACGCGATTCCCTGATAGAGGCTGATCTCTTGAATACCTACGCCGGAAGTCTGTTAGAAGTAAGACGATTTGCTGAAACGGAAGCCACTTACAGACGGGCAATCGCGATTAAAAGGAACGTTTTGGGCGAAAAAACACCTGAAATCGGCATTCAAATATCCAACCTTGCGAACCTGTATTTTAAAAAAGGAGAACTCCAAAAAGCAATGCAATACGGAAAACAGGGTATCACTATCCGTGAAGCAGGTATTGTTCCCAACCCAAAATTGATGACCGCTTATATTAATCTGGGCATTATTCACAAACAGGCTGGTCTATATCAATACGCCTTAGGTTATTTTAATAAAGCACAACAAGTATTAAAGCAAGCACCTGATAAGTACCAGGAAAAAGCAGGGCCGTTGTACCAAAGTTTATCCAGTTTATACCATGACCTTGGCGATTACGAACAAGCACAACAATACGCGGAATTAGCCATTTTTCATTTTAGTCAGAAATTTGGCCCCAATTGTATTCAATTAGCCGATATATACTACAACCTTGCTTTGCTGGCAAGCGACTTGAAAGACCCAATTGCCCAAACTGCCCATATCAAAAAAGCACTTGAAATTCAAAAAACAAATGCCAACCCGGACCTATACAAACTGGCTGATTGTTACGAGCAAACATGTATAAGTTTTATGAATATTAACGCGGATTCCATGTTGTATTATGCACATTTAAGCGGTGCATTATTAGACACTTTGGAAGAACAAGGAGGACTTGAGCGGGCAAGTAATATCTCCTATTTTGCGATGACTTATGCCCAAAAAGATCAATATTCAAAGGCCGATTCGTTGATGTTTATTTCAGAAACAATGGTGCGCGATATTTACGGAAAGCAACACATTTTAACGGCAAATTATTTGACCAACCATGCCAATATATTGTACAAAGCAGGTCAGTATAAAACGGCTTTAAAGTTGTACGATGCTTCTCTGGCTGGATATGGTTATACCAAGGGCTGTAATCTGGATACGGTGGTGCATGCAAACGAACTGCTTGATAACTTGATTAAAAGAAACCGCACCCTGATTCATTTATACGACCAGCAGCCTAATGGTATGGTTCGGGATGAAATTGATGCAGCATGGGTTGAAATTGTACATCTTTTAGATTATTTACGCAGACGCCACCAAGGCAATGAAGCGAAATTATTGTTTGCGCATCAATTCAAAGAAGGCGCAGAAGATGCCATCAACTGGTATCTGCGGGCAGGAAAGGAAAACTACCCAATGGCCTGGCAATTTGCCGAAAAATCACGCGCTTTGGCACTGCTTGAAGCGTTTAGAAATGCGAATGCCTGGAGTCTTCCGCAAGCGTCGGATAGCCTGCATGTACAAGCAGATGTGTTGATTGCTGAAAACAAAAAATGGTACAACCTTTATGCTAATGCGGAAAATGACCTTGAACGGTCGGAGTACCTAACGCAATTGATGCAGGTACGCGCACAACAGGAAATTTGTTTGCGCAACCTTGAAAAAACAGACGCTACCTTTTACAAGGCAAAATACGATAACCGTGTAGTTACGATCCCGGAAGTTCGTTCCTTATTACGCCCAAGACAGGCTTTATTAGAATATTTTGTAGGGGATAGCAGCCTGTTTTTATTTGTGGTTCGGAAGGACACCCTGATTGTGCAGCAAGTTAAAAAGGATTTTCCGCTCGAATCCTGGATAACCGATTTTCAACAAGGGCTTTATGGCTACTATACTACCGAAAAAGCCAAACGAACGAGTGCGCTGAATGAGTCAAGTTTAGGGGCCTACCTGAAGTTTGCCCCAATATTACATGATAAACTAATCGAACCTGTAAAAAAATGGCTGCCAGCCCAAGTATTGCTGGTAACGGATGGCGTTCTGGGCTTTATTCCATTTGATGCGTTGTTGAACGGTGCGCCGCAGGACATCAATAATTTTAAAACCTACCCGTATTTGCTCAACCAATATCAATTCAGCTATTCTTATTCAGCGACCTTAATACCGAATCAATTTGACAACCAGCAAACAACGCCGACTGAACGCCGATTTCTAACATTTGCCCCGTTTTATGAACAGGACACCTTACTCATTGCCGCTAAAGACGGATCCATACGCCCTACCAAGGGCCAGTCTGCACCGATAGCCATAGGAAGTACTGATCCGTTACATTTACGCATGGGAGGCGATGTTGTTGCAGGGGCTTATGCGCAAAAAAATCGTTTTGTAGAGATGGCTTTTCGGTACCGCATCCTTCACATTGCAGCGCATGGAATTGCCGATAACCGTGTAGGCGATTACGCTTATTTGACCTTTGCAAAAAGTAATGATACTTCAAAAACTGCCTTGCTTTATGCCAAGGATATCTATCAATTGCGGCTAAAAGCAGACCTTATTGTGCTTTCAGCGTGTGAAACTGCGGTAGGTAAGGTACGAAGGGGAGAAGGCATTATTAGTCTTGCACGCGCCTTTTCGTACGCTGGCGCAAAAAGTACGGTAACAACACTTTGGAAAATTGCCGATGACCGAACGGCCGAACTGATGGATGTTTTTTATCAATATTTGGGAGAAGGGCGTACAAAAGATGAAGCTTTACGGCTGGCACGCATGCGTTATTTAGAGCAATCTAATGTCCGATCCTGTCATCCATTTTATTGGGCAGCCTTTGTGCCACAAGGAGATATGCGTCCGCTGAATTAGGAATTCAAAACATTTCACATTTTTTCAAGCAACTACCTTACCGTGGGTATGGTAGCGGCAATAAGTAACAGAAATCGACAAAACAACAACCGATTTCATAGACACTCCTATTTTTTCAACCATTCAACATGCTCTAATGAATCTCTTAAATTTGCTTCCAACTGTACGCATTTCCTTTTTAGGATTGCTTTTTTCACTCTTATTGAGTGCCAACTTAATGGCACAAAGCCGCACATTTTTGGCCAAAGGACCGGAAGGTATCCAAACCTTTGAATTAGACGTTACCCGCGTATTGGTTTCCTTTAAGGCTGGAACAACCGAAGCACAAAAAAAGGTTTTGGTGCGGCAGGTATCTGAAAAACTCCTGTATAATGCTAATCTTGAAATGCCCACCCTTGCTGCTACTACCCTGGAAGTTAAGCCTGGTGCGAACGAAAGCCAAATCAACCAACTGCTTGAAGACCTGAATAAACTCCCTGCAATTCATTATGCCGCACCTTTTTTACTGTTTAAAGATGGCACACCACAGGGCATTTTGAACCAAATTAACGTCGGATTGAAAAACGCCAGTGACATAAACTGGTTATTGACGGCTTGTCAGGGTTTGCGTTTAGAAAAACCGAAACAGAATGAATTTGATCCACTTGTTTACACCGTGGAAGTGCCGGACAATAGCATGGGAAAGGCCTTTGATTTGGCCAATCAACTGTATGAAAGTGGCAAACCTGCCTTTGCAGAAGTGAATTTTATAAAATACCTCAAGCCTTTTACCAATGATCCGATGAATGTAGCGCAATGGGCGCAGGAAAATACAGGCCAATACTGGAATGGCTACAGCTGGATTCCGGTAGGTACCCCTGATGCAGATATGGATATTCAGGGCGCCTGGCAGATTTCGACCGGAAATTCGAGCATTAAAGTGGCCGTAATTGATGAAGGTGTAGACATTTATCACCCTGATTTGATTGGAAATATGTTGAGTGGATATGATGCAACCGGTTACGGCAGTGCCGGAAATGCCAGTGGCAACGATGCACATGGAACAGCATGCGCCGGGATTATCGCAGCGAAGGCAAACAATGGCATTGGTCTTGCCGGAAATGCCTACAACTGTAAAATTATACCCATCCGCATTGCTTACCATGCTTTAGGTCAGACTACCTGGACATTTTCCGACACCTGGGCTGCAAATGGCATCAACTGGGCCTGGCAAACTGGAGGCGCCAGCATCTTGAGCAATTCCTGGGGAGGTGGATCCTCTTCTGCCATGATTAATACCGCCATTCAAAACGCCGTAACAAACGGAAGAAGCGGAAAAGGCGCACCTGTATTGTTCGCGGCCGGAAATGACAATGTTTATGGCGTTAGTAATCCATCCGCTTATTCAAGTGCTATTTCAGTGGGCGCTTCCAGTATGTGTGATCAGCGCAAAAGTTATACTTCCTGTGATGGCGAAAGCACCTGGGGGTCGAACTATGGCCCTGGCCTTGATATTATGGCCCCTGGTGTAAAAATTGCGACAACGGACATTTCCGGATTGGCCGGGTATAATTTGGGTGATTACAGTTATACCTTTAATGGAACTTCCTCAGCCTGCCCGAATGCAGCCGGTGTAATGGCACTTATCCTGTCTGTGAACAGCAATTTGACGGCGGCACAAGCGCGTGCCATCCTGGAATCTTCTTGCCAAAAAGTGAGTGGCTATGCATATAGTACCAACAGCAATCAACCCAATGGAACCTGGAATAGCGAAATGGGCTATGGCCGGGTGAATGCCCAGGCAGCCTGTGTTGCCGCGCAAGGTGCAACTTGTAATGCCCCAACGGTGAGCCAACTCAGCACTTCCAATGTTGCCAATACCAGTGTACGCTTGAATTGTTCGGTTAGCGGCGTGCAGGCTTATGATTGGCGCTATCGTAAAGTAGGGGTAACCACCTGGACAGATTTGAACAGTGGCACCGCCAATTACGTTAATATTAGTGGATTGTTGGCCAATACTGCTTACGAATTTGCTGCAGCGGTGCGGTGTAATGCAACCGTTTGGAGTACCTGGTCGGACAGCAAATCCTTTACAACTACCGGATCAGGCACCTGTAATGCCCCTACCAGCAGTCAACTTTCCGTAACCTATATTACAGGAAATGCTGCACGTTTAAATTGTCTGGTAAGTGGTGTGCAAGCGTATGATTTCATCTATCGGAAAGTAGGGGTAAGTTCCTGGACAGATTTGCCCGGCAGCACCAATAACTATGTTGATATTACTGGCTTGTTGAGCAATACGCAATATGAATTTTGCGCAAGTGTTCGGTGTAATGCCACGACCTGGAGCGCATGGTCTGTTAGTAAAACCTTTTTTACATTGAACACAACACCTTCCAATGACAATGTTTGTAGTCCAACGACCATCTCGGCTGGCAGCAGTTGTTCTTATGTAAGTGGAAACACCAATGGCGCAACGGCATCTTCGAGCGGAACAACCTGTGGTACTACTGCTCCATTGGATGTTTGGTTCAAATGTAGCATTCCGAGCAGTGGCTTGGTTACCTTCCGTACCTCCGCTGGTACCCTCACGGATGGTGTTATGGCGGTGTATTGGGGTAGCAGTTGCAGCAGTTTGAACTATATTACTTGCGAAGACGATAATGACAACGGCAATGGATCTACGATGCCGGTCATTGGAATAACGGGCCAGGCTGGCACGCTGTTGTGGATCCGTGTATGGGGCTTTAGCAATTCTACCGGAACCTTTGGAATCTGTGCCGTGAATTACAATACTATTAATATGACAAGTGGCAGTGGCGAGGAAATGGTGACAAAAATGTATGCCGTGCCAGACGTTCAGGCAAAAGCAGGTATTCCAACTGAACACTTTTTAGATGCGCCAATAGAAGCGCTGGTTGAAAACGCACAAGATCGGATCGACAATATGGATCATACCGATATTACCGAAACAACGAATGCGAGCATCGGACTGGTTTATCCAAATCCAGCCAGCAGCCAGGTGATGGTTCCTTATACTTTGCAGGCGCGGGCAAATGTACAATTTACGGTGGTAGACTTACCGGGCCGCATCCTCCACACCCAAACCATCGAACAACAGGAAAGCGGTGATTACCAGGAAGCGCTGGATTTGAGCAAGTTGTCAACTGGAACGTACTTCCTGCGTATTCAGGCAGGTGAACAAACAAGCATGCAACAGATTAAGGTTATTAAATAGTGTTTTAGTTTAGTCTCCGGAAATTAGAGACGGTGTGGGCGCAAGGCTTGCACCGTTTTTTTATGTTTTAAAGCCGTTCTAATCCTTTTTTTAATTGAACAGCATCCTTGTAATAAGCATTAGATGGGTTTGACATAATTTCCTGCAAAATACCTTCCAAACGTTTGCGCGAACCCGGCAATTGAGGTACCAAACAAAATACTTCCCGCCAAACAGCATCGATTTTATGATCGGAAATTTGCATCCCCCGGAAAGCGTGAAAATCCTGCTCAGCCTTGGCATATTGCCCCAGATGATAATAAATATAGCCGCGTAAATAAAGATATTCGGATTTTTGACTTTCGTTGGGTTGCTGCAAAAGATTTAAAGCCGCTTTGTAGTTTTTGGCTTCGTACAATTGTACCGCTATTACATAAGGATCCGTGGTGTCTTCTTGCGTATTATCCCCCATCAGGCGTTCATTAAATTGATCGCCCCGATAGGTTTCTTTCGTCAATTGGGCAATAAAGGCTGCGTTTTGATCAGAATTCGGGCCTTTAACATCAGCAACCGGTTCTTTATCAATTATTTGCGTTGATTTTGTTGTATCCTTTGGCATGGACGGTTCGGGTGGTTGGACGGCCGGAAGTTTTTTTCCGGCAGGACGCACCTGATTGAAATAAACCACCACCAAAATGACCAGAATCGTTACAATCAGTGCAAAAAGCAACCATTTTTTGGAGTTGAATGGTTGTTTATCTGTACCTGGCGCCGAAAAGAAACGGGGTGTTTTTTTTTCAATGGATTCTTTATCCCAAGATTCAAACTGGTCCATTATATATTCGTCCCGCAACAAACGCAGCACCTTTGCTTCGGCCTTGATAACTTCAACGCGCTGCACTAATTCAGGGTTGGTTTCGAGCGCACGTTCAAACGCCGCACGATCCGTATCGCTCATGCGATCCTGCAAATAATCGTCTATGTCGTCAAAATCATATTCCAGATTCATAGCATGCGTATTTCGGCGACCAATTCAGGGCGCTCGGTTAAGTATTTTCTAAACTTGGTTCGACAATCCTGAGCGGCCATTTTTGCCACATTCTGGTTTTTATAGTTTAGTTTTTCGGCAATTTCGGACATTGAAAACCCCACACCTTGCAATTGAAGCAATTCCTGGCATTTTGAACCAATACCGGCCAGTGCCTTGTTGATCAGCGCAATTCTTTCCGTTCGGTCCATTTCAAACATCGGATCGGTATTGGTTTCCATTTCGTTTGTCTCCATAGACCGCAAATGCATGGCTGTTCGCCGGCCTTCAGCGCGTCGTTTGGTGTAAAACTTTTTTGTTGCAATATGAACAATATAAGTGATGATTTGGCTTCTGGAAGGATCATACACCCCATCCTGAATTTGACTAAAGCCCTCCAATAAGGCTTCATTGAGTACAATTTTAACATCATGATCATCTCCGCCCAATGCATATACCTGCTTCCGTACAGCGCCGATGAACTTACCGTGGGTATATAAATACTTCAGGGCGGCATTGTAAATAGCAGGAATACTACTTTGTAAGGCTAATAATAGTTCTTGTTCTGTATCAAATTGCGGTTTCATGTCTTATTGCCGTTGACACACCAAAGGTAAGTTTAAAACCACTGATTCAACGCCAGTTTAAACTTTTCTCTAATTTGCAAAAAACCTGATCCTGCAATTGGCCTATCTTGTGGCGTAATACTAACGTAACGAAATACTTGTTCCAATGTCCAGATTAGCACTGCTCCCTTGCTTGCTTTTATTCAATTGTTTGTCTTTATCGGCGCAACAAGCCGGCGATATGCTGGTCTGTCAGTTTCAAAACAACCTGCGTACACAAGGGTATTGGGGGGAGGTATTATCTGTTGAAAACCAGGATAGTAGCGCAGTCAGCCAGGGCACTTTCAAAATCCGGTTTTCCCATACCGACACCTTATATATACTAAAACGCTTAGATCAGCAGCAACTTATCGGTCAGCAAGCCGTAACCATTCCTGCGATTGCCACGCCAATTGGTTCAGCAACAGGATCTTCTGTTTATTTTTCTATCTATCGTCCCTGTGCAAATTGTCCGGTAAAACTAAACCAGTTTATAAAGCTCACTTTTGAGCAAGATAAGGTGG
>Ga0247840_10003816_pt1 | contig 24861 bp, 16 predicted proteins | sample LaCruzMarch2015__FD_192404 | JGI IMG/M metagenome (GOLD analysis project Ga0247840, IMG submission 192404) | Freshwater microbial communities from meromictic Lake La Cruz, Castile-La Mancha, Spain - LaCruzMarch2015_17m | ecosystem: Environmental > Aquatic > Freshwater > Lake | place: Spain...
ATATTTCTGAACGAAATTTTTATTACAATAAAAGCACTTTTTTTATTCATAACCTTTGATTTACTTCAAAATTAGTAATAATAAGCTTTTTCAGAGATTTTTCCATTAATTTTGTCTATTACGCCTTTTGTTAATACTTTGATGCAAAAAAAAGCCCTGAAAAAAAATTCAGGGCTTTCTATTTATGATATTTTAAAATTAAGCACCTAAAGTAGCAACCATTACTGCTTTAATTGTGTGTAAACGGTTTTCTGCTTCATCAAATACAATTGACATAGTGGATTCGAAAACGTCTTCAGTTACTTCCATACCATCTAAACCATATTTCTGGAAAATATCTTCGCCCATAGTAGTTTCGCGGTTATGGAAAGCAGGTAAGCAATGTAAGAATTTTACATGAGGATTGCCTGTTTTCTTCACAACATCCATATTCACCTGATAAGGTTTCAGTAATTTAATTCTTTCAACCCATACTTCAGCAGGTTCGCCCATTGATACCCATACATCAGTATATAAGAAATCAACACCTTTAACACCTTCGGCAACATCTTCTGTCAAGGTAATTTTAGCACCGGTTTCTTTTGCAATTTCGCGGCATTTAGCTACTAATTCTTCTGTTGGCCAACATTCTTTAGGAGCAGCAGCACGAAAATCCATACCCATTTTAGCAGCACCTACCATTAATGAGTTGCCCATATTGTTTTTAGCATCGCCTAAATAACAAAAAGCTACTTTATTTAAAGGTTTGTCGGTATGTTCTTTTATGGTTAAAAAGTCAGCTAAAATCTGGGTAGGGTGGAACTCAGTTGTTAAACCATTCCATACAGGAACTCCAGCATATTTACCTAAGTCTTCAACAATACTTTGCCCATAACCACGGTATTCAATACCATCATACATTCTTCCCAATACACGGGCAGTATCTTTCATTGATTCTTTTTTGCCGATTTGCGAACCAGAAGGTCCTAAATAAGTAACATGAGCACCTTGATCTAAGGCAGCTACTTCAAAAGCACAACGTGTACGTGTAGAATCTTTTTCAAAAATAAGGGCAATGTTTTTACCTTTAAGTTTTTGTTGTTCGGTACCTGTGTACTTTGCTGTTTTTAAACTTGCAGCAAGTTCTAATAAGAAATTAATTTCCTGAGGAGTAAAATCCAATAATTTAAGGAAATTTCTGTTTTTTAAATTAAAAGCCATTTTTATATATGTTATTAAGTTATTATTTTATTGCTTATAAGGTAGCAGGATTTAAGGTTGATTGCTTATTACTTGATTCCTAATTCCTAATTATAAATAACTGTTCCGCCGTCTTCTTTTCCCAATTCACTGGCAGTTGTTATGATACATTCTTTTCCACCGTTTTCAACAAAGTAGAGAGCAGCTCTTACTTTAGGAGCCATACTGCCTTCAGCAAAATGACCTTCGGCTAAGTATTGTTTTGCTTCAGCTATAGTGATTCTGTCTAATCTCTTTTCTTCAGGTTTATTGAAATTAATGCAAACTTTAGGAACATCTGTTAAAATATAAAATTCGTCGGCATCAATTTGAGTTGCTAATAATGAAGAAGCCAAATCTTTGTCGATAACAGCATCAATTCCTTGTAATTTATTAGGTTCAACATGGAAAACAGGAATGCCGCCACCACCGACAGTAATTACAATTTGTCCGTCTCTTGCCAATTGTTTTATAGAGTGAATATTGTTTATTTTCATTGGTTTTGGCGAAGCCACAACTTTACGGAAGCCTCTTCCTCTTGGATCAGCAGCAAATTTAGCTCCGGTTTCGGCTGCATATTTATCAGCTTCTTCCTGAGTGTAATAAGGTCCAACAGGTTTAGTTGGGTTTTGAAATGCTGGATCGTTTTTGTCAACTTCTACTTGCGTGATAATGGTAATAATATCACGTTCCATATGTTCTTTTTCAAGTACATTTCGCATTTGTTGTTCTATCATATAACCTATAGAGCCTTGGGTTTCAGCTACGCAAAAATCGATAGGCATGGCAGGAATACCAAACATTTTATGTCCGCCTTCGTGTTGTAATAATACATTGCCCACCTGTGGTCCGTTACCATGACCAATTACGATATCATAATCTTTTTTTAATAATTCCAATAATTGAGTACAAGTGTTAAAAACATTGGCTTCCTGTTCATCAATAGTTCCAATCTGATCACCTCTCAAAAGAGCATTCCCTCCGAATGCAATAACTGCTAATTTTTTCATTGTTTAATAGTATCTTATATATTTTATTAATTAAATTTATCTGAAAAAAATAACAGACTTTCTTAGCCTTTTTGTTCATTTTGAACACTTAGTATAAGTAAGCCTGTAAATGTAATAAACTCTTTAATAAACAGTAAGAGTTATAATTTCGGCAAATTTACATATTTTTTTTTAAAAATAACAAAATTTTCTAACTGTAAATTTAAAAAGAAAGAGTAAGAATTTCTGATTTCAATTATTGATGCTGTCCTGTTTCAACTTTTCCTGTATTGGTATCTAATTCAGAGCCAAACATGCTGTGAGGTATCATGAAAATTGCTAATAAAACAACCATTGCTACTATAGCAAAACTTCTTTTTTCACGGTTTCTATACATCATATAAACTGCAATTACCCAAAATATAAAGGCTACAGCAGTTTTGTCATCAGTAAGATCTTTGCCAAGTGGCCAGCCAGTCCAATAAGCTCCGAAAGCATATTTTTGAACAATAGGTCCTAAAACAATTCCTCCTAAAAATAAAGTAATTGTCGTAACCAATGCATAATTAAAAGCATATTTGCCTTTTATAATTGCTTCAATACCTGTTCGGGTTGAAAAAAGCATTGCCAAAAACATAAATAGAATATGTGGCAGTAAAATATACTTTGGAACTTCTCCTGTAAATCTAATAACAGCAGGTTCTATGTTAAGTGCATAATTTTCGTTTCCATATTTTAGAAAAACTCTGTATTCTAATTTTCCAGCTGCTGGTTGAGAAGGAAGGCTAGCTTCAATATAATCTCCATTCTGAACCATACCAATTTCTGTCCATTCTTCAGAAGTTCTATATCTTTTATATAGTATTGAACCTCCAAATATTTTTGATTTGTTTTCTATTTTAATTACAGCATCACAACTTACTCCATCTTTTGTATTTTCCTGCGAACGCAATAATTTAAATTTAACTTCTTTATTAGCAATTGTAATACTCCCTTTTTTGGGATAGGTGGGTCCTGTCATTCTTTGATAAACGGCAATAGATAAAGTAAAGACTACTGCAAATATCCAAAAGAGAATTGATTTAACAATGTAACTCATAATTCTTATATTTTAATGATTAATTTTTGATTTGGTTTAATATATCATATATATGCTGATGAATATCTGTACGGATATTCATTTTACTTAATTTTCCATTAGATGCGTCTGGGTTTACTCTGTTGGAAAGAAAAATATAGAGTAGATTTTGTTCTGGATCAGCCCAAACATAAGTTCCTGTAAAACCCGAATGCCCAAAACTTTTTTGAGAAGCACTTATGCATGCAGGTCCATTTTTTGATGGCTGCAATAATTGTCTATCAAAGCCCAATGCTCTGCGATTATTATTTTCAGGATATTGCTGACGTGTAAACCTTGATATGGTTGAATCATTTAATAGTTTTTTTCCACCATATTCTCCATGCTGTAATAATAATTGGAAAATAATTGCTAAATCATCTGCATTAGAAAAAAGTCCAGCATGACCCGAAACGCCACCCAACATTGCAGCTCCTGGGTCATGTACATAACCTCTGATTAATTGCTTGCGAAAGACAGTATCGTTCTCAGTAGGAATAATATTCTCCAATTTAGTACTGTTTAATGGATTAAAACATGTATATCTTAAACCGAGAGGAATATAAAATTGTTCATTTAAATACTGCTCAAAAGATTTTTCTGTAATTTTTTCAACTAATTCTTTAAGTAGATAAAATCCTAAATCGCTATATTCATATTCTTCTTTCTCATTCAAATCAGAATTTATAATAGATTGAATAATTTTTTCTTTATAATTCTTTGTAATGTACAAACTGTCTGCAACTTTAATCGTATGCTTAATATCAAGTATTTTGCTGTATATAGTACTATCGAGCACTCCATTAATCATCGTTTCTTTATAAAATGGAATCCATGATTTTAGTCTTGCCTGATGACTCATTATCTGGCGAATCGTAATATTTTTCTTATTCGAATGTCTTAAATATTTTAAGTAATAAGATAGTTTTTTATCTAAATTAATTTCCCCAACTTCATATAATTTCATGATAGCTAAGGTAGTGGCAGCAACTTTAGTAATAGATGCTACGTCATATAAATCTGTATTTTTTACTAAAATATTGCTATCATAAGTTATAGTCCCAAAGGATTTTTTATAGAAAATCATTCCATCTTTGGCAATTAAAATTTGACAGCCAGGATAAGCTTTTTCTTTAATTCCTTTATTCGCAATAGAATCAATAATATTTAATTGTGCTGTATTAATTTTTACTTCTTCGGGCAAACAATTACCCAATCTGGTTTTTGGTGTATTTATTTGAGTATTTATTGGATACTTTCCTGAGATTGAAACAGGAAGTGATCCTGAAGATTGAAATCCTCCAAAGAGTAATTCTGCAGATAATAATTGAGTTTCGGATTTGTCTTGATTAGAAACAATAATTGCTGAAGCATTCAAGTTTCCATTAAAAATACTTAAAGTATAAGGATAGGCAAAGAAATTTAGAATGAGGTTTGTAGTTTTTGAAAGTGTATCTATTAATTTGATAGTTTGCTTAGAAATACCGAAATTTTTAGAAGCCAAACTGCTGGTATTATGAACCGCAACAATGAGTAAATTATGCTGATGAAATAAATTAAGTAGAGTATCTAATGTATTATCAGTAAAATCTTTAGGAATATTATAATTTGTTGTGTTTGTATAATTTTCAATAGATTTTTGAAAATCAGTTTTTAAGCTATCTCCAATAGAAAGTACACCAATATTGTATTTTTCTAAATCTTTTAATGGAAGTATCTTGTCTTTATTAAGAATAATTGTAATAGCTTGTCGAAAAGATTCATAATTGATAATATCAGCAGTTTTTGTATTAACATTTTGATATAAGTTTTCAATGTTTATAGGTTTATAATTATTTAAACCAGCTAAATATTTATATTCTAAAACTTTTTTGCATTTTTCGTCCATTTCTGTTTTGCTCAACCAATTGCTATCAATTGCTATTTTGATGCTATTAATAGCAGTAGTTATATTCTCAGGCAAAAGCAAGATATCGTTTCCAGCTTGTAAAGCTTTTACTTCAATTAAACCCGGTTTGAAATAATTGGTAACACCCTTCATTTCCAATGCATCAGTAAAAATCAATCCATTAAAACCCAATTCTTTTTTTAATAAGTTTGTTACAATGTTTTTTGATAAAGAAGTTGCAGTATTTGTAGTAGTATCATAAGAAGGTACAAAAAGATGTGCAACCATTACACCAGTAATACCATTATTAATAAGTTCTTTAAATGGATATAGGTCAAGAGTGTCAATGGTTTCCTTTGAATGATTAATCACTGGTAAATTATGATGTGAATCAGAATCAGTGTCACCATGCCCAGGAAAGTGTTTTGCAGTAGTAATGATACCATTATTCTGCATCCCTTTCATATATATTATTCCCTTTTTAGCAACTTTCCATTTGTCTTCACCAAACGAACGGCTGTTAATTACAGGGTTTTTAGGGTCAGAATTAATATCAACTACAGGTGCAAAATTAATATGGATACCCATAATCTTACATTGATTAGCAATTTCTTCGCCCATCCTATAAATCAAACTATCATTTTCAATGGCACCAAAAGTCATTTGTCTGGGAAAACTTGAAGTACTGTCAAGTCGCATGTTTAAACCCCATTCACCATCAATAGAGATAAAAAGTGGTGTTTTTGCTGATTTTTGATAATAGTTAGTAGTATTAGCTTGTGCTATAGGTCCTCCTTTAAAAAAACAAATACCTCCAATATTATATTTTGAAATGTATTTTGCAATAGTATCATAATAAGCTTGATTTTGATCTGAGTTTGAACGAATCATTATTAATTGTGCAATTCGTTCTGTTGGCGTTAGCGAATTAAATACAGAATCAACCCATTTCGATCTTTCAGGATCGTTTTTTAATGGTAAATTGATATTTTGAGAAAAGCTATAGTAGGATAAAAAAAGGATAACTGCTAAAAGGAGGTGTTTTATATTCTTCATTATCATATATATGTCTCAAGTAGGGAAAATAAATTTATAGCGACAAAGATAGGTTTTCTAAGTTTAAATTACAAACCTAAAAACTTGAGTGAATATCAAAAAAAAAGTCCCGTAGAATTCGGGACTTTTCTTTGATAAAGAAAAATATTATTTTACTTTTCCAGCTAAGTCAGCACCAGCTTTAAATTTTACTACTTTTTTAGCAGCAATTTTAATTTCTTTACCTGTTTGTGGGTTACGGCCTTTTCTAGCTGCTCTTTTAGCTATAGAGAAAGATCCAAAACCTACCAATGCTACTCTATCACCTTTTTTTAATGATTTTGTAGTTGCACTAATGAAAGCGTCTAATGCTTTTTTGATGTCAACTTTAGTCAATTTTGCTTCAGCTGCCATTGCGTCAATTAATTCTGCTTTGTTCATTTTTGTAAATGATTTAATGATTAATAACTGTATTAACAGGACAAATATAAGCATAAAATAACGAAAGTCAAGTGTTTTCTAAAAAAAAGTACAAAAATGTTAATAAATTGGGCAATTTGTTAATAACTTTTTATAGTAATGCCTAAAAATAAGTAGTTTTAGCTGATTATTTTATTAAAACACCCTATTATAAGGCTTTCCATACGTTACTAATTGGATATCCTCTTAAAAACTGAGCAATCGGCATTTTGTTTTTTCCTGCAATTTGAATTTCCAATAAAAAAACATATCCATCCAATGTTGCAATTTTTAGAAAAGTTTTATTATCTGTTATGATATTTCCAATATGATTCGTGTGTTCTAAAATCTCAGTTTTTGCTTTAAAAATTTTAATATAATATTCCGAAGTATTCTCCAAAACAAGAAGCGTATTTGCTGTTGGAATAGGACTTAATCCTCTAATTTTATTAATTATATCACAACTTTTTTCTTTCCAGTTAATTTTACAATAAGGTTTTAATATTTTGGGTGCTTTACTAAGGGACGTTTTATAATTGATACGTTTTTGATCAATTGCTTCGGCTTTGTTTAAAAAAATTGCTATAACAGTTTTAATTAGTAATTCGGAACCAATTTCTTTCATTCTATCATATAATTCCCCAAAAGTTTCATCGTTACCAATTATGATTTTTTTAGAAAAAATAATTTTACCTTCATCAATATTTTCATTTAAAAAAAATGTTGTAACACCTGTTTCTTTTTCTCCATTTATTATTGCCCAATTTATAGGTGCAGCTCCACGATAGTCAGGTAGGAGAGAGGCATGTAAATTAAAAGTTCCTAAAGGTGGCATTTGCCAAACTTTTGTAGGTAGTTTTCTAAATGCTACAACAATAAATAAATCTGCATTTAAACATTGTAAGTTTTCTAAGAAATCTTCTTCAGAAAGGTTTTCGGGTTGAAGTATTTTTAAATTATGAGACAAAGCATAATTCTTAATAGGAGAAGCTGTAATTTTCTTACCTCTTCCTGTTGGTTTGTCTGGAGTAGTTACAACAGCTTTTACTATGATGTTATTTTTAATGAGAGCTTCTAATGAAGTAACTGCAAACTCTGGTGTCCCAAAAAATACAACAGATTGTTGGAAAATCATATTTAGAGATAATTAAGAATTTTCTTCAATTTCTTGTTGAAATGCTATCATTTTAATGGCTGTAATGGCAGCTTCTGTGCCTTTATTGCCATGTTTTCCGCCTGAACGGTCTTTGGCTTGTTCAATTGTATTTGTTGTTAAAACGCCAAAAATAACGGGTGTATTATAATCTGTATTTAATTTCATAATTCCTTCGGCTACTGCATTACAAATAAAATCAAAATGACGTGTTTCGCCTTGTATTACACAACCTAAGCATAAAACTGCATCAGCATCTGTATTTTCTAATAATAATTGAGCACCCAATGTAAGTTCAAAACTACCAGGAACATGTTTAATGGTAATATTTTCAATTTTTGCACCATTTTCAAGCAAGCAGTTTACTGCACCTTCGCAAAGAGATTCTGTAACTTGTTCATTCCATTCAGAAACTACAATACCGAAAATCATATTTTGAGCATTAGGAATGCTATTTTTATCGTAGTTCGATAAATTTTTAAGATTTGTTGCCATTTTTATTTATTTTTTAAAAACAATGGGCAACTTGCTTGTTACATGCAAATTGCCCATTGAAAATGAATATTTATTGAATATTATTGATTTAACATTCCTTTTGCCTTTGCAATATATTTGTCAATTTCTCTGCTTTCTTGAGATTTAAAGAAATCTTTTTTAATTCTTTCATATGTTTTTAAAGCATTGCCCCAATCTCCTTTTTCTTCATAAACAAAACCAGCTTTCATCAAACTTTGTGGAGAAGAAAAATTATTAATATTTTGATCTGCAGCTTTTAAATAATATTCTAAAGCTTTATCTAAGTTGTTTAATTCCATATAAGCATCACCAATTGAAGCGGTAGCTGTTGATGCAACTATTTGATCATCTGAATCAAAATCCTCTAAGTAGTTAATAGCTTCTTGAAATTGACCTTTTTTCAAATAAATTATACCTACATAGTATTTAGCAAGATTTGATGCTTTAGTGATTCCATAGTTATCAATAACTTCTAAAAAACCAATGTGCTCACCATCTCCGTTTAAAGCTAAATTAAGAGAATCAAGTTCAAAATATTTTTCAGCATAAAACATTTCAGCGTGTGCTTTAGTTTCTTGTGGTTTAATATAGAATTGTTTAACTCCGAAGTATCCTAATACCAATGCCATTAATGTTACAAGAACAATTATTATTATCTTTTGATTTTTTTCAATAAATTGTTCTGTTCTCCCTAAAGCTTCTTCTACTGCAATGATTTTTCCTTCAGTACCGTTTTGTTTGTTTGCCATATTATTTTAAAATTTAGAATGCAAAATTAAAAAAAAAATTAGAATACCTAACAATATTTTTATTCAATGATTTTTTTTATAAAAAACAACTTCACAATATGCTAAGATTAAATGATTAACTAAAATCTAAATATAGATAGCTTTTTAAAGAAAAATCATAAAATAATGAATAATCTTTTTGAAATCAGTTTTTTATTTAAAATACTTTTCATAATTTTGCACTCCAAATTTTGAATTATGTTTATAACTTATTAATGTATTCATAATCCACAAATTGAGTATATAGTTAACTTTATTTATTAACCAGGTAGTTTTGACTACCACAAAAAGAATGAAATGACAGACGAATTAAATGTCAACCAAGAAGCTGAAAACAGCGAAGAAATCACAAATCAATTAGAAGAACAAGTTATAGACGCAGCTAAAGAAGAAGAAGTTGCGATAGCTGAAAATGCTGCACAAGTAGAAGCTGAAGAAGTTGTTCCTGAAGTTGAAACAAAAGAAGAAGTTGCTGTTGTAGAAGAGCCTATTGTTCAAATTCCAACAAAACCTCGTTACGTTAAAGAAGTAATTTCTCTTGAAGATTTCGATTGGGATGCTATCGGAAAAAAACAATTAAATTATTCTTCCGATGAAAGAAAAAAATTAGAAGATGTTTACGACAAAACATTTAGCCAAATTGTAGAACAAGAAGTTGTTGATGGTATTGTAGTTGCTAAAAATAACCGTGAAGTTGTTGTAAACATTGGTTTTAAATCAGATGGTGTTATTCCTCTTTCTGAAACTAGATATAATCCAAATTTAAAAATTGGTGATACTATTGAAGTATATGTTGAAAGTCAAGAAGATGTTAATGGTCAATTGATACTTTCTCATAAAAAAGCAAGATTATTAAAATCATGGGATAGAGTTAATAAAGCTTTCGAAACTCAGGAAATTATTACCGGTTATGTTAAATGCAGAACTAAAGGTGGTTTAATCGTTGATGTATTTGGAATTGAAGCTTTCTTACCTGGTTCACAAATTGATGTGAAACCAATCAGAGATTATGATATTTTTGTTGAAAAAAATATGGAATTCAAGGTTGTAAAAATTAACCATGAATACAAAAACGTAGTTGTTTCTCATAAAGCTCTTATCGAAGACGAAATTGAACAACAAAAAGCTGATATTATTGCTAAACTTGAAAAAGGACAAGTTCTTGAAGGTACTGTTAAAAATATTACTTCTTATGGAGTATTCATTGATTTAGGTGGTGTTGATGGTTTAGTTCATATTACTGATTTATCTTGGGGTAGAATTAACCATCCTGAAGAAATTGTTACTTTAGATGAAAAAATCAATGTTGTTATTCTTGATTTTGATGAAAATAAAAAACGTATCGCTTTAGGTTTAAAACAATTAACTCCTCATCCTTGGGATGCATTAGATGCTAACCTTGCAGTTGGTGACAAAATTAAAGGAAAAGTTGTTGTGATAGCCGATTATGGTGCATTTATGGAAATAGTTCCTGGCGTTGAAGGTTTAATTCATGTTTCAGAAATGTCATGGTCACAACATTTAAGAACTGCTCACGATTTCTTAAAAATTGGAAATGAAGTTGAAGCTGTTATTTTAACATTGGATCGTGAAGAAAGGAAAATGTCATTAGGTATTAAACAATTAATTCCAGATCCTTGGACAAATATTGCTGATAAATATCCTTTAAAATCTAAACACAATGCTGTAGTTCGCAACTTTACTAATTTTGGTATTTTTGTTGAATTAGAAGAAGGTGTTGATGGATTAATCCACATTTCTGATCTTTCTTGGTCTAAGAAAATTAAACATCCAGCTGAATTTACTAAAATTGGTGATTCAATTGAAGTAATTGTATTAGAAGTGGATAGCGAAAACAGACGTTTAAGTTTAGGTCATAAACAATTAGAAGAAAACCCATGGGAAATTTTCGAAACTGTATTCACAGTTGATTCAATTCATAAAGGAACCATCGTAAGCTCTTCAGATAAAGGTGCTATTATTGCTTTACCTTATGGTGTTGAAGGTTTTGCTCCACTTCGTCATTTAGTGAAAGAAGATGGAAGCAATGCTAAAACTGATGAAGCTATTGATTTTAAAGTTTTAGAATTTTCAAAAGACAGCAAGAAAATTATTGTTTCTCACTCCAAAATATTCCAGGATGTTGCCAATGATGAAAAATCAAAAGCAGATAATGATAATAAACGTAAAGAAAGAGATCAGAAAAAAAGCGTTAAGCAAAACAACGATAATTTAGAAAGATCTACTTTAGGCGATATTGAAGCTTTATCAAACTTGAAATCTGAAATGCAAAAATCAGAAATGGAAAAATTAGAAGCCATGACAAAACGAGTTGAAGATAAAAAAACTAAAAAAGTTATTGAAGATGTTGTTGAAGAACAAGAAGTAGCTCCAGAAACTGAAGTAACTCCAGATATAGAATCTACTATTGAATAAGAGAATACATTAACTATATTAAAATCCCGGTCATCCGGGATTTTTTTTTGCCTTGAACTTTTATTCTCAAATAATTCTTAAAAAGAATGTAAATTTGTAAAATAAAATCTTTCTTATGAAACCTTTTTCAGTTACAATATTGGGTTGTGGGTCTGCAACTCCCTCAAAAACAAGAAACCCAAGTGCACAGATAGTTAATATTCACGATAGATTAATTATGATTGATTGCGGTGAAGGTACACAAATGCAGATGCGTAAATTTTATATTAAAAATAATCGAATCAATCATATTTTTATCAGTCATTTACATGGTGATCATTATTTAGGTTTAATGGGTTTATTATTTACATATCATTTGTTTGGAAGAACTGAAGAAATGAATATTTATGCTCCCCAAGATTTGAAAGATATTATTGATTTACAATTGAAAGTTTCAAATTCACAATTATTATATCCGTTGATTTTTCATACCATTACTTCCAATGCTAAAACATTATTAATTGAAACCAATACATTTAAGGTGTTTTCCTTCCCATTGCAACATAGTGTTCCTTGTTGGGGATTCGTATTTGAAGAAAAATACTGTGGGTTTAAAGTAGATAAAGACTTTGTTAGGCGAGAGAATCCTAGTATTGAAGAAATTCAAAGCATAAAACAAGGAGCAGATTATATTAATACTGAAGGTTTGGTTTTTAAAAATTCTGATATTGTTTTGCCTGCCGACTTGTTAAGGAGTTATGCTTATTGTTCCGATACTATTTATGATGAAAATATTATACCATTTATTGAAAATATTACATTATTATACCATGAAGCTACTTTTACTCATGATAAAGCTGATGTAGCCAAACAAAAATTTCATACAACAGCCAAAGAAGCCGCTTTAATAGCTTGTAAAGTTAAAGCTAAAAAGTTGATAATTGGTCATTTTTCGGCACGTTATGATGATAATTTGGCGTTATTAGCCGAAGCTCGAGAATATTTCCTAAATACTTTTGCTGCTGAAGATGGTTTGAAAATAGAAGTGAAATGATAAGGAAGGAATATTCTATTTTGTATATTTAAATATAAACAAAAATGCAATTAAAAAAGGTATTTTAATCGCATTTGATATTTAAATTAAAAGTAGATATTATACTATATAACTATTTGACTTTTAAAGTCTTTTTAGGTTTTGAAACCACTACGAATACATCTTGTTTTTCTTCATCAAAATCAACAGTAATAATATCGTCTTTAACAAGTTTTGTTTTAATAATTTCTTCGGCAACTGCATCTTCAATATATCTCTGAAGTGCTCTTTTTAATGGACGAGCACCAAATTGTGAATCCCAACCTTTTTCAGCAATATAGTCTTTTGCTTTGCTTGTAATAGCTATACTAAAGCCTAATTTTTCAATTCTTTCGAAAAGATATGACAATTCTATGTCAATTATTTTGTGGATTGATTCTCTTTCTAAAGGCTCAAAAATAACAATATCATCAATTCTATTTAAAAATTCAGGTGCAAAAGATTTTTTCAAAGCATTTTCAATTACACCTTGTGCATAACTTGCTTTTCCTGATATTTTGGCAGAAGTATTAAACCCAACTCCTTGTCCAAAATCTTTCAATTGTCGAGAACCGATGTTGGAAGTCATTATCACAATAGAGTTTTTAAAATCAACTTTTCTACCTAAACTATCTGTCAGTACACCATCGTCAAGTACTTGCAAGAGCAAATGGAAAACATCCGGATGAGCTTTTTCAATCTCATCTAATAGGATTATAGAATAGGGGCGACGACGAACTTTTTCGGTAAGTTGTCCGCCTTCTTCGTAACCAACATAACCCGGAGGTGCGCCAATAAGTCTGGATACTGCAAATTTTTCCATATATTCGCTCATATCAATTCTAATCAATGCATTTTCCGAATCAAATAAATATTTCGATAATACTTTAGCTAAATAAGTTTTACCAACGCCAGTGGGACCAAGAAATATAAATGTACCAATAGGTTTATTTGGATCTTTTAATCCTGCACGATTGCGTCTGATAGCTCTAACTACTTTTTTAATTGCATCATCCTGTCCAATAACCGTTCCTTCTAACTCGGTTTCCATTTTAATTAGACGTTCACCTTCATTCTGAGCAATACGTTGCACTGGAACACCGGTCATCATAGCAACTACTTCAGCCACGTTATCTTCAGTAACAATTTCTCTGTGAAGTTGAGATTCTTCATCCCAGTGTTGTTTTGCAATTTCAAGTTTTTCGCTCAATTGCCTTTCAATGTCTCTGAATTTAGCAGCCTCTTCATATTTTTGGCTCTTAATAGCTTTGTTTTTCTGAAGTTTTGTTTCTTCTATATGATTTTCAATATCAATTATCTCAGAAGGAACATTCATATTTGTAATATGAACTCTAGAACCAGCTTCATCTAAAGCATCAATCGCTTTATCTGGTAAAAAACGATCGCTCATATAGCGATTGGTAAGATAAACACAAGCTTTGATTGCATCATCAGAGTAAGTAACCAAATGATGGTCTTCATATTTAATTTTTATATTATTCAGTATTTCTATAGTTTCCTCTGAGGAAGTTGCATCAACCAAAACTTTTTGAAATCTTCTTTCCAATGCTCCATCTTTTTCAATGTATTGACGGTATTCGTCCAATGTAGTTGCGCCGATACATTGTATTTCACCTCTAGCCAAAGCTGGTTTAAACATATTTGATGCATCTAATGAACCAGAAGCGTTTCCTGCACCAACAATAGTATGAATTTCATCAATAAAAAGAATAATATCAGGATTTTTTTCCAATTCATTCAAAACAGCTTTCATTCTTTCCTCAAATTGTCCGCGATATTTAGTGCCTGCCACCAAAGAAGCTAAATCAAGTGTTACTAATCGTTTATTAAATAATGCTCGTGAAACTTTTCTTTGAACAATACGCAATGCTAAACCTTCTGCAATGGCCGATTTACCCACTCCAGGTTCTCCGATTAATATTGGATTGTTTTTCTTTCTGCGACTTAATATTTGAGCAATCCTTTCTAATTCTTTGTTTCTACCAACTATTGGGTCCAAACGATTTTCTTCGGCTGCTTTGGTTAAGTCTCTTCCAAAATTATCTAATACAGGAGTTTTCGATTTAATATCTCCAACTTTCTTTTGAGGGTTATTGTAACTTTTAGTATCATCCTCTTCGAAATAATCAGAACCTTCAGGTAATTCATTCGTTGGACTTGATTTTATATCATCATTCTTAGCATTCTGATTATTTTGCATTTGTTCTTTAAAAATATCATAATTAACACCAGCTTCATTCAGTAATTTTGTAACAATATTATTCTCGTCTTTAAGTATTGCCAATAATAAATGTTCAGTACCAATTAAATCACTTTTGTTAAGTTTTGCTTCTAAAAAAGTGATTTTTAATGTTTTTTCAGCCTGTTTTACCAATGGTAAATTTTCAGTGTCTCTAATTGTTGTTTTAATTGTTTTGGCAATAGCCATTTCTATGTTTCGTTTTAAAATAGGTATGTTTACTTCTAAAAAGGCAAGTATTTGTATAGCAACCCCTTCACCATCTCTAATAATACCTAACATAAGATGTTCAATTCCAATATAATCATTGCCAATTCGCATAGCTTCTTCTCTGCTAAACGTTAGAACATCTTTTACTCTTTGTGAAAAATTCGCTTCCATTTTTATTGATATAGTTTATTTTTTAAATAACAAACAAGTTTGTTAAAAGTTTAAGACAATGTATTTTGGAATTTATGTATACATACTTCTTATAAGTTATTCAAAATTAGTGACTATTACTTAATCTCAATAAAAAAAAAGCTTTATTTATTAACAGAAATATGTTAGTAATAAGAAACAAAAAATATTTGTTTAATTCCAGTAAAATAAGTAATTTCGTAAAGTTTTAGCTATACACATAAATAGTTATTTTTGAATAAAATACAGATATGGAAATACAAGAAGGTGAAAAAATTATTAAAGTAAATATCGAAACTCAAATGAAGTCATCCTACATTGATTATTCAATGTCGGTAATTGTTTCGAGAGCTTTACCAGATGTGAGAGATGGATTAAAACCTGTTCATAGAAGAATATTATTTGCAATGTACGATTTAGGAATACTTTCCAATCGTCCGTACAAGAAATCTGCAAGAATTGTTGGGGAAGTATTAGGTAAATATCATCCTCATGGAGATACATCTGTATATGATGCCATGGTTCGTATGGCTCAGGATTGGTCTTTACGTTATCCTATGATTGACGGACAAGGTAACTTTGGTTCTATTGACCAGGATCCTCCTGCTGCTATGCGTTATACCGAAGCAAGATTACAAAAGATTGCTGAAGAAACTCTTAGTGATATAGATAAAGATACTGTTGATTTTCAATTAAATTTCGATGATTCTTTAAAAGAACCTTGCGTATTGCCTTCTCGAATCCCTCAACTATTAATAAACGGAACTTCTGGTATCGCTGTTGGTATGGCTACAAACATGCCTCCACATAACTTAACAGAAGTAATTGAAGGAATTATAGCTTATATTGAAAATGCAGAAATTACAATTCCTGAACTAATGAAATTTATTAAAGCACCTGATTTTCCAACAGGTGGTATTATTTATGGCTACGAAGGAGTTAGGGATGCATTTGAAACAGGAAGAGGCAGAATTGTTATTAGAGGAGAAGCAACCATTGAAAATGAAGACAATGGTAAAGAAAGAATTATTGTAAGTTCAATTCCTTATCAGGTTAATAAAGCTGAAATGATTAAAAAAACAGCTGATTTAGTAAATGAAAAGAAAATTGAAGGCATTAGTGATATTCGTGATGAATCTGACAGAACAGGAATGCGTATCGTATATGAAATTAAAAAAGATGCAGTTACAAATGTAGTTCTTAATAAATTATACCAATATACTGCTTTACAATCTTCTTTTAGTGTAAATAACATAGCACTTGTAAAAGGAAGACCTATGATGTTAAACCTCAAAGATATGATTCGTCATTTTGTGGATCATCGTCATGAGGTTGTTATAAGAAGAACAAAATATGAATTAAGTGAGGCTCTAAAAAGAGCTCATATTTTAGAGGGTTTACTCATTGCTTTAGATCATATTGATGAAGTTATTGCTCTAATTCGTGCTTCAAAAACAGTAGAAGATGCCCGAATAGGATTAATGGAAAAATTTGGTTTATCTGATTTACAATCAAGAGCAATCGTTGATATGCGTTTACGCAGTTTGGTTGGTCTTGAAAGAGATAAATTAAAAGAAGAATATGCTGAATTACAAAAAATGATTGAATATTATCAATTGGTTTTATCTGACGAAGGCTTAAGAATGGAAATTATTAAGAATGAGTTAATTGAAATTAAAGATAAATATGGTGATAAAGCAAAAACTGAAATTGAATACGCAGCTTCAGATTTTAAAATAGAAGATACCATTGCAGATGAAGATGTTGTAATAACAATTTCTCATTTGGGATATATAAAAAGAACAAATCTTACTGAATATCGTCGTCAGAATAGGGGAGGACGTGGTTCAAAAGGTTCTAATTCAAGAGATGAAGACTTTTTAGAACATCTATTTATAGCATCAATGCATAATTATATGCAGTTCTTTACTGAAAAAGGAAAATGTTTCTGGATGAGAGTTTTTGAAATCCCTGAAGGAACCAAAGTCTCAAAAGGACGTGCTATTCAGAACCTTATAAATATTGAAAGAGACGATAAAGTTCGTGCTTATATCAATATTAAAAACCTTAAAGATGAAGAATATATAAATAATAATTTTATTATTCTTTGTACAAAAAATGGTATTATTAAAAAAACATCCGTTGCAGCTTACTCCAGACCACGTCAAAATGGAATTAATGCCATTACTATCAGAGAAGGCGATCAATTATTAGAAGCTAAATTGACCAATGGAACCAATGAAGTAATGCTTGCATTAAAATCAGGAAAAGCAATTAGATTTAATGAAGCAAAAGTTCGCCCCATGGGAAGAAATGCCGCTGGTGTTAAAGGAATTACTCTAAGTAATGCAAAAGATGAAGTAATTGGCATGATATGCGTTACAAGCCCTGAAGATGATATTTTGGTTGTTTCAGAAAATGGTTACGGAAAACGTTCTAAATTAGATGATTATCGTGAAACTAATCGTGGTGGTAAGGGCGTTAAAACAATTAATATTACTGATAAAACTGGTAGTTTAATCGCAATTAAGAGTGTTTTAGATAATGATGATTTAATGATTATCAATAAATCAGGATTAATTATTCGTTTAGCTATTGCCGAACTTAGGGTAATGGGACGTGCTACACAAGGTGTAAGATTAATAAAATTACGCGATGATGATGCAATTGCAGCAGTAGCAAAGGTTGTTAATGAAGATGAAGACGAAGATATAATTGAAGAAGGTGAGACAATTGAAAATGAAGAAATAGAAATTTCTGAAAATGGCGGAAGAAAAGTTAAAACTCATTCTGAATTAGATATTGTAGGTGATAATATTGAAATTGGTGATGATATTAATGAAATAAAACCAAAAGAAGAAGATACTGAATAATATTTGGCATTAAATTTGCTAAATTTGATAAAAACATATTACTTTTGTAATTAAATAAAATAGAATAATTTAAAACAATAAAATTTTTAAAAATGAAAAAAGTCATTTTATTATTATTTATGATAACATCATTTACCATGTTATCTGCACAAAATACTAAAGTACAAAGTGCTTTTAGTTATTTAAGAAGCGGAAGATTAGACAAAGCAATGGAGAATATTGAACCTGCTATTACTCATGAAAAAACTATGAATGATCCTAAGACATGGAATTATAGAGGTAATATATATATTCAGATTGGAGCATCTACAGACCCTAATTATCAAAAACTTTCAACAAATTCAGTTCAAATTGCTTATGATTCATACCAAAAATCTATTGAATTAGACGCTGACAAAGAATATGAACAAAAAAATATGACTGGTTTATTTGCTTGTGCCGAACAATTTTATAACAAAGGTGTTGAGTTTTTTAACTTAAAAGACTATCCAAACGGTTTAAATGCATTTGAAAAAACAATAAAAATTAATAATATTTTTGGAAAAAAAGATACTTTGGCTACTTACAATGCTGCTCTTTGTGCTGAATTATCTGGAAATAAAGTAAAAGCGAAAGAACATTATATATCTTTAGTTAGAAGTAGTTTTAACCAACCTTCAGTATTTTCATCTCTTTCAAATATATATAAGGAAGATAAAGATACACTTAAAGCAATTAAAACAATTGAATCAGGAAGAAAAAAATTCCCTGATAGTTATGAGTTAATTATTGCAGAAGCTAACATTTACCTTTTTACTGGCGATGTACAAAAAGCTCAGAATGCTTTAAATGTTGCAATTGCTAAAGATCCAAATAATGCAACTGTTCATTTTGCAGTAGGAACTAATTATGATAAAATAGGAGATATGTCTAATGCAGAGAAATCATATCAAAAAGCGATTGAATTAAAACCTGATTATTTTGATGCTATTTATAATTTAGGAGCTTTATATGTAAATGATGCTGTAGGAATAATGGTAAAAGCTAATAAACTTGATTTAAATGATAAAAATTATGATGTATTAAAAAAACAAGCAGATGATCAATTAAATAAAGCAATTCCATACTTAGAAAAAGCTTCCGAAATGCAACCTAATGATGGAGTAGTATTGGCTACTTTAAAAGATATTTATACTCGCTTGAGCAATGTTGAAAAAATTAAAATTATTAATCAAAAGATTGCAAATCTAAAAAAATAATGATTTAATAGAAAAAGAGAGAAGTCTTAAGCTTTTCTCTTTTTTATACATTTTCTATTTAACATAATATATATTATATAACATAGATAATTATTAAAAATGTATTAAACTGTAATAAAAATCAATAAAAATTTGAGTGATATAATTAACATTTTTAAGTTCAAAAAATAATGATTTTAAATACAGATTATAATATTCAAATTGTATATTTGTAAAATAAAATAATTGAATTATGCTAAGAAAAATTTTATGTTTTTTTAAAAACAAATATATTGTAACATCTTTAATTTTTGCAATTTGGATGATAGCAATTGATAAAAATAATATTATTGCTCAATACAAATTAAGAAATGAATTGAAAGATTTACGTGAAAAAAAAGCATATTATCTCAATGAAATTGAAAAAGATCGAAAAGCAACTTATGAGCTTAATACGAATATGAAAACACTGGAAAAATTTGCCAGAGAAAAATACCTTCTTAAAAAAGATAATGAAGATATTTTTTTGATTGTCAAGGAATAATTGAATAAATAACTGAAATTTAAAATAACTTAATTCCTACAAAGGATCTACATCAATATTTATTCTTATTTGTGAATAATTACTCGTTTTTTTGAAACTTTCCACAATATATTTTAATTGTTCTTTTGCTTGTTTGAGATTTATTTCTTTTTCTATTTTTAAAAGTATATCCTTCAAAAACAAATTTTTAATTTTAGAAACCATTGGAAATTCTGGTCCTAATACTCTTTTATCAAATGACTTACGAAGCATATATGCAAATTCTGCTGTAGCTTTATTTAAAAGTTCAGCTTCTTTATGTTTAATCGTAATTTTTATCAAACGATAATATGGAGGATATTTGAATGTTTTTCTCTCATGAATCTGACTATTAAACATTGCTAAATAATCTGTACTAATTACATTTTTTATTACCTCATGGTGAGGATTATATGTTTGAATAATTACCTTTCCCCTCTCCCCTTTTCTGCCTGCACGTCCGCTTACTTGAGCCATCATTTGAAAACTGCGTTCGTAAGAACGAAAATCAGGATAACTAATCATATTATCAGCATTTAATATTCCAACTACACTTACATTATCAAAATCTAAGCCTTTGGTAACCATTTGTGTACCTACTAATATATCTATTTTCCCATCTTCAAAATCTGAAATTATTCTGCGATAAGCATTTTTAGAACGTGTTGTATCTAAATCCATGCGCTCAATGTTGGCTTCAGGAAAAATAATAGATAAATCTTCTTCAATCTTTTCAGTACCAAATCCTTTCATAATCATTCCTGTACTTCCACAATCAGGGCAGTTTTCCGGAACACGTGTAGCATAACCACAATAATGACAACGCATTTGGTTTTGATGCTTATGATAAATAAGCGTTACATCACAGTTTTTGCATTCAGGCATGTAATGACAACTATCACATTCAATACGCAAAGAGAATCCTCTTCTATTTTGAAATAGAATAATTTGTAGCTTTTTTGCTAAAGAATCATCAATATGTTTTATTAATAAAGAAGAAAAATGGGAACGCATCGTTTTTTGACGAGTTTCCATTTTTAAATCTGCAATAAGAATTTCAGGCAGTTCTATATTTCCATATCTTATATTAAGTTCTACTAATTCATATTTTTTAGTAATTGCATTAAAATAGCTTTCAATTGCCGGAGTTGCAGAACCTAATATTGTATTGGCTCCATGCATTGATGCTAAATAGATGGCTGCATCACGTGCGTTGTAACGCGGAGCAGGATCGTATTGTTTGTAAGAAGTATCGTGTTCTTCGTCCACAATGATCAATCCTAAATTATCGAAAGGTAAAAACAATGCTGAACGTGCACCTAAAATTATACTATGATTTTCGTTGCTGGGAACTTGTGCTGCAATAATTACTTTATTCCATACTTCAACTCTTTGGTTTTCGCTGTACTTAGAATGATAAACACCTGCTTTATTTCCGAAAAATTTTTGTAAGCGGTTAATAATTTGAGCAGTGAGTGCTATTTCGGGCAATAAAAATAATACTTGTTTGCCTTGTTTGATGACATCATCAATTAGTTTGATATAAATTTCGGTTTTACCGCTCGAAGTTACGCCATGTAATAAAACAACAGGCTTTTTTTCAAAACCTTGTTTAATTGCATTATATGAAGAGATTTGTTCCTGGCTTAATTCTATATCATCTACAGAACTAAAAGCATCTTTTCCTTCAAGACGACTTTCTTCTTTCTCAAAAAGCTCAAATACACCTTTTTTAACCAATGTTTTTATTTGAGCATCCGAAAAATCAGGATTTTTTAAGAGTTCTGATTTTTTTAATTCATTATCAAAAGTTTGAAAATAGGTTGTAAGATGTAAAAAAGATTGTAAGAGTTGTAATTGTCGAAATGCTTTTTTCTCCAACTTATCAAAGATTTCCATTAAGGCTTTTTCGTTGGAAAATGCTTCGGAAAGACGTATATAAGTTTCGATTTTAGGTTTGTAGCGTTCGGTAATTTCTTCTTCAGTAAGAATTACATTTTTCTCAATCAGCGTTTTTATGAGTGGAATTATCTTCTGCAAACCTGTTATTTCACTTACTTCGCTTACAGTGAGAGATTCTTTTGAAACTATTGCCTCTGCTATGAGCATTTCATATTCGTTGAACAGCGAATAGTCTCCATCAAAATCAGGATTGATAACAATTCTGGATTCACTGGCTAATTTAAAAGCCGGAGGCAATGCTGCATTCATCACATCACCTATGTTGCATAGATAATAATCTGCCATCCATTCCCAAAACAAAAACTGTTTTTCGTTTACAATTGCTTCGCTATCAAGTACTGAAAGGATGTATTTTACAGCGTAATTTGAGGGTGGTTTTTCGTGAATTCGTCGGACAAGTGCCGTGTATATTTTCTTTTTTCCAAATTGTATTACTACACGCTGACCTGGTTTTACTATATCATTCATATCAAAAGGAATGCGATAGGTAAAATAACCCGGCAAAGGAAGTGGAAGTAATACATCAGCAAAAAAGGTTTTTCGATCCATGCAAAAAATAAGAGAATGTTGTTATTTTGAAGGTAGTTTATTGTTTTTCAAAAGTAAGAAAAGTTTTGAAAATAGAAATGAAAAGTTTTGTCTGTTTTCTGTAATTAAATAGCAAAAAGCTAATAATGTCATCTTTTAAATTTTAAAAATTATTTTATTAAAAATCTAAACGCGGATGAAACAGATACGTTACGTAAACACAGATAAACGCAGATTTATTTATATTTCTGATTTGTAGTTTAAAATTCTTTTAAATCAACGTTTTTCGCGTTTAAAAAGTAAATCAAAAGAATCAATATTTCAGTTTAAATGTAAGAAAAAATTATTCTAATTACTTTTATAATCAGTTTAGCTAAAGATTCAAATTATAAAAATATAAAATTTTGACCTGAATTTAGTGAATTCTTATAGAATGTTTACCTTTGCTCGCTTATTAAGATGATTGGCATTTAATATCCTAACACAATTTCTGTAAACTATTAAAATATAAATATATGAAACGAAATTTTTCTTTTAAATTATACTTCATTCTGATTACAATTGTATTTTGTTTTGCAAACGAAATAAAAGCTCAAACTCCCGAAGAATTTCTGATTGGAAACTGGATGGGAAATATTGAATTTCAAGGGAAAAAATTAGCATTGGTTTTAAGGGTAAAGTTTTTGGAAAATGATAGCGTTGTTGCTTTTATGGACAGTCCTGACCAAGGTGCTAAAGATATAAAAGTTACTAAAGTAAAATTTAAAAATGATTCTGTTTTTATTCGGGCTAAATCATTAGGTGTATCTATTTCGGGCATATTAAACTCAACAGATTCGACAATTAGCGGTATTTTTCGTCAAAGTATTTTTAATTGTCCTATAACGTTGAAAAAGATTGATAAGATTCCTGAAATTAATCGTCCGCAAGAACCTAAACCACCCTTCGCTTATAATATTGATACTATTCGTTTTGAAAACATCATAGATAAGATAGCATTAGCAGGAACTGTAACAACACCTAAAACTTCAGGTAAATTTCCTGCAGTTGTTCTTATCAGTGGTTCGGGTCCTCAAAATAGAGATGAAGAACTGATGGGTCACAAACCTTTTTTAATAATTGCTGATTATTTGACAAGTAATGGAATTGCAGTACTGCGTTATGATGACAGAGGTATTGCAAAATCAAAAGGAGATTTTGCTTCAGCTACTTCTTATGATTTTGCCAATGACGCCGAAGCTGCTGTTAATTACCTTAAAACACTTGACAACATTGATACCAATAAAATTGGATTGATCGGACATAGTGAAGGTGGAATGATTGCTCCATTGATAGCATCGCGTAATAAATCAATCGGATTTATTGTTTTGCTTGCAGGACCGGGCCTTAGTGGTGAAGAAATTCTTATCAGACAATCTGCCCTTATTGCCAGGGCTTCGAAAGAAAAGGAAGAAGATATAGCTGATGCAATGAAATTGAATAAAATGATTTATAAAATTATCAATAAAGAAAAAGATAATAGCATTGCTACCAAAAAAATACGAAAAGTTTATGATAAGCATACGAAAGCATCAACTACTGAAGAAAAATTAAAATCTGAAATGCAAAGGGATGCAATGATACAGCAAATATTATCGCCTTGGTTTAGGACTTTTCTTAGCTTTGACCCCAAGAAATACTTAACTAAAACACATTGTGCTGTATTGGCTTTAAATGGTGGTAATGATTTGCAGGTTCCTCCTGATGAGGATTTGGCTGCCATAGAAAAGTATTTAAAGAAAGCGGGTAATATGCATTATACCATTAAGAAATTGCCGAATCTTAATCATTTGTTTCAAACTTGCAAAACGGGTTCGCCAGATGAATATGGAAAAATTGAAGAAACATTTTCGCCTGATGCATTATTGATTGTAAAGGACTGGATTAAGGAAATTACCAAATAAACCTCACCTAAATCCTCTCCAAAGGAGAGGACTTTCAATCCTACTTCGTGGGAATAGTCGGGTGTTGGATGAAAGACCATAACTTTTGGATGCGTCTTGATGACTTTTGGGGGATAGACTAAGGCTTTTGGAAGCTACTGAGGAAACTACCGCATAAATTTCTTTGTTTTTTTGATGATTTTGTAAATTACAAAGTAGATTTCTTAGGTTGTCGGTGTTGCGATAACACAATAATATCGAATGGTAACTTATTTGTATTTAACTTTTTGCTTGAACAAAAAGTTACAAAAATTCAAGACTTAATAGAATTTACTACAAAACTACGCATTCAAAAATCGCTACGCAATCCAAGCCATTCCGAAATAAATAGTTTTCCATTGTATATTTATTTGTACTTCGGAATTCGTGGATTGCTTACAAAATGCCCTCGCTATTTTGAATGCTTGTTTTGTAGCGTAAATTCTATA
>Ga0247840_10003818_pt1 | contig 24841 bp, 20 predicted proteins | sample LaCruzMarch2015__FD_192404 | JGI IMG/M metagenome (GOLD analysis project Ga0247840, IMG submission 192404) | Freshwater microbial communities from meromictic Lake La Cruz, Castile-La Mancha, Spain - LaCruzMarch2015_17m | ecosystem: Environmental > Aquatic > Freshwater > Lake | place: Spain...
GAGATCCAATTTCAGCATACACTTAACGCCTGGCTTTGTGGGTGGCCTCGCCGCCGGACGAAAATTCCGGGTGCGGGGCTCAACCTTAGCACAAAAACTACACGTTCCGCTCTGGACGCGGTTTAGTAACGAGCCAAGAACAAAGTTAAACACAATCGTTGTCGTTGTCGTAATCGGAGAGGCGATGCAATTTAGGGTGCGAGAGAATCCGGGGCACTACGATAACCTCGATTACGACAACGACAACTACAACGACTTCGGTCGGGATCCCACCCCGGAGGCCGCGATGCCCGCCCCATCCCCCAGCCTGATCCTGCGCCGCTTAAGCGGCCTGCAGGACTATCAGGCCACCTGGGAGGCGATGCGCGCCTTCACCGCGGCGCGCGATGCGGCGACTCCGGACGAGATCTGGCTCCTGGAACACCCGCCGGTCTTCACCCTGGGTCAGGCCGGGCGCCCCGAGCACCTGCTCGATCCCGGCGCGATCCCGGTCATCCGCACCGACCGCGGCGGCCAAGTGACCTACCACGGACCCGGCCAGCTCATCGCCTATGTGCTCTTTGATTTGCGCCGCGGCGGGATCGGAGTCAAGCGCCTGGTCCACCTCCTGGAGCAGGCGGTGATCGACCTGCTGGCCGCCCGCGGGATCGTCGCCGCCGCGCGTGCCGATGCCCCGGGGGTCTATGTGGACGGGGCCAAGATCGCCTCCCTGGGTCTGCGCGTGCGCCAGGGGTGCAGCTACCACGGGCTGGCACTGAATGTCGACCTGGACCTGGAACCCTTCGGGCGCATCAATCCCTGCGGCTATCCGGGGCTGGCGGTAACGCGGCTCACCGACCTGCGCCTGCCCGCGGACCTGGGCGCGCTTGCGGCCGAGTTGGGGACCGGGCTTCGCAGCGCCCTGGCGGCCTTGCGCACCCCGCGGGCCTGAATGCTGGTAGCGGTTCGGCGAATGGCCCGCGCATTTCCGCCCGGCCGTACTCGCGCCTTGGACTGCGGGCCTGCGGTCGGCGGGACCCGTGCTAGGCTATGTCGCTCCCGCGGGCCCAGGGCCAGGGCGTGGGGCGCGCGGCCCTCGATTTCATCGAGTCGCACTACCGCCGGCGCACCGCAAACCTCTGGCTACTGGTCTCCGGGTTGAGCGTCGGCTGCCGCCAATCCGCCGGTAACATCGCTGGTTCAATATCGCTCGGCGTCCCCACCTTCCTTCTCAATACTACCTCATCCACCTTACGGGAGCCTTCATGGTCTTTGATCTTCCTCAACTGTGCGCGCGGCTCGCCGTCCCGGTGCCGACGCTCGGCCTCGCCCTGGCGTCCCCTGAATTTCATGGGGTCAATACGCTGCAACTGGCGGGGGACACCGACCTGTGCTTCGCCGAGGGGGCGGATCAGGCGGACTCGGTGCACCGCTCGGGCGCTGCGGCGGTGCTGGTGCACGAGGACTTTCCGGCGGTCGGCGGGCCCCTGTTGATCCGGGTGGCGGAGCCGCGGACCAGCTTTTTCCTGCTCGCGGAGTCGTTTCGGCCGGACTCGGAGGTGCAGGGGATACACCCAGGCGCAGTGATCGACGCGGGGGCAGTACTGGGCGAGGGGGTGGCGGTGGGGGCCTGCGCGGTGCTTGCGGCCGGGGTTCGGGTGGGGCCGCGTTGTACCATCGGTCCGGGTGCCTACCTGGGGCCCGGGGTGACCCTGGGGGCGGACTGCGTGGTCGAGGCCAATGCGACCCTGCACCGGGATACCCGTGTCGGCGAGCGCTGTATCGTCCACTCGGGAGCGGTACTCGGCGGGGACGGCTTCGGCTTCCGCTGGGACGGGCAGGGCCATCGCAAGGTCCCGCAGCTCGGGTGGGTGGTGATCGAGGACGACGTGGACATCGGCTGCAACTGCTGCGTGGACCGGGCGACCCTGGGCGAGACCCGTATCCGCCGCGGGGCCAAGATCGACAATCTGGTGCAGATCGCGCACAACACGGACATTGGGGCCCATGTGATCATTGCCGGTCAGGCCGGGGTGGCGGGGAGCAGCCGGGTGGGTGCCGGTGCGGTGATCGGCGGTCAGGTGGCGGTCTCGGACCATGTGGAGGTGGGGGCGGGGGCGCGCCTGGGCGGCCAGTCGGGGGTGACCAAGGCGGTGCCGCCGGGTGCCGCGGTGTTCGGCACCCCGGCCCGGCCGCTCAAGGAGACCCTGCGGGAGCTAGGGGCACTGGCCCAACTGCCGGGGTTGCTCAAGCAGTTCAAGCGCCAGCAGCAGGAACTCGCGGACCTGCGGCGGCGGCTCGACGAACTGGCGGGCGGTGCTTCACCCGCTCAAGAGGGAGGTCCGCAAATGAACGCATATGAACGCAAATAAAATCCAATCTTGCGGGGTGTAAGGCAATGACCGTGCCGACAGGCGGCTTGGTGACCGCCTCGCGGAGTCGGGCAGCATCACCGGCCGCCCCGTCTTCATTTGCGTTTATTTGCGTTCATTTGCGGACAATCCCCCTCTTTCAGTCTTTCGCCACGCCGAGCAGGCGCGCGGCCTCCTGACCGAGCGGGTTGTCCGGTCCCAGGTCGCGTGCCCGCCCCAGGGCCTCGCGGGCCTTGGGTTTGTCGCCGCTCTCCAGGGTGACGTAGCCCAGGGTCAGCCAACCGCGCTGGAACCTCGGGTCGGCCGCGGTCGCCGTGCGCAGTTGCCCCAGTGCCCCCGACGCGTCACCGGTGTAGTAGAGGGCGAGTCCCAGGTCGTTGCGGGTCTCCAGGTCCTCCGGGGCCAGTTCCAGGATGCGCCGATAGACCGGGAGCGTCTCGCGGTAATGACCCTCACTGAAGAGCGCATCGGCGCGCCGCCGCAGCAGATCCGCATTGGTCTCGGTGAGCACCGCCGGGACGGCGTCGCCGCCGCTGCGCGGGGCCGCGCCGGGGGCCGCGGCGTTTGGGGCGCGGGCTGCCGGGTGGCCGGCAGGCACGACAGCGGCGCCGCCGCGGGTGGCCGGTGGGCGCACCGGATGGCGGACATAATAGTCGCGGGTAACGGCGAAGACGGCGAAGCCGTAAAACGCCAGGAAGACGGCGGCCAGGAGCCAGTGCAGGGGGGTGAGTTTGGGCATGGGGCTTAGGTCGCGCAGGGGTGGGGGGCGGATGCTAGGAACCTTGGGCCGCGGTGTCAATCGGCGGATCCGCGCACCGGGTGCGCCGACACGGGAAGACCGGGGCGCGCCTTGGCCGTGCGGCGCCGCTCGGCAGTCGCCGCGGGTGCGCCGTTTGCGATGCCTTCTCGCTTCCGGCGGTGGTCTTGGCCTATCATGGCGCTAGAGAATTGACGTTCGGGACCGCGTTGAACCGCCCAGCTTCCACCGTCCCACCCTGCCCATCCGGAGAGCACCCATGACGACCCCCATCAAAGACCTCGAGGGCGCGATCGACGAAGTTGTTGCCAAGCTGCACGAACGGGGCATCAGGGATAACGAGCAGTTGGTCAGGGCCGCGGCCACCCCCGCGCTTCGCAAGGAGTTGGCCGGCTTCTGCGGCTGCGAGAACGCGGACATTCTCCACCTGGCCAATCGCTCGGACTTGGCGCGGGTGCGCGGCATCTCGGGTGTCTACTCGGACTTGCTGGAGATCGCCGGAGTGGATACGGTCAAGGAATTGGCCAGCCGCCGGGCCGACCACCTCTACGCCAAGATCAACGAGACCAACGAGCGCGACAAGCTCACCACCAAGCCGCCGACCCAGTCCATGGTCCAAAACTGGATTTCTCAGGCCAAGTCACTGCCCCCGATCCTGACGTACTGAGTCGCGCGTCGGCGGCCATCAGTGGTGTGCGGGGGCGACAGGCCTGTCCCAAAAAAAAGGCCGCGACGACAGACATGCGACTGTTGTTGCGGCCTTAAAGGCTTGCTGCCTGTGAATCGTCACGTCGGCCGGGCGTTGCATCGCGGGCGGCAGCATCCGGCAGAGACCAGCGAGCGACGGACGTTTTGACTTGTTGTTAAGGGGGCCGGTCAGCGGCCGCAAGCTGCTCTGGTCCTGATCACGGTCCGGGCGCTCAGGGTTCAGTCAGGCTTGCAGGGATTCCGGTCAGCGGCCTTTCGCCGCCGTACCCAGGGTCTGTGCGCAACTCGACGGCGTCGTTGCGGGAAACGAGGGCGATCAGGAAACCGCCGCTCAGGATGCTGGTGAAGATGCCGATCATGGTTAGTGCGTCGAAGCTCATGGTTTCGCCTCTGGGAACTGCTGTTGCGAAAATTACGACGCGAGGGGGCGTCGATCCGGCCGTCCAGCCTGATGCAGCGCGCGCCCGATTCTGTCGGAACAGGGATGATTCTGTACTTTAGTATACGCTAATACTTTAACATTGTATCCCCCCGCAATACCTTGCGAATCGGCAATGAAAGGCTGCGGCTGATCACCGGCGTGTTGGGGCTGGGGTAACGGTGTGCCGTGCACGGTCCGGCCACCGCCCCGCGTTGGTGCCCGGTGCGCTCGGGAATTGCGGGGGCCGTCCAGGAAGGCCACGCCGCGCTTGCGGTTGACGACGGCCCCGGGGCTGCCTAAATTCGACGAGCGCCCCACCACCACCGGAGTGAGACCCTATGCTTGAGCCTGGCGACAAGGCACCCGTCTTTTCACTGCCCGACGCGGACATGGAGCGGGTCAACCTGGAGGCCCTGATCGGCAGGCGTAACCTGGTGATCTATTTTTATCCCAAGGACGATACCCCAGGCTGCACCATGGAGGCCCTGGACTTCAGCGATCTGCAGCCGGAGTTCGAGGCGGCGGACACCGAGGTGCTGGGCATCAGCCGCGACACCTGCATCAGCCACGGGGCCTTTCGGGACAAATACGGACTCACCCTGCGCCTGCTCGCTGACCCCGACGGTGAGGCCTGCGAGGCTTATGGCGTCTGGCAGGAGAAGGAGGCCCACGGCGAGAAGCGGATGGGCATCGTGCGCTCCACCTTCGTCATCGATAAGCAGGGTTTAGTCCGGCACGCCCTCTCGGACGTCAAGCCGAAAGGCCATGCCGCGGTGGTTCTGGGCCTGGTGCAGGCCCTGTCGGTTTCTTGAGCAGCCGAACGGCCCGCTGCGGTTGCCGCCTTGCGCCCTGGTCTATCCGCGCCACTGCGGCCAGCGGGTCGGTCCTTCTGACGCACTGCCGTACGGTTGAACTGAAGCCAATCGCCACCCCGCCCGGCGCGGCTGCGGCGCGGCCGCCCCGCGACCGGGCAGTCTCCTCACCGTGAAGCTGCGCGCCCTCATCCTGGTCTTCCTGCTGGTATTCGGGCTCACGCCCCTGCTGCTGGCGGTCGCTATCAACCTGCCCCTGGTGCTGGAGCGCACCGCGCTCTTCTATCAGCGTGCCTACCTCCTGAATCTGCGGGCGGACTTTCGCGACCTGGATCAGCACCTGGCGAGTTGTCATGAGATGATCCGGCTGCTGGCGAAACTGCCGGAGCCCGGGCTGATCCTGGGTGCTCAGGGGGAGCGGGACCAGATCGACCTGGCACGCGCCCGCTACACCGGCTGGGTCAACCAAATCCTGGGCGACCAGCGCGACATCATCGCGGTCCTGTTCCTCGACGACCACGGGGATGAGCGCTTCTGGCTGGCCCGGGACCCGCGTACCCTGGAGTGGCAGCCGCCGGCGCAACCGCCGCCTGATAGTTCCCAGGCGCCGAGCGATGAGTTCGTCACCGCGGGACTCGCCCTGGCGCCCGGGACGGTGCTGGTGAGCCGCATCCGCGTAGACCCGGCGGCCGGGGTCAAGGACCCGCGCCGCTTCATGACCCTAAGCCTGGTGAGCCCAATCGGCGGCGGTGCGCGTCAGCCGCAGGGGGTGGTGGTCATGGGGATCGATGTGGGCGGCCTGGCCCAGGCCTACCGCGATACCCTGTGGGTCAATCAGGACGGCAGCTACCTGCGTCCCGGCCAGCCGGTCGGGGGTGCGCCGGCGGCCTTTGCGGCCTTCCCGGGGCTTGCGGAGATCTTCAGCCAGCGCACCCTGGCCCTGTGGCAGGGGGGCGGCCGCCAGTTTCTGTGGGTGCCTATGTTTGCCACCGAGGACGGCGAGCCCCTGTGGGTGGGGCGCGCGGTGGACCCCTCGCCGATCGAGAATTTCCGCAATGCCCTGATGGTGCGGGTGCTGTCGATCATCTTCGTTTTGGTCCTGGTGGTCCTGGTGCTGGCGCGCTGGATCGCCCGGCGGCTCGAGCGCTTCGGCCAGGCCTTGACCGGCGGGGTCGGGCGCATCCTACGCGACGGTCTACCCCTGCGTCTGCACTGGCGGGGACCCCGAGAGGTCCGGGAACTGGGCGAGCAACTCACCGCCCTGTCGCAGACCCATGCCGAACACCTGCGCGCCGGGCGCGAGCACACCGCGGACCTGGAGCGCTCCAACCGCTACAAGTCGGAGTTCCTGGCCAACGTGAGCCACGAACTGCGCACCCCGCTCAACTCCATCCTGCTACTGTCCAAGATGCTGGCCGCCGCGGGCGGCGGCCTGTCGGAGGCGCAGCGCCGCCAGGCGCAAGTGATCCACGCGGCCGGGACCGATCTGCGCACCCTGATCGACGACATCCTGGACATTTCGCGGATCGAGGCCGGCCATGTCCCGGTCAGCCTGGTCTGGGTGGACCTGCCCGCGGTCCTTGACGAACTCATGGAACTGGTCGCCCCCCTGACCGGGGACAAACCGGTCGCGCTGCACCTGCATTGCGACCCGGCGGCCCCGGCGCGCATCTTCACCGATCGGGAAAAGCTGCGGCAGATCCTCAAGAACTTCCTCGCCAACGCGATCAAGTTCACCGACCGGGGCAGCGTCACCTTGAGCCTCGCGGCGAGCGAAGACCCGGCGCACCCGCTCGCCATCAGCGTCACCGACACCGGGATCGGCATTGCCCAGGACAAGCAGGAGATCATCTTCGAGGCCTTCCAGCAGGCCGATGGCTCTACCCGCCGCCGCTACGGCGGCACCGGGCTCGGGCTCTCCATCAGCCGTGAACTGGCCAAGCTCCTGGGCGCACGCATCGAGGTGCGCAGTGCTCCCGGGGCCGGTTCCTGCTTCACCCTGCGGCTGCCCCTGTCCGCGCAGGAGGATGCCGCTGCGGCGGCAGCGCCGTGCTTACCCGCGGCGTCGCTCCCGGCCACCGCGCCGGAGATGCCGAGCGCGCCGACGGCGGCGCAGGCCGGTCAGTGGGTCCTCATCATCGACCGAGACGTCCCGACCCTGGCCCACCTGGCGGGGCTCATCAACGCCTATGGGCTCGCGGTGCAGAGTGCGGCGGACCTGGACGAGGCCTTGGAGACCCTGCGGGAGGAACCCCAGGGTTGCTTGCTGGTGCTTTTGGCCGCGCGGGTGTCGGCGCGCGAGACCTGTGATACGATCGTCCGCCTTTTGAAGGAAAATCAAGCCCGGGCCATCGCCGTCGCGGTCATTGGGGATACCCTCGCCGCGGCCCAGGCCGACGCCTGTCGCGCGGCCGGCGCGCTGGCCTTCCTGCCCACACCGGTGGCGGCGGCGGGGCTCCGGGCGGTCCTTGCCGGGCTGCCGGTCGGCGACACTGATCAGTAATCCAGACAAGAGCGGCGGTTCATCTTCGTAATCGAGGTTATCGTAGTGGCCCGGATTCTCTCGCACCCAAGATTGCATCGTTTCTGCGATTACAATTACGACAACGACAACGATTTGTTTAACTTGTTTTCGACTCGTTACTAAGACCTTCCTGGGATGAACGGTTACGCCGGATTCAAGCTGCTGATCGTCGATGATCACGCGCACAACCTGTTCACGCTGCGCACCCTGATCGCGGCGCACCTGGACGCGCTCGTGCTCGAGGCCACATCCGGGGCGCAGGCGATCGACCTCACCCACCGCCACCCGGACATCGACCTCATCATCCTGGACGTGCAGATGCCGGAGATGGACGGCTTTCAGACCGCCACGCTGCTGAAGCTGCGCAAGCGCACGCGCGACATCCCGATCATCTTCCTCACCGCCGCCTTCAAGTCGGAGGAATTCCAGCAGCGCGGATTCGCCGTCGGGGCCGTGGACTACCTCCTGAAACCGATCGATGACAGCCTCCTCATCAACAAGATCAGCACCTACTTCCGGCTGATCGAGAAGGAGCGCGGGCTCAACCGGGTGCTGGAGCAGCGGGTCGCCGAGCGCACCGCGGAGTTGGCGCAGGCGCGGGAATACCTTGAGAACATCATTACCCACATGGGCGAGGCGCTCCTGGTCCTGGAGCCCGGCGGCGCCATCAAACTCACCAATCCGGCCGCCTGCCGGATGCTTGGCTATGCCCCCGCGGACCTGATCGGCATGGGCATCGGCGACGTCTTTGAAGAGGACGGGGACGAGGCTGCCGGGGCCTTCTGGGGCACCTGGCTCGAGGCCCTGATCCGCACCGGAGCGCTCAGTAAAATCGAGGCGCGCTTCATCGCGCGCGACGGGCGGCGGGTGCCGATCCTGTTCGCGCGCACCGCGGTCACCGACACCGCCGGGAGGATCAGCGATATCATTTGCATCGCCAAGGATATGACCGGCTATGTCCGGGTCGCGACGGACCCCGACCCCGCGACAACCCAAGAGCGCGGTGAGCGCGAACAGCCACAGGATGCCTCATGATGAACGACCAGACCGACCCCGACCTGCCGCAAGATGCGCATACCGACCTTACCGCCAACGCGCTCAAGGCCATGGCCCACCCCCTGCGGTGGAAGATCCTGTGCTCACTGGGGGACAAAGAACTCTCGGTGGGCGAGATCGTGGAGCGCACCGGCACCTCCCAGAGCAATATCTCCCAGCACCTGGAGCAACTGCGCAACAAGAACATCGTGGTCGCGCGCAAGGAGGCCAACCGCATCTTCTACCGCATCCGCAACGGCCAACTGCTGGACCTGATCGGCATCATGCGCGAGGTCCTGTGCCCCGCCAATCTGGACGACCGCTTCCCGCGCTAGTGCCGCGAAGCGCAAATCCCGATACTATTCGAGACTAACCGTGAGCTTGGCAAATGGACAGGATTAACAGGATTTCTCAGGATTTACAGGATTGTGTGGTTACTGCACTTTGCCCCCTGATTTGTCCTGTTAATCCTGCAAAATTCTGTTAATCCTGTCTAATTTCTTGGCTGCAGATCCATCGCCAGACTGGCATCGGGAAATGCGCTTCGCGGTACCAGCCTCGCCGGCTTAGGAACGGTTCATTAATAAGTGTTACTTAGCCGCTTCACCCACCCGCTCTACCCACCCGTTTCACTCCGAGGGAGTGCGCCATGCTCGAACCCAACGAATGGTTTACCGAGATCGTCGAGGACGAGGGCTCCGCCTTTTCGCTCAAGGTGACCGAAAAGCTCCATGAGGAGCAGACCCCCTACCAGTTGATCCAGGTCTACGCCACCACCGGGTTCGGCAACCTCATGGTGATCGACGGGTTCGTCATGCTCACCAGCCGGGAGAATTTCCTCTACCACGAGATGATGTCCCATCCGGCACTCTTCACCCACCCGAACCCGCGGCGTGTCTGCATCATCGGCGGTGGCGACTGCGGGACCCTGCGCGAGGTCCTGAAGCACCCCGGGGTCGCGTCCGTGGTCCAGATCGACATCGACGAGGGCGTCACCCGCGCCGCCGAGTGCTTCTTCCCCGAACTCACCAATGCCAACCGCGACCCGCGCGCCCAGCTCCTGTTCGCCGACGGCATTCGCTGGGTCCAGGAGGCGCCGGCGGCTGGCCTTGATCTCATCATCGTCGACAGCACCGACCCCGTGGGCCCAGCGCTGGGGCTCTTCAGCGGCGACTTCTACCAGGACTGCGCCCGGGCGCTCGCCCCCGGCGGCATCCTGGTCCAGCAGAGCGAGTCACCCCTGTACCACATGCAGATCCTCACCGATATGCACGCCGCCATGCGCCGCGCCGGCTTCGACGCCACGCGCAGCCTGTTCTTCCCCCAGACCGTCTACCCCTCCGGCTGGATGACCGCCACCATGGCCCGCCAGGGCGCCGCCCTGGAGGCGTTCCGCACCGCCGACGCCCGCGACAAGCCCTTCGAGACCCAGTACTACAACGCCGAGATCCACCAGGCGGCCTTGGCCCAGCCCGAATTCTTCCGCCGCGCCTTGGCGCAGGCGCTGGCGCTGTGAACAGTGGTGTGGTCGCGTAACGATCCGTTTTCTATCGCAAGTTGAATCGAATGGGGACCCGCATGGGCCAGCGACTGCGGCCAATGGACGATGGGATGGGCCTGAAACGGCCCAGTCGGTGAAGGGTCTGAATGGCCGCCTGATCCAACGCCGGGTCTCCGGAAGACTGGCCTATTTTCACCTGATCAATCTGTCCGTTCGCCTGGACCACGAAGGCGACGGTGGCGACGCCGGTCGCGTGGCGGCGGCGCGCATCCTCCGGAAATCGTTGATGGCCGGCGATGGCACGCTGGATCTCGGCCAGATAGGTGCGCTCCGCACTTGCCCGGGCAGCAGGCGAGGGCCCGCTGTCGGCGGTTACGGAACGGCCGGCGCGTGGTGAACCGGGAGCGGTTCGCAGCGGGACCCCGGGTCTGTCCGCCGGCGCTGTTCTCTCGACCAGAGGGCGGGGTTCGGCTGGCCGTAAGTCACTCGGGGTCCGTGCCGGCTCGCGGGGCCGTGCCGACGGCAACAGGGGCCTGGGTTCGGACGCCTGTTCCGGTTTAGGCTTGGGCCGCGGCTTGGGTTTCGGCTTCTGGACCTGGGACGGTATCAGTCGCGTTTTGTTGGGTTGAGACGCCGGGGCTGCCTTGGGTGGCGGCATAGGCCCCGCGCCGGGTCCTGGGGCCGGCTGGGCGAGGGGTTGCGGCTCGTCGGGCTCCGGCGCGGGCGGTCCTGGCGATTCGGTGGCTGGCGCAGCGGAGGGGGTGGTCTCGGGGTCGACTGGCCTTGGCGTGGACTCCCCGGCAGGGCTATCGTCGCCGGCGGTGTCCGGGGGCGCGAACATGGCCAGGTCGAGATCCAGCGATACCATCGCCGGGGGCTGCTCGGGGAGGGGCTCGGGGGGCAGTCCCAAGCGTAGCGCCAGGACTGCAGCCAGTCCGTGCACCAAGGCGGACACCAAGAGCCCAAGGGTGATGCAGATCCGACAGCCCGGGGACAGGGTCACGGTCGGCGGGTAAGTATCGTCAGGCGGTCCAGTCCCCGGGCCTTGAGACGTTCGACGACCCCGATAAAGTGCCCGAAGTGGGCTTGGGCATCCACTCGCAGTACGATGGGGGTTTCCGCCACCAAGGCGTTGAGCAGCGGTTCCAGGGCGGCGAGCCCTGCCGCGCTGGTGCCCAGGCTCTGCGTATTGCAGAAGATCCGGCCGTCCGCGTCGATCGCGATCTCTACCGGCTTGATGTCCTGCGGTGCGGCTTTGGTCTGCGCCGCCGGCAGGCGGATCTGCAGGCGTCCCTCGACGATGAAGGTGGCCGTCGTGAGCACAATGGCCAGCAGTACCAGCATCACATCGATGAAGGGGATGACGTTGATCTGATCCATGCGCTTCATCGCCGATCCCTCACGCGCACGCCCGTTGGCCCCAGCGCGCCTTGAGTACGTCCACGCGCCTCAGCAGTGCGTTATAAAAAACGATGGAAGGGATGGCGACTAACAGCCCGAAGGCGGTAGCCTTGAGCGCCAGGGCCAGTCCGACCATGATGACGGAGGTCTCAATGACGCCGCCCCGCCCGATGTCGTTGAAGGTGATGAGAATGCCCAGCACGGTACCGAGCAGCCCGACATAGGGTGCATTGGCCCCGACGCTGGCGATCACCGTGAGGTAGCGGGTGAGTGAGATCTCTAAGTCCTCGGCCCGTGCAAAGGACCCCAGGTCGACTCGTGCGAAATAGAGGTAGCGTTCGACGGTGAAGGTGATCGTCAGAAAGCTCATGAACCCAAGTACCCCAATCAGCCCGAGGTCCAGATTGGCCTTTAGAAATTCCAAGGAATCGCCTCCCGTGAAAAATGGTCAAACCTGAGCAACGCTGAGCCTGAAAACACAATGATACAATGGCTGACCGTCCGCGTCATCCCGACGCTTGCCTGTGTGCCGACGCGCAACCTTACCAACGGCAGCCGTTTGGCGGCAGCCTCTGCGGGCGCTCATGCGCAAGAGGAAATGGATCGTCCCGTGATCGACTTGATCGGAACGACCCAGTCCCAACTGCTGAAACTGCGCTGGTTATCGGTGCTGGTCATGGTGCTGGCGGCCCTGGCCAGCCCCTATCTCTTCGGTCCGTCCGAGTTGATGATACGCCTTCTGGTGTGTGCCGTGGTGGTTGGCGGCATCAACCTCGGGCTGGCGGTCGCGGCCAGGTCTTTACCGGGTACTGACGACGCTACGTCGATGAGGTCGCCCTTGGTAGCGCTGATCCTCGAGCTGGCGGCCTGGGGTACCTATATTTACCTCTCGGGCGGGGCGACCAACCCCTTGATATCGGTCTTTCTGCCTCTGGTCGCCATCGGCGCTGTCGTCCTCACCGAGCGTCAGGCCTGGTTCCTCGGGGTCTGCGCCATCGCGCTCTATTCCTTTCTGTGGCACGCCCATGTGCCGCTGATCATTACCAATTCCCAAACCGCCGTCAATCTGCACCTCTTCGGCATGTGGATGGTGTTCGCGCTCTCGGTCGTGGTGCTGCTCTGGTATATCCTGCAACTCACCAGGGGTATTCGCCGCCGCGATCGGGCCATCATGGAGGCCCGTGAACAGGCCATGCGTGACGATTTGCTGGTCTCTTTGGGCAGCCAGGCGGCGGGGGCGGCGCATGAACTGGGTACTCCGCTCGCCACCCTCAATATTCTGACCGACGACTTGCTGGATGACGGCCGGTTGCCGTCGGCGCTGGTCCCTGATGTCCGGTTGATGCAGGATCAGATCAAACGCTGCAAGCAGACCCTGAGCCAACTGGCGGCGCGGGCCGGGCATGCGCGTGGCGACCAGAGTGAAACCATTTCCGCCGCGGCATGGCTGCACCGCAATCTAGCAACCTGGCAAAGTCTCAATCCGGTCCTCGCACTCGAGATCGCTATCAGCCGGCGTCTGCACGCCCGCTATGTGAATCCCGACTTTGCCATTGAGCGAGCGATTGTCAACCTGCTCGACAACGCGGTAAAGGCGACGGCCACCTGCATCCAGATCACCGCAGAAGAAATCGGCGGCTATCTGGACTTGACCGTGGCGGACGACGGGCACGGCATGTCGCCCGCGGCCATGGCGGCATTCAATCAGCGGCGCCCCATCGCTTCGATTGATGGCATGGGGGTTGGTCTGCTCTTGGGGCGGGCCGCCGTCGAGCGCCGGCAGGGCAGTCTCGATTACGCGCCGCGCGACTCCGGCACCGCGGCCAGGCTGCGCCTCCCCCTTGCTGATGCTCCGGAGGTTATCGATGGAGACTGACGCCCGACCCTTGCTGATCGTTGATGACGACGGTCACTATCGGGAGGTGTTGGCGCGCTCCCTGACCCGCCGGGGCTTTCAGGTCTGCGCGGTCGGCACGGCCTTGGCCGCCTTGGTCGCCTGCCGGGAACAGGATCCCGAGTACATCGTCCTCGATCTCAATCTCGCCGGGGAGTCCGGCCTCAACCTCATCGCGCCCTTGCTGGCGATCTCGCCGGGCGCCCGGATTCTTGTTCTCACCGGCTATGCCAGCATTCCCACCGTGGTCAGTGCGATGAAGCTCGGTGCTGCTCACTACCTTGCCAAACCAGCCAATACGACAGACATACTGCGCGCCTTGGTGGATGACGCCAGCGAGGCGGCGCAACTGCCCGTTGACCAACGCATGACCGTGCAGAACATGGAATGGGAGTACATCCGGCGTATCCTGGCCGAACACGGCGGCAACATTGCGGCGACCGCCCGCGCTCTGAAAATGCACCGCCGCACGCTCCAGCGAAAACTAGCCAAACGACGCCCGACCGCGTCGTGAGCGATCACGCGCTCCCTTGCGGTTCAAAACGTCACGGTCACACCGGCATAGATGGAGCGGCCCGGTCCGGGGACGGGGGTGCCCCACTGAGGTTGATTGGGCGCCGGCGGTATGGTCATCGTCGTGCCCTGACCAACATAGGCCCCGCCCAAGGGCAGGTCATAGGAGCGGTCGAACAGGTTGGCGATGCCGACTTCCAGGCTCCAGGTCTTCTTCTCATAGCGGCTGCGCAGGTGGACAAGCCCATAACCCGCGGTCTGCATTTCGTTGCGCACCTGGGAAATATGGTCCTTGGCGTCGACAAACTCGCCCTCCAGGGTGTTGCGCCAGGAACCGAACACCTGAATCAGCGAGACCTTTGCGTTCAATGGCATGATATTGTAAAGATTGTCGCCGGTATCCAGGTTCTCGCCTTTGGTGTAACTCGCCACGAGTTGCGCCGTGAAATCGCCGCCCCTGGTGCCGCGCGCCACCAGGTAGTGCGCGGAGAGGTCAAGGCCATAGAGTTGAGCGGACTGGTTCACATACTTGAGCACCGTGAAGTCATCGACCACGGGTACCCGGCGCGGGGCGTTCGTGATCGAGTCCCATTGCATCGCGTCGATGTAGTCCCGCACGTAGGTGTAGTAAGGAGTGACCTTGACGCCCCAGATAGCTTCGCCGGCATCGTGCCAGTTAGCCGTGAGGCTCAGGGTGCCGGCGACCTCCGGTTGCAGGTCAAGGTTGCCGACATAGCCGTTGCCGTCGCCGACGAAGTTGTTCATGAAGGCCGCCATCTGCCAGGTGGACCAGGAATAGCGCTCATAAAGATTGGGCGAGCGGGTCTTTTGCGCCAGCCCCAACTCATAAGCCTGGTTGGCGTCCGGTGTGAACCGGGCGAGCCAGGACAGGTCCCAGTTGTTGTCGGTCTGCTTGCGGGACTGGGCGTTGAAGAGTGCTGCATCACGGGTTTGGTTGCCGAGGCCGCCGCTACCGCTGGTCGGGTAGGTCGCGAGGTTGTAGCCGTGCACCGGGCCTGCATTCATGTCCAGGTTCTCGAAGCGCAGGCCCAGGATGTTGGTCCAACGTTCCTGGCGAATCTCCCACTCACCAAAGACGGCGAAACGGTTCCGCTGCCCATCGTTGATGTTCCAGAAGGTAAAAGGCCACATGCCGGCGCCGGAGGGACTCCACCAATCGTCCAGGCGATAGTTTTGGTACTCGGCGCCGACGCGCAAGAGATGCTCCGTGGACAGTGGGATAGCGGCGCTGACGGCGACCCCGGCGTTCTTGCCGTCCGTGTCCATCGGCATACCCGCGGCACACCCCACCATCATACCCTTGACGACTTTGACACCGGAGATCGGCGAGCAGGGCATACCGTTGAGCGCGGTGTCGCCGCCGGAGCCGCTCGGCGGCTGTCCGGGACCGTACCAATACCGCTTATCGTCGCCGAAATCCATTTCATGCTGGGTGTGTTCGTAATAGACCCGTGCCTGCAAGGTGCCCCAGCCCTGGTCGCCGGCATAGGCCAGGTTGAACTGGTCGCTCAGGTTATCCGTCATGTCCATCCGCTGATTCGGATAGTTTTCATAGGGGATGTGCTGATTGCCATAGGTGAAGTTGACCAGATTGCGGTCGTTCTTCCACGCGAATTTGACAGACTGATTGATGGCCTCAAAGGCAGTGGAGCCCACCTGATCCAACGGCAGGGTGTGCCCAACCCGGCCGGTGAAGCGATAGTCCTTGAAGTTGCCGCCGGCCTGGTAGTTGTCGGACTGGGCATAGGCGCCGGTGTAGTTGAGACTCAGGTTGTCGGTGGCCACGCTGCCGGAGAGGTTGCCTCCCCAGCTATCGCCGTTGCTGCGGTAAAAAGCGCCGGCGCTACCCGTCGCAAGCTGCTTGCCGGGGTCCGCGAAGGCGGGGGACGCGGATTGCACCACGATACTGCCGCCAATGCTGTCACCGCCCACACTCACCGGTGTCACGCCGGCATAGACCTGTACGCTGTCCACCGCCGTCGGGTCGATGGAGGACAGCGGTGAATTCATGTGATTGGGGCAGGCGGCGATGAGGTCCATGCCGTCCACCTTCGTGCGCAGGCGATCATCTGCCAGACCACGAATGACCGGCAGACCGGAGACCCCGCCGGCGCCATAGGTGCTGACGCCGGGGATGTCCACGAGCAGGCTGGCGGTGTCGCTGGTGCGGGCGCGCTTGGGGGCGATCGCGGCGGCATCGAGCGTGGTGGCACCGGCACCGGGCAGGACCTCCGGGCGGGCCGTGACGACGACTTCCTGCAGGGTGGCGGTATCTTCCGCCGCCAGGCCGGATGCCGCATAAAGGGCAAGGAATGCCGTAACGAGGTTGAGACGAGACTGCATGCTGTCAGCTTCCTGGATGATCCGAGGTGCGGGCGACGCCTGGCGGCGGCGATCAGGTTCGCCGACCCATGCCCGGGACAGGGAGTGGTCGGTCCAACCGCCGACCTGGTGCCAGAGTGGGCGATCGGCAGTTATGGGGGGGGATTGTCTGGGAAGCGGCGGGCGATGGGTATGCGACAAATTGTCGCGCGAGACGCCCCGGTATTTCATGTGGTCGGCTCCGGTGGTCTCAGCCGCGAGCGGGCAGGCGCGGAGTCCGCCCCGGTCTAACGCAGTTGCGTCGGCAACCGCGCCCTCGGCAGCAACCAACGCGACATCCTGAGCGCCGCGAAGCCCGCATCCGTGATTTGCCTTCAATACCCCGCCAGATTCTCCACCCGGAACACCTGATCCTCCTCGCAACGGCCGGTCTTCTCGAACCAGCGCACCGTCATGAAGCGCCCGTTGGCGTCCTGCTTCAGCATCACGACGGGGCCGTAGACCTGATGTTCCGCGGTGATCTTCTCGATCGTCTCCGGGCTGTTCATCAGATGGTCGCCCTTGGTCTCCACCAACAGGACGCCGCCGCCTTTGCTGCGGCCCTTAACCTTGAGAATGAAGTCGGGAAAGAACTGATAGCCGGTGGGGCGCACGATACCGACCGACCAGGGTTTGCGCGGTTCGTTGCGATCCCAGTATTCAACCGCTCCGGACAGATCGGCGTCCAGCAGGCGGGCAAAGGCCAGTTCCGGGGTATTGAGACCATCGGGCATGATGCCGTAGATATTGAGCCGGGAGCGCTCGGCACCGGGCGACGCTGCCACGGTCGCGGGCCATTGCCCCGTATCGACCACCTCTTTGAAGCGGCTGGCGCACGCCTTTTCCGCCTGCCGCAACAGGGCGGGCTGGGTCGCCATGATCAGGTTGAGAGCCCGATCCAGGGTCGCCGGATCGTGGGGGAAACCGCGGTGCCCGAATTCGGTCTTCAAGCGGGCGAGCAATGCCTCGGACAGGTCTTGCGGGTGCAGATAACCGAAGTGCAATAACTGCAACTGGGCCTGGGCGGCCAGGGCCTTGTCCTCCAGTCTGGCCTGCGTCTGCCCGGTCTCTTGGGTGCCGTCGAAGACGCCGACCGTCTTGCGGGTCAGGGTGACGTTGACCCGCAGTCCGGCGTTGATCACCGTATCGTCGAAGCCGATGTGGGCAGCGAGACACTGGAGCAGGTCGGCGGTGGAGATGGGCAGCCGCTCGGTCTGGAGCACGCGCTCGGCATCGGCGCGCAATGGATGGCGCGGCGTGGCGGGCGTCGGCATGGGCTGTTCCGCCGTGACCGGAAGGTCCCGGGCGGAGCGGTCCGGCAACAGGGTCCCGGTCAGCGGATCGCCCAACAGGTCGATGATCGGCGGCAGGGGATAGCCGATCGGGGCCCTCTCACCGGAATCCCGCAGATCGGTTGGGGCTCGCGCCGAGCCGGTGCCCGGCGATTCCACGGTGGGATCGCAATCCGTCGAATCGGCCAGGGGCCGGAACAGGCTCGCTTGGCCGTGCTCCGCGACCTGGACCTCGGGCGCACCATCCCCGACCCGCACGATGATGGTTGCCGGGCAGATCTTCGACAACTCATCGCGAATGGCATTGATGCGCTCCCCGGCCCCGACCAGGCCGCCCTGATTGTCCGCGTCCGCCAGAAAGACATAGCCGTAGCGCAGGCCCGGCGGCAAGGTGCGGTCCAGGGTGCCGGGTTGCAGCAGGCGATGCACCCGCAGGATGCGCCCGACCACCTGGATGCCGAAGTCCGTGTCCTTTGCGCCGCGCAGGGAGGCGAGCACGAAGGCGCGCGGGGCGTCGAAGCCCAGGGCCACGGCGACCTTGAAGATCAGCACCTCTTTGCGTTCATCCAGGGCCACGGCCAGCAGGTCGTTGTTCGGCTCCTTTGCCGTATAGGAGGCGATGGCGTCATCCGGTACACCCAGGCCGGTCAGCAGGGTTCGGGCCTTGCCGACGGCTTGGTCGTCATTGCCCACCTGCACCAGCATCAAGGGGACCAGATCGATGCCCGCCGCCCGCAGGTCCGCCCGAATGCGCTGGTGCGTGGTCCAGGCCTCGCGCAGGGCGGTCTGCGCGAAATCGACCAGGGCCCGCTGGTCCGGCCCCGCGAGAAAGGCGATCGAGGTCACGCCCTCCTTGATCAGGCCCGCCTCGACCGCGGAGCGGCGGCTCACCGTATTGCGATGGATCTCCGCGATCCCGGTCTCCCGCTTGAACAGAGCCACGTCCCGGTCATTCGGGGTGGCGGTCACCATCAGGGTGTAGTCCGGGCTCAGGACCTCGCGGTAGAACTTCACGGACTCGCCGCCCGCTTTGAAGAAGGTATGGTGTGCCTCGTCCACCACCGCGCCGATACGGAACCCGTCCTCGCGCAACTGGGCGATGAATTCATCCAGGCTCAGCGCGCTGTCCCCGTCCTGGCGTGCCCGTCGGCTGCCCTTGTCGTTGGCCGCCACGGCTGCCCAGGTCGTCACGAAGAGGTCCCCGCTGCGGGCATTGCGGGTGACGCGGTCGGTCTGGAGGTCGCGGACCCGCAGCCCGGGAAAGGCCTGCTTGAGGACATCGCGTGCCTGATCCACCAAGCCTTTGAAGGGTGTGAACCAGAACCAGAGGAGACGGGCATTGCCCTCCTGGTCGACACGGCTGAAGGCCTCGGCGATCATCCCGGCCATCAGGGTCTTGCCCGAGCCGGTCGGCGCCTCCAGCAGGACACAGCCGTTGTAGGCGCTGCCGGCGGGTCGTTCGCGCGCGTCCGGGGCTTGGCGGAGCTGTGACTCGGCGTAGCGGAAGATGGTCAGTGCGGTGTCGACCGCCTCCCGTTGATACTGCTTGGCGGCAATGGGACTCATCGGCCGGTCCCCGCGCCAAAGCGACTGACGAGCGACTCCGGGATCGGCTCGAAGCTCACCCGGGCATCGGCGATTCGCTGGGCGAGCAGCGGGGCCTGCCAGGAATAGACTACCACCTGGGCGGCACCGGCCAGGGCCGCCTGGACCGCCGCCACCCCCGTTTCGCTGACCCTGGGCAGGTAGATGACCTTGGTCTCACCGGTGACGAGCAGTTGCACCTCCGTCTGCGGGCTGAAGGGTGCCAGGGTGTCGCCGTGGATCAACTGGAGCGCGGCCCACACCTGGGCGTGCTGCACGGTGCGAAAGAGTGTCTCCGCCGGGATGCGGCGGGTGCGCAGATAGGCGAAGCCGCCGCCCAGGCCGGGGACCGCTTCACCCTTGCGGTTGGTGTAGCCGGTCATGACCCGTCGCACCCGCTCGGCGCAGATGTCGCAGCACAGGTTCTTGTCCGGCTCATCGGCGGTTGCCTCGGTGTTGGAGACCAGGATGAAGCGACGCTGTCCACCATCCTCGGCATTCAATTTGAGCACCGCCTGGGCGGTGGTGCCGGAGCCGGCGAAGAAATCCAGGACCAGGTCATTGGGTTGGGTGGCGATGTGCAGCACGCGATCGAGCAGGCGCAGCGGTTTGGGGGTTGAAAAGACCGACTGGGAATCTGCAAATTGCAGGATATCCAGCAGTTCCTTCTTGGCGTCCTGGGTATGACCGACCTCTTCATATTTCCATAGTGTTTGCGGCACGACGCCCTGCTTGACGTCGGAAAGAAACCGTTTGACCGCGGGCACGTTATTTCCGTTCTTGCCCCACCAGATCCGCTTGTCTGCGTCCATCTCCTTGAATTTCTGTTCCGACACCACCCAATAGCGTCCCGACGGCGGTCCCGCAATGATACGCCCTGACGGGCAGGTAATCGGGTAGATGCCAAGGCTATACGGATTACGTGCCGAGAGGTCGGACGATTTCCAGATTCCGCGCGGATCATTGTCGGCGTTCTTGTAACTCTTGTCTTGCGCTGCCGTACGCGGCATCGGATTCGGGCGCCAGCGCCCACCATTCAAGGCGTATACCATCACATATTCGTGGTCGTCAGAAAAGTGCAAGGCACTATTTTTCGGAGAGTAAGCCTTTTCCCAGATGCAGTTGGCGATCCGGTTTTGCTCGCCAAACACCTGATCCATCAACATCCCAAGGTGAAAGGCCTCATTGTCGTCGATCGACACCCAGATCGAGCCATCCTCCGCCAACAACTCGCGCGCCAGTTCCAGCCGCCGATACATGAACTCCAGCCACTTGCTGTGCCGGTAGCTGTCCTCACGGTCGATGAACCGGTCATTGTAGATGAAGTCGCGGTTGCCGGTATTATAGGGCGGGTCGATATAGATGCACTTGACGCGGCCGGCGTGGCTCATGCGCAGCGCCCGCAGGGCGTCGAAGTTGTCGCCCTCGATGATCAGATTGCCAAAGGGCGGCGGGCCCTGTGACAGTTCGGGCACCAGGTCCAGGGCGACGAAATCGCCGTTGACCGAGCGGTCGTGGTCGATGAGGTCGCGCTCCCAGGTGAGCCCGAAGCGGGGGCGGCGGTCGCGCTCGCGCAGCAGGCGCAGCAGTTCGTCTTTCGTGTACTGATCGTATTTGTCGGCCATGTCCCTGATCTGTGAAGTTGCCGGGGGCGGTGGGGTACCCTCCCGGCCGGCGGCGATTCAGCGCTGCTCAACGGGCGTGAGCTTCCACTCCAGTTGGTTAAGCTGCGCGTCGCGGTTCGGGTCGAAACCATCCTGCTGCGAATACAGGCGATCACCCCCCGGGGTGGTCCAGCGGAAGCGGTAGTCGGAGGAGTCCTGTTCGACCTCCCGAGTGTAGGGGTTGACATATTTTTCCTGTCCGGTGAGCAGCAGGTAGTTGTCCTCACTGATACGCTCTTGCATGGCGCTGCGATGCGCGAAGATCTCCTGGTCGATACGCTCCAAAGAGCGGAACAGCGCGGCGGCCGCCTGGCCGCGTTCGCCGGCCGCCCGGACATAGGCGGCGACCCATTGCGGATTGAACTTGAGCGACTGGCGTACGATGTCCAGGACGGGCTTCCACTGGGTTTCCTGCGCGGCCGGGGCGCGCATATGGAAGGTGAATTGGTTGGACCAGATCCCGGCCGCTGCCCGCCAGTCGCCCAGCGCCGTCAGGGCCGCCTCGCGGTAGCGGTTGCCGCCCTCGGTGTATTCGATGACGAGGGCGCCCGCGGTGAAGGTCATCGGGGGCTTGCCGAGTTGTGCCATCTGGGCGTTGACGCCCTGGGAGAGCTTGGCGCAAAGGTCCGCGACCATGGGTAGATCGATGCGCTCGATGACCCGCACGTCCGTGGCCTTGGGACGGACGAGTTTGAAACCCTCCATCAGGTATTGCTCGACGGTGGGCATGGGCTTGACCAAGGCACCGTTGTAGGTGCGGCCGGGCGGAAAGAGTTGTGCCAGGCTGGCGAATTCGGCCGCCCGCGACCAGTCCACAAAGTTGTAGCTGGGCGCCCAGCGCACCATGACGGTCCCGGCCGTGTCGCGCTTGACGCTGAAGTCACACTTGGTTTCGATGGCGTTCAGCGCCCCGCCCGCCTGGGTCGGATCGACCGAGAAGAGGCCGCCCTCGATCAGCCAGCCCTGTGGGACCAGGACGCTGAACGCGTTTTGCCTGGGTTCGGCCTGGCGGCGCATGACCAGTAGTCCGGGCGCTGCCGGGGGCTGGGCGGATGACGGACGGGAGGAGGCTGCGGGCGGTGGCGCGGTCAGCGCGGGCCTGTCGCCGTTGTCCGCCTCACCCTGCACCGGGAGTCCCTGCGTGCTGTCGCCCGTCTGGTCCGTCGCTTGCGCGGCGGCCGGCGTCGCCGCCTCCTGCGACTGCGCCCGGCCGGACGGCCGCCCGGTGTCGGCGCCGGCCCGGGGTGCGGCCTGGACGGCACTGTCCCGCGGGGGCTGAGCGCCGGTCGGGGTGAGGGTCGTGGTGGTGTGTGAACTGTTCTGGTTGGAGACTTCCTGTTGCTGGTCTGCCTGGGTGGCAATCCCCTGTACTGAGACGTTGCGTGTCGACTCATCGGAGACGAAGATCCCGGTCTGGACATCAACCTTGACCCTGGCCTTCTCCGCCATCTCAATGTTGCGCAGCGTGACGGCGACCCCCTGCGTCTCGATGGTCTTCGGCTTGGACAGGCTGTAGGTCGAATTCGCCTCGATCACGGCGACATCGCCCTGGCTGCCCGGCTCGAGTGCGACGAGCTTGCAGTCGTAGCGCACCTTGAGTTCGCCGACCAGCGGCAGATCCATTCGTACACCCGCCTTCCACGCGTCGCCGACGGCGACCGCAGCCTTGGGCATCAGGGCCTCGAGGCGTCTGAAATTCGACTCAAAGCCCTTGTCGCTCTTCGCGATCCGCATCTCGGCCAGGAGCCCTTGCTGCATCGGCGTGTGCGCCTTGGTATCCAGGTCGGTCCATAATTTGTCCAAACCCGAAACCTCCACCACCGTGTCGTCGGCGTCGAGCGTGACGAGGACCTCGGCCTTCATCAGGGGTGCGTAGGCGAACTCCATCCCGCTCGTCTGCTGGCCCTGCCGCGTGCTGTCGAAGCGGTATTGCTGACCGCTCTCCAGGCCCTCGGTCCTGGCCTCGACCAATCGGATCAGGACCTTTTTCTCGTCCTGATCGTTGGGCTCCGGGACTTGCACCCGCCAGACCTCCCGGGAGTCGTCCTTGCTCGGGGACTTTTCGCCGTCGGCCTCGGTGCTGCCCTGCGACTGCGAGACGGTGGTCATCAGATAGTCCCCGGGCGGGAAGGCCAGCCGTACCTTCACCTTCTCCCCCCCGGCGTCGGCTGCTCCCGCCGCGCACAAGACGAGCGTCGCGTACAACCACTTCTTCATCGCTTTCATACCCATTGCCCTCCTCGCTTAGGTCATCGTTCAGGTGAATCAACCGCGATAGCGTATCAAATGCAGGCGCGCTTAGCCCTGGGTGTTCGCACCGCGGCGTGCCTGGCGCTGGTGCACCCGGGCGTCGGGCGGCTTGTGTCCGCGCCGGTCATGGTCTAGGGTTTCCTCAGGTTCAACCGTTCGATGGAGTGCGGCCATGTGCCCGGTGCAGATACCCATTTCCCTGTGCTCGATTCCGGCGCTGTTGGCGGCGCTGCTCGTCCAGCCCGCGCTGGCGGTGGCCGATGCGGGTGCGCGCGCGGCGCCGCGTCCGGACCCTGGGGCTGGTGTGGTCGCGTCGGTGCCGCTGCCCACGGCGAGCGCCGCACCCGGGGTTGCGCCGCCGACATTGATGCTGGCCGAGGTCTACCGGGCAGGCATCGACGTGACTGACTATTGGGTCAGCGAGAAGCTGGACGGGGTGCGCGCCTATTGGGACGGCACCCGGCTCATCAGCCGCGGCGGCCATGAGATCCGGGCGCCCGCCTGGTTCATCGCGGGCTTTCCGCCCGAGCCCCTGGATGGCGAGCTATGGCTGGGGCGGGGGCGTTTCGAGGCCCTGTCCGGGACGGTGCGGCGGCTGGTGCCGGTGGATGCGGCCTGGCGGGAGGTCCGCTATCTGGTGTTCGACCTGCCGGGGTCGGCCGCGCCCCTGGGGGAGCGTCTCGGTCGGCTGCGGGGGCTCATCGCCGCGGCGGGCAATCCGGGGCTCCAAGGGCTGGAGCAGGTGCGCCTCCCCGACCAGGGGGCGTTGATGGCGATGCTCGAAGGGGTGGTGCAGGCGGGCGGTGAGGGGCTGATGCTCCATCGCGACGGCTCACTGTATCGCGGGGCGCGCTCGCCGGACCTGCTCAAGCTCAAGCCCTACCAGGATGCGGAGGCGCGCGTCGTCGGCCAGGTCGCGGGCCAGGGTCGGTTGCTGGGGATGCTGGGTGCGCTGGAGGTGCAGGATGAGGAGGGCCGGCGCTTCCGTATCGGCACCGGCTTTACCGACGCGGTGCGACGCAATCCGCCGCCGCTGGGGAGTCTGGTGACCTTCAAGTACCGGGGGCGGACCCGGGAGGGCATCCCGCGCTTCGCGAGCTTCCTGCGGGTCGATCCGGAGCCGCCGGACCCGGTGTCCGAACGCTAGTACAATCCGGGCAATGGCGCCTGGTGATACTGGCGCCGGGCCTCAGAAGCGGAACAGGTCCGTCATGGTCACTCGTACCTCGACCCCCGCGAGGGTCGCGGCGATGGCACCCTCGGCGACCGAGCGGGACTGCCGATAGCGGCGCGCCAAGCGGTCCGGGTCCTGGTACTCGTGGATGCTCTTGTGCTGCACGTCCACGATCCAGTACAGCGGCACCCCGGCCCGGGCGTATTTGGGCAGCTTGGTCTTGCGGTCATAGTTCAGGGTCGAGTCAGAAACCTCGATCAGCAGCAACACATCCTCCGCGCTCGGGTGGCCGGTCTGATAGAGGTCGTCGCGCGGTTTGAGCACCAGCAGGTCGGGATACAACTCGCTGCGGTGGTCCAGGGCGAGGGGGCCTTGAACATTCAGGAGTGCCCGCTCGCCCAGGGCCTTGGTCAAGACCCGGATGAGGCCGACGGTGCAGCCGCTATGGGTCGGTCCAATCGGTGGCATGTCACGCATCTCCCCATCGATGAGCTCGATCCGGTCGTTCTCGGTCAGGACGCCGGCCGCCAGCATGAGGTGAAACTGCGCGACGTTGATACGGTGAAGCGGGGGTTGGA